>Ga0157370_10003368_pt1 | contig 18811 bp, 12 predicted proteins | sample C35metaG_FD_113463 | JGI IMG/M metagenome (GOLD analysis project Ga0157370, IMG submission 113463) | Corn rhizosphere microbial communities from Kellogg Biological Station, Michigan, USA - C3-5 metaG | ecosystem: Host-associated > Plants > Roots > Rhizosphere > Soil | place: USA: Michigan...
ATAATCCCGGAGATCAGCATAATAATAAAGATAATAACAGGAATTCCTACCACATAAGTTCCCCAGTCCTGTTTTAAAAGGTAGCTCCAGTGGATCATTTTTACAATGTTGAAGAAGCCGTTTTTCTCATCATATACTCTCAGTACTTTTCCGGTGTATGGGTTTACATAAGCCTGTTTGTAGATAGGAAATTCATCAAAATAGTTCCAGGCATCCGTATTATGCTCATACCAGAAGAACATATAAGACTGCGTCTTGTCAATAGGAACGTTTACCCAGTGGATTGGGTATTTCTCTTTTACCTGCTCCGCAACAGCCTTTTCCATCACTCGGATAGGAAGTACCTGTTTCTTCTCGATATTTTGCTCATGATGGTACATGACATCTTTTCGGGTGACATTTTCTACTTCATCCTTAAAAACGTATAATGCTCCGGTAATTGAGATAATAAAGATCAGAAAGCCTATTCCCAGTCCGAACCAGAGGTGCAGCTTGGCAGACCATTTCTTAAAGAATCCAGGTTTCTTTTTATGATGATGATTTTTCTTCATATAGCAGTAAAAAGCAAAGCAAAGATATGCTTTACTTTTTATTTAGTTTAATTAAAATTTATATTCAATCATGAATGTTCCTCTTAATCCAAGAGCATTCGTGAAGTCACTGTCTCTGGCTGTCCACCATGAAATAGCAGGCTGATATACTTTGTTGAATAGGTTTTCAATACCTAATGACAGCCTCCAGTTGCTGCTAACTTCATAACTTGATTTGAAATTAAAAACAGTATATTCAGGAACAAACCCCTCACCGTAGGCATATTGTCCCGTTTTAGCATTAGGTTCAAATCTGTTTTGCTGGAAAGAGTGAAGCATATCAAGACCAACGGATAAAGCAGGAACAGGCCTCGCCTGAACATAAGCCAGTACTTTAGGTGCAGAAATTCTGCTGTTGTTGATTTTTGCAGAATAATCACCGTCATCTTTTACAGAAGTAATTCCTTCCATCCAGCTGTAGCTTCCTCCAAACTGAATCCATTTTGTAGGGGTAAAGTGTAAAAATCCCTCCACTCCGTATACAATCTCCGGAGATCTCTGAATCATTAATGCCCTGTCCGGACTTTGTACGAATGATGCACCTAATTTAGACGTACTCACATAAGAGGTTAGTTCATAATTCAGCCAGCTTGAAAGTTGTCCTGTTGCACCCAATTCATAGTTGTTAACGATAATGGGTTTTGTTTCCAGGCTATTGATGGTTTCAGAGGTTGAGGTTCTTAAGATTCTTCCTAATTCATTGATAGAGTAAGCCTGAGAGAAGCTTCCGAAAAGGTTGATATAAGGCTCAATATTATAACGGATACCAATATTTCCAACCAATGCATTATAGTTCAGTTTTCCGCCGGCAACAGGAATACTTTTGGTGAAAGTTCCGTCACTTTTCAGGGTAGAAAGGGTATTGAAGTCATCTACATTTACTTTAATATTTTCGTAGCGAAGACCTCCTTTGATGGTTAATTTTTTAAACAGATCAATTTTTGCCAGCACGAAAGGCGCAATATTGGTCATACTCATGTTCGGAGTCCAGAAACGGCCGTCTTCCAGCTTTTGTACAGTTTCATCATTCAGAATATCAGCTCCGTAGATGATTTCTCCCTGAGAGTTGGCTGAATTCCAAAGCTGAGTGTCAAAATTGAATCTTGCGCCTGCTTTTTTTGAAATCACATTAGACTGTCCGCCATTGAAAAACGTGTCGCTGTATCCGTAAACGGTTTTGAAATCCTGATAATAAAGATTGATATTCAAAGAAGTTCCTGCAAATAGGTTCTTATTGTCATAGCTCAATCTGATGTTATGGTTTTTAGGAGTTCCCTGAGGCGTTGTTTCCAATCCTTTTCCAATTCCTTCCCCAATGGTAGGCGTGATGCCGTATTTTCCTGTTTTTAATCCTACATTCAGATCTGATCTTGAAGAATAACCAATGTAAGATGCTTCAATTCTTTGATTCTCGTTGATATCATAACCTACTTTCAGCAATCCGTTGTAGTTGTCCATTTTGGCAATACTGTAGGTTGGACTTATCAAAACACCATCTCCATCTTTTGTATACCCCGTTCTTTCGTAGGCTAATGAAAGGGTATAGTCAAACTTATTGATCTTTCCGGATAAAAGCTGGCTGGCTCTTACTCCTAAAGTACCACCATATGGCTGTCCGGTAAGGCCAATCTGTGAAATTCCGGAAATCTTTTTATCTGATTTGTTTCTTTTTGTAATATAATTGATGATCCCTCCGTCTGCACCGTTTCCATAGATGGAAGAAGCTCCTTTGATAACCTCAATTCTTTCAATAACTGAAGGGTCAATAGTTCTTAAATCTCTTGCTCCGTTACGAAGTGGGGTAGACTGTGGAATTCCATCGATCAAAACTAAAACCTGGCGCCCTCTTAACGTCTGTCCGGAGTTGGAAGTCTGCCCGGAATTGGTTCCTAAACTGGGAACCGTATACTGTAGAATACTTGTAATATCAGAATTAACAGTCAGCTGAGACTGAATCTGTTTTTCTCCTACCACTGTGATAGAGCTTGGAACTTCTTTTATGTTTTCCCTTTTTCTGGAGGCAGTCATGACAACCTCGTCTACATTTTTAGTTTGTAGAGTATCTTTTACCTGGGCAAAAACGGCAGTTGTTCCTAGACAGGCAGCTGATAAAAGCGCTTTTTTCATTATATTTTCTTTCCTTTTTTCTTTCTTTTTCCCCACCAAACCAGGAATCCGGTTACAGGGAGTGATGTACACGTGAGGCCGGCCATAAACCAGATGATTTTTCCAATGATTCCGAAGTAGGATCCGGTATGGATATCATAATTAGCGTTGGAATATTTCTCGGCAGTATTGAGATTGTGATGAGGTTTGTTGGCCAGTAGTTTTCCGGAGTATTTATCAAATGTCAGAATGTTTCTTTCGCTGTATCTTCCATCCAGTCCGTAAACCGTTACCGGAAGGCTCTTCAGTTCTTTTCCTTTTTTATTCTTTCCGTTTAGATTAATTCTGAAGCTGGAGGATTTTGCATATAGCTTTTCTGTCTGTGCCGCAGCCAGATCAAAAACAGCTTCATTTTTAGCCATCAGAGAGTCCGGAGATTTTCTTTCTTTTTCCTTTGGAAGCTCCCATGAGCCTGATAAGGCAAATGTGAATGTATTTTTTACATAAGGATAAGCAAAATAAAGCCCTGTAACACATAGAAGCAAAGCAATAAATGATGCATAAAATCCAAGAACATTATGAAGATCATAATTTTTACGTTTCCAGTTTTTTACATTTTCCCAATTGAACCAAAAGCGTCCTTTTCTGGCATTTTTATTTTTTGGCCACCATAAAATGATTCCTGTAATCAGCATAACGATGAAAAGAACGGTTGGGATTCCTACGGTGTATGGTCCCCATTCTGAGTTGAGCAGCAGTCCCCAGTGGAGGTATTTCAAAATACTAAAGACATCATATTTTTCATTGTAAACAGCAAGGATTTGCCCGGTATACTGATTCACATAGACCAGTTTGTTGATGCGTACCTGCTGAAAATAGTTCCATCCCTTTTTGCTTTTATCATAGTACTCAAACTGATAGGATTTCGTTTTGTCCAATGGAATTTCGACAGCACTTACAGGATATTTTTCATTAAGTTCCAGCGATACTTTTTCTCGAAGAAGGTTAATTGGTAAAGGTTTTGTTCCGATCTCCTCTTTTTTCAAATAAATAGCTTCTTTTCGCAGGCTATTCTGTATTTCGTCCTTAAAAACATATAAAGTCCCCGAAAGAGAGACTATAAATACAATAATACCAACAGATAAACCAAACCACAAATGAAGTTTGGCTGACCATTTTTTTGAAGGAGCTTTCTTTGTATGATGATGCTTTTTTCTCATAGCAAAAAGTTAACCCCGTGAGGGGGCTAACCTTTGAATTTTTAAAATTTATATCCTATTGATAATCTCCAGTTACGAGGAGCATTGTAGATCCATGCATATTCACCTGCATCTCCTCTGTATCCGCTGTACAATTTTTTGTTAAGGACATTATTCAAGATTAGGTTGACATCAAATTTTTTAGCAACATAAGAAACCCCGAAGTTGGTATCGAAATAATCCGGAAGGCTCTGATCTTTTGCGGCATTTACTCCAAACCAGGATTGTCTTCCTCCCTGATACTGATAACCTGCTGAAATTCCGAAACCTTTTATAAGCCCATTTTCGAACCTATAGCTTAGCCAGGTATTCTGTACATTTTTTGCATTTCCCGGAGACTGAATTCCAATTCTTGTCGGATCTGTATCTTTGATGGTTTTTGCATCTGTATAAGCATAGTTGATAACAATGTTCAGGCCTTTGATGATTTCTCCTTTGATATCAGTTTCAAAACCTCTTGCTCTCTGTTCGCCTGTAGCAACCTGGAAAGGATTTCCTCCATTTTGTTCTTTAGCTCCGGCAACAAGAATATTTTGTCTTCTGATTTCATATACAGCAAAAGTAGAGTTCCATTTTCCTCCGAACCAGTCTTTCTTCAATCCGAATTCAATGTTCTGTCCTCTGAAAGGATCTGTGATCTGAGTATTATTAATTCCTACCGCAGATTGTGGAACAAAAGTTTTATCATAGATTCCATACACAGAGAAATCGCTTAGGATAGAATAGCTGATTCCCACTCTCGGCGTGAATTCTCCTGCTTTGTTTTTAGGAACAACATTTCCCGGTGAATAGTATGGATATCCGGCATAAGTAGTACCGCTTGTGTATCTTCCTGCTAATGTTATTCTTAGCTTGTTGTTAAACATTTCGATCTGGTCCTGAGCATAATATGAGGTATATTTTACACCTTCATCATCATAAAACGGAGCAGATGGGTTTAAAGCGTAAAAATCAGAAGAAGGAAGTTTGGAAGGATCTACACCATAGTTGACATTATAAATATCAATTGGGAATGGACCTCCTGCAAAAGATGAAAAGTCTGCATTGTACTTTCTGTCTCCGTAATCGAATCCTGCAATAATTTTATGTACAATATTTCCTGTATTAAGCTTTCCTCTTACATACGTCTGGAAAATATGGTTCTTTCCTTTAGCCTGCCAGTTGCTTACTGTTCTGTTTAAAACATTTTTATTGGTAGGATCAAAAGTTCCCCACCATGAGCCCCCGTCGTAATTAAGATCCATATAAGCATACTGTGTGCTCCAAACCCAATCTTTGAAAAGCTTTTGGTCTAAGGTTAAAAATAAACTCTGATCTTTTACCTCGGTTTTCTTGAAATTAGGATCATTAAAGTTGGTATGTACATTCAGTGAAGCGTATCCGTCGTTAGACATCAGGTAAGCTCCGGGCTGATTGAATTTTAAATACTGATAATTGTATTGAGCCGTAAATGTAGTAGTCTTTGTTGGTCTGAAAGTGATGGAAGGAGCAACAATAATTTTGCTTGTTTTATCATTTTCCACCCATGAATTGTTAGAACTACCCATTAAGTTGATACGGTAGTCTAAAACCCCGTCTTTTACAAGAACTCCATCCAGATCGGCTTCCCCTCTGAAGAGGTTATAACTTCCCGTTGTGAAACGTACACTATTGGCAAACTTTCCGGTAGGTTTTTTAGTTACCACATTATAAAACCCAGCTGGATCTCCCATAGAGCCCATAAATCCGGCAGGACCTTTTACAAATTCAATCCGGTCTATGATAGATGCATCAGGATTGATGGGTCCCCATGTAGAGGAAACATTCATTCCGTTCATAAAAGTGGCAATACTTGCCCCTCTCATGAAAACATTGGAGTATACATTGTCCCAGTGTTCCACCTTTCTTGCCCCGCTCACGTTACGCACAATGCCTTCAGACATGTTCAAAGTCAGCTGGTCAGCAAGAACCTGAGAACTTATAGACTGCACATTCTGAGGAAGCTCTAGAATCGGAGTCTGGATTCTTAGTGAACCGGAAACCTCGTTTAGCTTATACTTCTGATAATATCGTCCGTTAACAACTACTTCTTCAATATCGTTGGATTTGATGGTGTCTTTTTTTTCCTGTGCAAAACTTAACATGGAAGTTAATAATGCAGCTCCTATTGTTATTCTTTTCATTGTTTATAAGGGGAGTAATTATTTTTTACTCTACAGTTAAAATTTATAAGTAAAGCTTCCTAATACATTGGCAAGTGCCTGGGCATTGGCAGTAGTATATCCGCTCCAGTAATGTTCGTTGGTAAAGTTGTCTACTTTTACCCCGATTCTGAATTTTTTGGTATCGTAAAATGCATTAGCATTCAGTACCAGATATTTTGGAAGAATGAAAGTTCCCATTGTTGTAGAATTCACAATCTTGTTGTCGCTTGCGTAATTTCCTCCAACCCCGAATCCGAGTCCTTTTAGTTTCCCGTCAAGAAACTGGTAACTTGCATTGAAATTAACCAACCATGGAGATGATGCCGTAGCAGGTCTTCTTCCGATTACCGTTTCGTCAGCTTCAGTATATTTCATATCATTATAGCTTACTCCGGCAATTACAGAGAATCCTTTGATCAGATAAGCGTTTGCTTCCAGTTCTACTCCCTGGCTTCTTAGTAAGCCAGCCTGGTTTTGTACAGCCTGTCCTGTTCCTGTCATTTCACCCGTATTCAGAAGGGTGTTTTTTACCTGGATATTGTAGTAGCTTAGCGTTGTAGTAATTCTTCCTTTGATAAGGTTTGTTTTGATACCACCTTCAAACTGATTAGCTTTTTCAGGAGTTGAAAGGGTAACATTTCCGGCCTTGTCTGAAGTATAATATCCATTTACAGTAAAGCTGTTCTGATAATTTCCAAATACAGATAATTTCTCAGGAAGAATTTGATAAACTAGACCAAATTTTGGTGACCATGCCCCCTGTTTGTATTCAGCTGTTTTATTTTGTCCTACCTGTCCGCCTCTGTAGTTATTCGTTTCGTATCGTAGCGAAGTAAGAATGTTAAGGCCGGTTATAGGAGTAATTACATTGGAAATATAACCACTGTAAGTATCTTTTTTACCAGCGCTTATATAGGTGTTGTTTTTCTCAAAATCAGGCTGTTTTCTCAGGTTGTCATACATTGCTCCCAATGTCTGTCCATTCATATTAGAATAATCTGTACCCGTGAACGGAACCCAGTCAAAATTGGTGAACATAAAGTATTGGTTATCATTCAGTCTCATATAATCGAACCCGGCAACCGTTCTGTTTCTTACACTTCCGATGTTGAAATCAAAATTGAAGTTCTGCTGAACCTGGAAATACGTTCTTTTGCTGTCTTTAGTCGACTGGTCAGCTCTTACCACTCCCAATTCTGTATCTGTAGGAATTCCTGTTACCATTCCTTTCGGAGCAAAATAGAAATAAGGATTAAATCCGTCCGAATAAGAATAAGAAGTGCTTACATTCGTAGAGGATTTGATATGCTCATTAATCTTATAGTTTACCTGCCCAAAAAAGTTTCTTGCTTTACCAACAGTTTTAAGACCTTCTCCTATGTAAGACTGCTTATATTTATAACCTAGCTTTTCCAGCTTATCCATACTGTCTGCACCAAGCTGTGCGCTCGGAACATAGAAAAAGAATGCTGTTTCAGGATATGAATTGGTTTCAAACATTTCCAGCTCCGCATTGATCTCCAAATTATCCGTAGGACGATAAGTGATGGATGGAGTAAATGCGTAAAATGAGTTCTTTGCATTGGTTCTCTGAAAAGTTCCCTGATTGGTATAAGCTGTATTTAATCTGAATAATAATTTTTTATCTTTCGTAAGAGGAGCATTTACATCTGCCTGAACTCTGTAGTAATTATAACTTCCCCCTGCTAAAGAAACAGCACCTGCAAAAGTTTCGAAAGGTTTTTTAGTCACTCTGTTCACAACACCTCCGTAAGAAGTCACATTACTTCCGAATAATGTTGCAGAAGGACCTTTTAAAACTTCAATTCTTTCTATGTTAATAGCATCCATAGAAGTAGTAATAGGAGCAACCATACCATTCCTGATGGAGTTTCCGGCTACAAAACCTCTTAAATTAAGATAAATACCTCCGTCTCCGGCTCTGTTTGTAGCGCTCCACATTTTCTGTGCACCCGCTACATTCCTGAAAGCATCATCTACGGTAAATAGCAATTGGTTTTCCAGCACTCCTTTGTCAATAGAAGAATATACTTGTGGATCCTCTATTGCTTTCAAAGGCATCTTGTTGGAGTATTCACTGTCTTTCTTTACATATGTATTGATGATTACTTCGTCAATGCTTTTAGTGGTTAAAGAATCCTTTTTTTGGGCAGAAACCAGCATTGTTCCCAGTGCAGAAGCACAGATCAGTACATTTTTCATGAAAGTCAAATTTTTTGCAAATATATTATTTTTAAGTATTCTAAATAAATAATAAGATTGATATTTATCATGAAATGTTATATAATGAATAACAAAAAACCGCTCTAGCCAATGCCAGAGCGGGTTTTATATGATTTTATTAAAATTTTCTTAAGCTGGGATTTCTCCTTTGTATAAGAAAGAAATAATCTCTTTGTTTAATTTGTCGATCATTTCACTGAATAAGTGGAAAGATTCCTGTTTGTAAATTACCAATGGATCTTTCTGCTCGTAAACAGCTCCTTGTGAAGATCTTCTTAAGTCGTCCATCTCACGAAGGTGAAGTTTCCAGTTTTCATCGATGATTGATAAAGTGATGTTCTTTTCGAAATCGTTCACCAAACTTTCACACTGAGTATCATAAGCTTCTTTAAGATCAGCTACGATAGTCATTGTTTTGTGTCCGTCAGTGAAAGGAACCTGGATCATTTTGAACATAGAACCTTGATTTTGGTAAACATTCTCAATGATTGGGAATGATTTCTCTTTCAATAGGTTCAGTTTCATTTTGTAATCTTCCTGAGCCGCCTGGAATAAGATATTAGTAAGATCCTGAACATTCTTGTTATTAAAATCACTTTGGGAAACCGGAGATTCCATGGTGAAGGTTTTAATGATTTCGTATTCAAAATCTTTATAACTTCCTGAAGCCTTTCCTTTCGCAGCGATAGAATTGGCAACATCAAAAATCATATTCGTGATGTCATATTTCAAATGGTCTCCGAAAAGAGCATTCTTTCTTCTCTTATAGATTACGTCACGTTGTTTGTTCATTACGTCATCATACTCAAGAAGTCTCTTTCTTGTTCCGAAGTTATTTTCTTCTACTTTCTTCTGAGCTCTTTCAATAGACTTGCTGATCATAGAATGCTGAATTACTTCACCTTCTTTATGACCCATTCTGTCCATCATTTTAGCAATTCTTTCAGAACCGAACAAACGCATTAAGTTATCTTCAAGAGATACATAGAACTGAGAACTTCCCGGATCTCCCTGACGTCCTGCTCTACCTCTTAACTGTCTGTCAACACGTCTTGAGTCGTGTCTTTCTGTACCAATGATGGCTAAACCTCCAGCTTCTTTTACTTCTTTAGAAAGCTTAATATCCGTACCACGACCTGCCATGTTCGTTGCAATGGTTACAACTCCCGGCTGTCCTGCTCCTGCCACGATTTCTGCTTCCTTTTTGTGAAGTTTCGCGTTCAATACCTGGTGTGGAATCTTTCTTAACTGAAGTGCTTTTGATAATAACTGAGAAATCTCAACAGAAGTAGTACCTACAAGTACAGGTCTTCTTGCTGCTGTTAATTTTTCAATTTCTTCAATTACAGCATTATATTTTTCTCTATTGGTTTTGAAAACCAAATCTTGCTTGTCATCTCTTAAAATAACTCGGTTGGTAGGAATTACCACAACATCTAATTTGTAGATCTCCCAAAGCTCTCCAGCTTCTGTTTCAGCAGTACCTGTCATCCCCGCAAGTTTGTTGTACATACGGAAATAATTCTGAAGCGTGATCGTTGCAAAAGTTTGAGTAGCAGCCTCAATTTTTACATTCTCTTTCGCTTCGATCGCCTGGTGAAGACCGTCAGAATAACGACGTCCTTCCATGATACGACCCGTCTGCTCATCAACGATTTTTACTTCACCATCAATCACTACATACTCATCATCTTTTTCAAATAATGTGTACGCTTTCAATAGCTGGCTCATTGTGTGAACACGTTCAGATTTTTCAGCAAAATCTGAGAAAAGTCTCTCTTTAGCTTCAAACTCTTCTTCTTTAGATAAGTTTTTAGCTTCTAATTCAGCAATCTCAGTTCCGATATCCGGAAGTACAAAGAAGTTTGAATCTGAGTTTCCTTGAGACATGTACTCAACACCTTTGTCTGTAAGATCTACCTGATTATTTTTCTCTTCGATTACGAAGTAAAGATCTTTATCTACGATCGGCATATCACGGTTGTTGTCCTGCATATACTGCGCTTCAACTTTCTGAAGCAATGCTCTGTTTCCGCTTTCCGATAAGAATTTGATTAATTGTCTGTTTTTTGGAAGACCTCTGTATGCCTGAAGCAATTTGAATCCACCTTCTTTTGTATTTCCTGCAGCGATTAATTTTTTCGCTTCATTAAAAATAGCAGAAACCGTTTTCTTTTGTACTTCAACAATTCTGTCGATAGAAGGTTTAAGAACATCAAACTCCTGTCTGTCTCCCTGAGGAACCGGACCAGAGATGATCAAAGGTGTTCTTGCGTCATCTACCAATACAGAGTCAACTTCATCCACGATCGCAAAGTTCAGTTCTCTTTGTACCAATTCTGAAGGTGATGTCACCATGTTATCTCTCAGATAATCGAAACCGAATTCGTTATTCGTTCCGTAAGTAATATCCGAGTTGTATGCTTTTCTTCTTCCGTCTGAGTTCGGCTGGTGGTTATCGATACAATCGATAGACATTCCGTGGAACTGATAAAGAGGACCCATCCATGCGGAGTCTCTTTTTGCAAGATAGTCGTTCACGGTTACAACGTGCACTCCTCTTTCCGGAAGTGAATTTAGGTAAATAGGTAATGTTCCTACCAAAGTTTTACCTTCACCGGTTGCCATCTCGGCAATTTTACCACTGTGAAGAATAACCCCTCCGATAAACTGAACATCATAGTGGACCATATCCCAAACTACAGGAGTTCCGGCAGCGTCCCATGAGTTTTTCCAAACAGCTGTGTCTCCCTGAATGCTAACGAAATCTTTTCCTGCAGCAGCCAGTTCTCTGTCCCAGTCACTAGCAGTTACACGGATTTCTCCATTCTGAGCCCATCTTCTTGCCGTTTCTTTGATCAATGCAAAAGCTTCGGGAAGAACCTGAATCAGAACTTTTTCTTCAATTTCGTATGATTCTTTCTTTAGAGACTCAATTTTTGTAAAAAGAGCTTCTTTTTCGTCAACATTGGTTGAATTTTTTATCTGCTCTTTTACCTGTTCTATTTGAGCTGTAATCTTGCTGGTTGCAGATTTTATATTCTCTTTAAACTCAGCCGTTTTTTGTCTCAACCCATCATCCGACAATTGTTGGATGTTAGGTTCTACAGCTTTGATTTTTGTTACAACTTTTTTTACTTCTTTTAGGTCCTGCGCTTTCTTGTCTCCCAAAAACCCTTTAAGAACTTTGTTTAAAAAACTCATAAATTTTTTGCTTTATGCTTAATGCAAAATGCTTTAAGCGTTTTAAATAACACTTATCGTGTAAATTAATATATAAAAAGGGCAAAAAAGCTCTAAGCACGCAGCCTAAAGCTTATCGCTTTATTAATATTCGTCCTCGTTCCAAAGGAAATCCTCGTCAGTAGGATAGTCACTCCATACTTCTTCGATAGATTCATAAATTTCTCCTTCGTCTTCAATAGCCTGAAGGTTTTCTACTACTTCCATAGGTGCACCAGTTCTGATTGCGTAGTCGATAAGCTCTGCTTTTGTCATTGGCCAAGGTGCGTCACTTAAATATGAAGCTAATTCTAATGTCCAGTACATAATTTTCTAATTTTTTGCAAAAGTATAAAAATAGGTTGTATAATAAACTTTTTTATACTTGATTTTCAATTCTTTTTATAATTTTTTCTTATAAATGGCTGTCACAAACTGGCTGGCAGTTGTGTCAGCAATTTACTTAATGTCGTTTTCTCAAAAACCATTCCACAAATTTTTTTATGCCATTTTGGAAGTCAGTGGCCGGTTTGTACCCTATTAAATCCTTTGCTTTGGTAATATCGGCATTCGTTTTTGTGACATCTCCCGGCTGCATTGGCAGAATTTTTTTAATGGCAGTTTTTCCAAGTGCCATTTCTATTGTGTTTACCATCTCACATAAAGTGATTACCTGGTTTTCGCCCAGATTAAGGATCTCATAAACGCCGGAATGAGTTTCCAGATAAAGGATAGACTTGGTAATTCCATCAATAATATCATCTATATAAGTATAATCTCTGGCAGTGCTTCCATCCCCATAAAAAGGAATTTCCTGATCTTCTGAAATAAGTTTTACAAACTTGTGTATAGCGAGATCCGGCCTTTGTCTTGGCCCATATACAGTGAAGAATCTAAGTTGGATGATATCTATATTATATAATGAATGATAAACATGCCCTATAATCTCACCGCTTTTTTTGGTAGCAGCATAAGGTGAAATAGGATTATCTACATTATCAGTCTCTGAAAAAGGAATTTTTTCATTGTTTCCATAAACACTTGAAGAGGAGGCGCAAATAAATTTTTTAATATTGAAATCCTTACAAAGCTCCCAAAGATTCATTGTTCCGCGTACATTTACTTCTTCATACTCCAGAGGACGTTCGATAGAAGGGCGTACACCAGCAAGAGCTGCCAGATGAACCACCATATCAATAGGATGATTTTTAAATATATTTTCAAGGCCTTTTTTATCCCGGATATCCTGCCAATAGAGGGAGTATTGATCAGAATGGGTGAGGGAAGCCAAACGTTGGATATCGGTTTCCTTTTCAGAGAATTCAAAATCCGAAATTTTGCCAATTGACTCTAAAGTATTTTTAATTTTTACCCGATAGTTGTAGAAATCATCAAAATTGTCAATGTTTATGACAGAATGTCCATTTCTCAACAATCGTTCAATTAAATGGGAACCGATGAACCCACTACCGCCTGTTATAAGATAAACCATTTGTATTTTTTATTAGTGCAAAAATATAAATTTTACTTTTGAAAAATATAATCATTAAATTTACTTAAAAAAGTAATATAAATATAATATGCAGTTTCAAGGGCAAATTTTAAAAATGACAAGCTTCGACGCCAAGCCAATCCAGTACTATCTCAATCTTTCAGGAGATCTGATCCACATGAATGAGCTGTTTGGGAAGGAGTTAAGTATTAAACATACCGGATTCCAATGTGTAAATTGCGGACTCAATAAGCCTATTTATAGAATGGGATTCTGCAAAAGCTGTTTTTTTGAAAGTCCTTATGCCAGTGATACCATTATCCGTCCGGAGCTTTCTACAGCACATTTAGGCGTTGCAGAGCGTGATCTTGAAGTTGAAAAACAAATTCAGCTGCAGCCACATACTGTTTATCTTGCTTATACCGGAGATGTAAAAGTAGGGGTAACCAGAAATACACAAATTCCTACAAGATGGATTGATCAGGGTGCGACTTTTGCATTGCCTATTGCAAGAACAGAGAACCGTTATGAAGCGGGAATGATAGAAGTTGCTTTGAAGGATCATTTGCAGGATAAAACCAACTGGAGAAAAATGCTTCAGGATGATTTTGAAGGAGAAATTGACCTTGCAGATTTCAGAAAGAAGATTAAAGAATATTTCCCTGAAGATTTTCAGAAATTCTATAGCGAAGGTGAAGAATTGTGGGCGTTCGACTATCCTTTTGAAAAACCGGAGAAAGTCACTTCATTTACTTTAGACAAAAAACCTGAATTTACAGGAAGGCTTACAGGCATTAAAGGACAGTATCTTGGATTTGAAGGAGGAAATTTCATCAATGTAAGAGGACACGAAGGATACGTGATCGAACTTGAAATAAAGAATTGATCTATACAATAAAGTAAGAACCAAATCACAAAATATGAGGAAATGGGTTAAAAGACTATTGATAAGTTTCGGGATCCTGGCAGGAATTCTTCTTGCCGCGAATTTCGGATTGAATATATGGTTGAAAACCCAGCTTCCTGACTATATAAAAAAGAATACAGCTTATAAAGTTTCCTACAAAACCCTGGATGTAGATTTAGGAACAGGAAATATCTTTGCAACACAAATTTCCGTTAACAGTAAAGATCCGCAAAATACAGACGTTATTGGTTTACAGGGAACGATTGATACCCTGAAAATAAGCCGTTTCAGGATTTATGATGCCATTTTTAATAAAAGAATAAGCTCATCTGATCTGCTTTTGGCAAAACCTAATCTAAATGTTATCCTTGTAAAACCTGTCGACCGTAAAACCGGAAAGAAAAGAAATCCGTTCTTATTCGAAAATATCAGGATCAACGATGGTAAAATTGCTGTTTTCAAACATTCAAAACAAAAATTTTTGTCGGTACAGCACCTGAATCTGTTTGTAGAAAACTTACAGATGACGGAAGAATCTGTAGAAAATAAATTGCCCATCGTATTTGACAGATACAGTATTAAAGGAGAAAGATTCTTTTTCCGCCCGGATGAAACGTATGCTATTACCATCAGTACTATAAACACACGTGATGGGCAGATGTCTGTTGGGGATTTCAGACTCACTCCGCTTCTTTCTTTTGCCCAGTTTAAAAAGTTTTATCCTAAAAAGACTCAATTATTTGAATGTGTCATTCCAAAAATGGAATTCAAAGATGTGATTTTGAATAAAAATAAAGTCTCTCTTACCAATGCTGATTTCCAAAACCCAGCTTTTACAGTATATAAAACAGGAATAAAAGCTAAAAAGAATGAAAAAAAATCAAACTTTGAGGTTGATTTAAAAAATATAAAACTGAATAATGCCGTAGTTCAGATCAACAAACCTGATGGGAATAAACTGTTGTCTGTTGGAAATCTTAATTTAAATATCAATCAACTTAAATTTGATAAAGAAAGTTCAGAACAAGTCATTCCTATCGGATATAAAGATTTTCTGCTTTCAGGAAGAGATATTGTATATTCCAATCATCAGAACATAGCCATTAGAAGTCTGGCTCTGAAACCTACAAACGGTGAAATTCTGGATGTTGTACTCACACCGGGTTCTTCTGCAGCTGGAAAATCAACAATAAATTTGAAAACAGATCATATTGCTTTTCATATCAATAAACTCGAGTTCGTTGATAAAAAACTGAATCTGGATCTCAAAGATGTTCTCGTAAATAATATAAACGGCACCATCAAAGCAGGGGAAAAGAAACAAAATAAGACTTCTGAACCCGGAATCATACAGTCTGTTATTGTAAGGAAAATATCTTTGAAAAACTCAAATATTATTTATGATAATGGGAAAGAACCGTTGGCTTTTCATGATTTGAATGCCACTGCAAATAATATTGAATTATCACCCAAATCCAATCAGCCAGGACTTTCTTTTAAGGTAAAAGACTATTATGTAACCACCAGAAATCTTGCTTACAAAACGAAATTCTATAACATGAGCCTTGGGCTTCTGAAGCTGAATAAAAATAAAATCCAAATCAACAATTTTGCTATGAAACCTCTCGTTTCAAGAGCCCAGTTTATCAAAATGATACCTGTTGAGAGAGATTTATACGACTTGAAGGCCGGACAAATAACCGCAGAAGGAGAGTGGGATCTGTTTTCTCATAATAAAATGGTGAACGCTTCCCATGTAGGCATTGAGTCTGCAAACGCTAATATTTTCAGAAGTAAAATCCCGAAAGACGATCCAAAAATAAAGGCGTTGTATTCAAAAATGCTTCGTTCAATCAAAATTCCAATGACAATTAATAATCTTGATCTGAAAAATTCCGTCTTGGTATACGAAGAAGATACTCCGGAAAGTATGGGACCTGGAAAGTTGACATTCAGTAACTTTAATATGAATGTCAAAAATCTGAATTCTGCTAAAACAAAAGGGAAACCCACAAAAGTGGATATTAAAATCAACTGTTCTTTCATGAACCTCTCACCACTTTCCGTAAACTGGAGCTTTGATGTAGCTGATCAGAACGATGGGTTTGCAATCTCAGGAAAAACAACCAATCTTCCTGTCAGCGGAATCAATCCTTTTATAAGACCTTATCTTCATGTGACGGCAACTGCGGGAACTATTCAGGAAATGCTTTTTAATTTTAAAGGAAACCCTGCCGGATTACACGGAACCTTTAATCTTAAGCATAAAGATCTTAAAATTGCAGTTTTAAATAAGAATAATCATGAGAAAAAAGGCTTTCTGACGGCTGTGGCCAATATTTTCATAAAATCAGATTCTGGAAGTTTTCCAGAGTCTGTTGCAGTAGAAAACGTAGAACGTGATCCCACAAAGTCTTTCTTCAATCTCTTCTGGAAAGGAATTGAGCAGGGATTAAAGAAGACACTGATAGGTGTAAATGTAGAAAAAACAGAAAAGAAAGTGAAAAATGCAGTTTCATCGGTAAAAGAAATGAAACAGTCCGTAAAAGAAATAAAACAGGAGATCAAAAATAAAACCTCCAAACCGAAAGAAGAGAAAAAAGAAAAGAAAGGTTTTCTGAACAATATATTCGGAAAAAAAGAAAAATCTGAAGAATAATTCTTTAAACCATTAAGATCGAATCATTACTTGCCGAGCAAAACAAACAAAAACAAGTTTTAATTAAAACAGTCTTAATGGTTTAAAAAATAAATATAAGAAAGATCGGTTAAAAATTGAATTCATCACTTTCCAAAACAGGAATATCCCTTAGAAACTTATCAAACTCTTCACCCGGATAATTGCTGTCCGCTCCATAAGAATCTATGATCATTCCACGATTTCCGGCACCATCCTTTACCACATAAAGTACGGCATTATCATCAGGATTACTGTCTCCCTCGAAACGGTAAGTTTTTAAAATCACCAGTTCAGCGGGCTGATAAACCTTATCAGAGTTTTCAAACTTCATTTCACACTTTTCATTCATCCTGAATTCCCTATGTATTCCTCTTTCAGAAAGCGTTTTCATCACTTGGCTTAAGGTCGTCATTCTGTCGAAGTTTTCTTGGTTTTCCATAATAATATTTTTGTTTTTAAGTACAATAATTAAACCATTGCATTCTTTAAATATAAGAAAAATAGCAGATTACAGTTTTCTTAAAAATAAAGTTTAATGTTAACAAAATTTATAATTTAAAAAAATAAAATAGGTATACTTTTTGCAATGGTATCAATAATAAATCAGAGAAAATATGAAAAAAGAAGTTGGAGTTTTACTGGCAGGAGGAGTAGGTCTTTTGGCAGTATTAGGCTTAATTAGTATTAAAAAAATTTTGACAAAAAAAGATAAAAAATATAGTGATTCCTATTCGGATTATCACAGACACTTTGATGAAAAGAACCACGACGATGAAACACACGGAGTGGAATTTTACGCGCTGAAGTAGTAAAAAAATATATTTAATTATGTTTAAATCCGGCACTTTTGAAAGTGCTGGATTTTTTTGTGGAAAACTTTAATGTTAAAACTCATTATTTTATGAAAATTCCACTCTAATTTTACATCAGAATGCAAAACGAAAAATTTATAAAAGGTCAGGGAGCTCAGCGAAACGTTGTCAATCGTTTCGACAGGTATACCTATGAGCCTGAAGATGAAGATTTCGAATCCATAAAGACCTCTTTCACTGAAGTATTTCCCAAAACAATTGTCAATCAGGTCAAAAGCGAAGACCTTCCGATGGAATATTCCATGAATCCCTATCAGGGATGCGAACACGGATGCTCTTACTGTTTTGCAAGACCTACTCACGAATATTGGGGCTATAGCGCAGGAATTGATTTTGAAAGAAAAATCATGGTAAAGAAAAATGCTCCCGAACTCCTGGAAAAGTTTTTTCAAAAGAGAGGCTATAAAGCAGCCCCGATTTTGTTGTCCGGAAACACAGATTGCTATCAGCCGGCCGAAAGACAATTCGAAATTACCAGAAAATTACTGCAGGTTTGTCTTGATTACAGACACCCTGTCAATATTCTGACAAAAAACGCACTGGTACTAAGAGATCTTGATATTTTAAAACCGATGGCAGAACAAAATCTGGTTTCCGTTTCTTTAAGCATTCCAACAATCAATGAAGAGCTGAGACGAAAAATGGAACCAAGAACAAGCTCTGCAAAGAATAAACTAAAAGCCGTCGAACTCCTTTCCGAAAACAATATTCCCGTACATGTAATGGTTGCTCCCATTATTCCCGGGCTCAATAGTGATGAGCCATTGAATATATTAAAAGCCATTTCTGATGCAGGAGCATTAGGATTCGGCTATACCTTGGTAAGATTAAATGATACCGTTGAACCTGTCTTTGTGAATTGGATTGAATCCCATTTTCCGGACAGAGCACAGAAAGTATTAAATCTCATCAGATCTATGCGTGGTGGAAAACTGGGTGATAAAAGATATTTTGAAAGACAAAGAGGAGAGGGTAATATCGCCGAAATGATTCACACCACCTTTAAGATTGGCAGAAAGAAGTTTTTTGTGGGTAAAGAATTCCCAAAACTTTCTACAGCCAACTTTACCGGAACCCGAGAGCAGCAGCTTAGATTGTTTGATTAATCACAACTTTGAAGTAATTCTACTTATTGAACCTGTTTAAACTTTTTAGAGAAAGAGTTTCCAGAAAATTAGCAATTTAGAGTTGCAAAAAAAAGAACTAAAATCTGGAACTCATAAGCAAAGATAAACTGGAAAAATGGATTTTACCTC
>Ga0157370_10003369_pt1 | contig 18809 bp, 16 predicted proteins | sample C35metaG_FD_113463 | JGI IMG/M metagenome (GOLD analysis project Ga0157370, IMG submission 113463) | Corn rhizosphere microbial communities from Kellogg Biological Station, Michigan, USA - C3-5 metaG | ecosystem: Host-associated > Plants > Roots > Rhizosphere > Soil | place: USA: Michigan...
TTTAAAATCAACCAGTTAGAGGCGCCAATTTTACATGAACTAAAAAACAATAAAAACATTTTCAAAAAATGTTTGCAAGAAAAAGATAAATCCCTATATTTGCACCTCCTTAAACAAAGGGAATGATTCCGTAGCTCAGCTGGTAGAGCATTACACTTTTAATGTAGTGGTCCTGGGTTCGAATCCCAGCGGGATCACAAGAAACAGTATCAAAGAGAACTAAAACCCTGCAAATCAAATGATTGCAGGGTTTTTGCTTTTACGGTTTATACCAAAATATGCACGAAATCGCATATAAAATGTGCGTCATTCGGAGCGTCGTTCTTTATAATATCAAACTCCCCTAATTCGTATTAAAACATTGATATTCAACTAGTTTAATAGATGAACATCTTGTATGAATGAAACTGCAAAGCTATTTTTGTTTAACCTTAATGTTATCGTTATGAAAACTAATTTTAGCGTGCTTTTCTTTTTGAAAAGGCCAAAGAATTACACAAAAGGGGCTGTTTACTTTATCTTTTTAAGAATTACGGTGGACGGGATTCGTGCGGAAATGTCAACAAGTAGAAATTGCGAGCCGGAGCGGTGGAATGCAAAAGCCGGAAAAGTCATCGGCACAAAGGAAGAAGTTAAAACTTTGAATGCCTATCTGGAAAATATGAAAGCGGAAGTTTATGCAGCACATAGCCAGTTAAGCATGGACGGAGCCGAAATAACCGCGGATAGTGTAAAATGCAAATTCTTAGGCAAGGAAGAAAAAGCACACACCATATTGGAGGCCATTAAAACCCACAATGAAAAAATGAAAGCATTAGTGGAGAAAGAAGAATATGCGCCTGGAACGCTTAGAAGATTTGAAGTATTGGAAAGGCATGTGGAAGATTTCATTGCCGCAAAATATGGCAGAGCGGATTTTAACGTAAAACGTATAGACCACGAGTTTATTGATGGTTTTGACTTCTACCTGCATACGGTGAAGGAAAACGATACCAATACCGCAAACAAGCACATTAAAAATCTCAAAAAGATCGTAAGCATCTGCCGGAAATATAAATGGATCAGTATCGACCCCTTCTTTGGCCATATGCTAAAATCCAAGCCTGTTCACAGGGAGTTTTTAACCGCTGATGAATTGCAGAAGATTACCCAAAAACAGTTTACTACTGACAGGTTATCGCAGGTACGGGACTTTTTTCTTTTCAGTTGCTATACCGGACTTTCCTATGCGGATGTTCAAAAACTAAAACTAGCCGATGTAAGTATTGGGGTTGATGGGGAAAGGTGGATATTTACCTACCGGAAAAAAACAGATACGAGAGCGGCAATACCGTTACTGCCAATAGCCGCAAGCATTCTGGATAAATACCAAAATCACCCCTATTGCCTTGGCAACAACAGAGCTTTGCCAGTTTCCAGTAATCAAAAGATGAACGAATATTTGGTTGAAATTGCGGCACTTTCGGGGGTTAATAAAACACTGGGCAATCGGATCGCAAAACGGACTTTTGCCACTACTGTTACTTTATTAAATGGCGTACCTATCGAAAGCGTATCTAAAATGCTAGGACACACTAATATACGTACCACTCAACTATATGCTAAGGTATTGGATACCAAAGTAAGCGAGGATATGGCTCCGTTGATGGGTAAATTTGTTGCCCAACATACTAAAGCTTATGAAGTCACAGAATCGAAAATAAGCGCAGACATTGCATTAATCCGAGAAAAATACAATGTTGTCCCTGCCATGGAACAGGCTCCGTAATACAGGTTATATTCACTGCTAAATGCTGACCACGCATTGCTATTGCGATGCGTGATTTTTAAATTATTAGCAACGGTAACGATTTTATACTGCAAGCCTGCGTATAATGGCAGAAATCAACGGCTACCACTCCGTAAATGCCCAGAGCGAGAACAGCGGGCTGGCTTATGTGCGAAGGGGTTTCGCAGGCCGCACCGAGCGTGGGGAATATTAAATTCAATAATATGAAGGTTAATAAAAATCGTTAGTCTGTGTTCGTGCCATGATCAGCAATTGACGGCCAAGTTCCTGATTAGCCAAAAGCCAACTTTGCATAGTTTTGGCTTGATTAGTCAATTTTGTAAGGACATTCTGCTTTACATTTATAATAGATTCTTGCTTAATATTGTCTGATTCAAATTCCGTAAGTCTATTACTATAGGCTAAATTTAACATTGTCAATAATTTATTTTGATTAGCTCCTAAAACAATGCAGTCTATAAATTTGGTCATGAAAGAGTTTCTATCGTCATTTAAATATTTGAAAACGCCCAATTGATCTACGTCTTTACCGTTCCATACTAAATGCCCAGAGAATATCTTTAAATTATTTTCTTCTTTAAAATCAGCATATATTATATATGCTGGTAAATACTCCAAATCGCCATTATTGAAAATCCTTATAATAGAATCCAACACCGAAACGGGAGAAAAAACATTCACTATTAAACGGTATGGCTTTCCTATAGAGTCCAAATACTTGTAAATCTGTGAAATATGGTTTCCCCATATCTTATTATCCTTTACAGGAATTAATGAATTATCCTGTATTTCTAATAATCGATCTTTGTTACTAGATTCACAAAAGTTTAAAAACTTCACCTCATTATTTCCTGTAAGCCCTCTAAGCTCTCTTAATAATGCTTCGTCGTCATTTCTAGGATCACTTTCGTAAAACCCATACTTATTTATAGCCTCAACCTTCCAATTTTCGTTTTGAAGAATAGATTCAAACCTTTCAGGTGAACCAGCTTCTCCGTCATCATTATGCTCATGAGTTTTTAATTCGGCAATAACAATTTCGTCCAGATAGCTCTTAAATTCTTCCTTCGTGTCGAAGTCATCCTCGGTCATATCTAATTCATCAGATTCTTTCAGCATATCAAGAAGTTTATTTATAGGTAGTTCTTGATAGGCAAACATCGCTGAATAAGGATAAATCACATTTTGGTTCTTTGCATTGGTTCCATTCATTAATACCAGAACATAATCCTTAATTCCGAGATTTATACATTTTGTTTCTAAGGACTTAATTGCTAAAGTTCTTTTTTCTTCAGTTCTAAATAGATCGAATTTATATATAGGAATTATATTCCGAATGAAAAATGTTAATGGCGCAGGTTGAATAGTTTCGGTCGCTATCGGAAAATAAGAGGGGTCAGTATATAATTTAATTCCTTTGACAGTAAGTGTTGTTTGGTAGATTAGCTCGGAAAAAGGCGTCAATAATTCTTCCCAGTGAGTGGAAACAATTATTGTTCTGATTTCACTGTCTCTAGCATTATAATTCTGCTTAAGCAATGAAATATATTTCAATATTTCTTGAATTGTCTGTCTGGAAGACTCCTTACTTCGTTTTATTTCAATTATTACAAAATTGTTATAAACATCCTTTGCGAGAATATCAATAAAACCCTTTGAGCCAATCACATTTTTTAGATGATATTCCTTCTCAATCAATAGAAGGTTCGGTTCTAGGATATCCAGATTTTGAGCTAGGTTATCACGAATTAGATCTTCTATCATTTGAGATAATTAATTAGTTTATGGTTTAGAAAAAATTATCAGAAGGGCCAGATAATCTTTCGTTACTTTCAAGTAACAGTTTGCGGAGATCATACTTTTCATATCTTCCGTCACTCCAAAAATATGGAATTGCTGCATTGTTCATCAAATCCACTATTTCTGCTGCTTTCTTAATGGCAGGTAACAAATCTAATCTTACAGCTAGGTCATTATCTTTACTGCCAACTTTTAAGTGGGCGAGTTCTGTATGCCTTCTTTGATCTCTAATTTCGGCAACAAAACCTTCAAATTCTTTGATTTTAAGTATAATCAAATCATAATCCTTGTGGTTTTTGGGAAGTTGTAAAATCGCTTTTTGAAATGAATATACATTTTTCGATGTATCTACAAACTTGCAGATTCTGACAACCAAATCATTCTCAATTGCCTTGCAGGCAACTAACAAATCAACATAATATGTCCTGCTTATAGCATTGAAATTTTCAAATTTTAATATTCTCTTACTAGATATATAAAATCTAAGCATCAATATGATTTCTCCTTTGAATGCTTTAATATAATCCGCTAGTGGAGCTTTTAATTTTGCCATTAAGGTCAGTTGCTGCTGTTTAAGTAATTATCTGTTAGAAATTCACATAATTTCCTTAACTCTTTCATAGTTACATAAACCTGTAAGTCATAATTTCCTTCCCATTTAGCCGATCGTTTTTCAGAAGAATAGTTTCTGAAAATTATTCCTTTCCATTCGCCGTTTTCACTGGTCGGTCTAATAGATTGATGTGCAATGCAATTTCGTAGTCTTGCCATCAAAGTTCCTATAGTTAAATTGGCGAGAGGTCTATGGTTATCAACAAGCTTATCAATATCAATATTTGCCCCAAACTCATCATTGTAAGTTGTCTTTCCCTGCAAAAAATTTAGTTCAGCAGATTCTAAAACTTTTATTTTAAAGAAGTTTTTATTGGCTTTTCCCTGCTCGAAATATTGCCTAGGTAGGACTATTAAACCTAAAAGGGAATTCATTAGATGTGTGTAATTGTTTGTTACATTGCATTGGAGATTCTCTCTTGTTCTTTGTATAAAAACTACATCAAACTGGCTTATCGTAGGGTATCCCATGTGAGGCTATTAATATATAAAGCAAGGTAATTAAATTTCACACATTCAGAGTCATAAATCAAATTTTTACATAAGTCATTGGTCCAAAAATACCTTGGATAAATGCACTACCAACTCTGTAAATTGAGGTTGTCTATTTCCTTAAAGTGCTTGTCCTTGGTGTGTAACTTTAGGTCAAATTGCTTTGATACTGCGGCTATCCACATATCATTCTCCGGTATCGGCTTACCTTTTTGCAACAAAGCAGTTTTGATTAAGGCATAGTGATTTGCTGTTTCATCGTCAGCAATTAGAACATTACACCTTTCTAGAAAAGAGTTGATCTGTTTAATGTGCTTTTTTGGATTGGCTGATCTGTAAGCACCTAGGTATAGTTCTCCTAATACAGCAAAAGGAATGTTTATTTCCTCCTTTAAGGTTTCAAGAAAAGCAGTAATTGTAGAATTGCCTTTAAATAACTCAATAACAATATTGGTATCCAATAAATTACTTCCAGTCATCTGGGTGGATTGTTTCACAAGATTCTGCAATTATACGTTCCATTTCTTCCGCCTCGTCCTTAGACCAGATTCCAGAAAAATCTTTTAAGCTTGGTGTTTTCTTAACTGTTTTATTGTTGGTACTCTTTAATAGTTTCTCCAAAGCAGATAAAGTAGCTTCACTCTTTACTTTGAGCATTTCTTCTATCAAATGTAATTTACGTGTTTCTATGTGCATGGATGTGATATTGAGTGTTAATACAAAAATAAAGAATTATTTCTACAATAACCATACCCCTAAATCCTATGAATATGAGCAAATGATTTCGAGTTTTTATTTTTTAGTGATCTTTATTTATCAATAAACCTATATCCCATCCTTAACCGATCAACAAATTCTTTAAAATCACCATCATAATGTTTCTTCAGTACCAATAGTTGAAAATGGCTTTTCTGGAAAAAACTAAGAAGTTCACTATCGATAACCGAATTTAACAGCGCATATCTTCTCGGATTGTAGAACAGCATCGCAAAAAAAGCGGTGTTATAATAATATTGTATCTGGTGGATTTTTCCACACAGTCGTACCCGAAGTTCGAGTTTGTAGTAATCGCCCTTATCTTTACATAGAAAACAGATTTCCGGTGTTTCATTATTAAAGCTACATGGAATCATGGATGACCTTCTTGGTTTGCCCTTTACATTACGCATTCCATAAGTATAACTGTAGTGTGTGTACAACCTTCCTGAAAGTAAAGGAAGCGCCTTTTGCCATAGCTCAAAAAGCTGATTGAAATTATATTGGTTCTGTTTCCGTTTTTCAGCAAGCTTATTGGTGTCATCTTTATATGCTGGGCTTGCAATTAAGGCGATCTTCCTCATCTCAAAGCAAATCTCAACGAGTTTTTGCTGATCATCCGTAAGATTAAAGTCCGGCAGGTGAATTTCATTAAGCACATATATTGTAAAGCTTCTCACCTCGGTTTTGGCCTTGTTCAAAATCCCCACATAAGGAACCAAAAAAGGATAATGGTTAGTTCGATACCATTCATTATTCGAATCGGCAAGGCAGAAACCTAATATCACATGCGTTTCTTTAGGTGGTTGTTCCTGAATGCAGGGAACTGCTTTTCTTAACGGAACAGGATTTTGTGATATTACAGGAAGTTGTTTTCCTGGTTTATAGAATCCTTTATATCTTACTTTTGAAGACACATGTAAATTATCTTTAGACTTATGGATTATCAGGTACTTAGATTCCCCTGTTTTCTGATCAAAGAAATCCGGCCAATAATAGTCTTCGAAATCATATTCAGTATCATAGTACATTAATTGGGCAAGCGAAAAATAAGCGTATCGGCTCAAATAGTTTTCATGGGTATCAACGCTGCAACTTATTAATAGTTTGGAGGCGGTAACCTTGATGTAAACAAGTTCTTCAGTCTCTTTGTCCAGAATTACACCTATTACAAGCAGTTCATTGCTGAAAGATACTTTTCTGATTTTAATGGGGAAATAACCCCGTTTGGGTTTTCTGATCTCGGAATGTTGGTTAAGTGTATTTTCTGTAAGTATTCTTGTATTTGGCGTAAAAGGCAAATGAAAGAAGTTCATTGATGGAATCGTTTTATCCGGCATAATCCACCTCACTTTCTTTTTTTAATTGTGTGTAAGATTCCGCCACTTGTGCAAGGGATCTTATCTTGTCACCGCACATAATTTCGGTAAGCTTTAAAAAGGTTGAAACACGGGTGAAAATTTGCTCTGCGTCGGCTTGTTCAACCTTAAAATCATCTTTGTAACGTGCAGCGGAATAACTTTTCACCATGATATCAAAAAGCCGTTTGTCCCCTTCACTGCCCGATAAGAATAGCTTTGATGGTGCTGGTGAAAAGCTATCGCACATCCGAAGCTGTCTGTATAGGTTGTGTATATCAGAACGGTAAGCCAGATGAACCCTGATCAAAACAATACAGCATTGTTCTACTACCTGATGCGCCATAAATGCACTTAGATTGTAATGTTGGTTCATAAGGCATTCTTTTGCACTTGCTAAAAATCCTGTTGCCAATGGAAAGCGGTGGTTGTAATGTTTTTGGGCTTTTACCGCTCCCTGTGTGGGTATCAAACTTATAGCCTGAAAAGGTTGTACCATACCATCTCGACTATAGAGAATTTTACCCTCATTGTAAACGGTAATGAAAAACCTGTTATTGGCCTTTATTGCCTCTGCAATGGTTTCTTTACCATGAGCCATTATGGTGATCTTGCCGAAAGGGTATTTGTTATTGGCAAAGTCTTGTACTTCGTGTTCAATTCTGGTAACGCTTTCGGTCACCATCAACAAAAAATAATGATAGTTTTCTGCACTATGATTCTCTATAAAGCACCCATCATTGATTTTAAAATCGATATTTTTTCCAAAGCTATAGATTTGCTCGGGCTTGAATTTTTTAACCAGCTCTTTGATAAAGGCCGAAAAGTTTTCTTTCTGGAACTGACCAGATTGCGAGAATTGTGTTTCCATAATCGTGACATTTTTGATTTCTGAGATCAAAAATGCGGTACGGCAATTCCGTAACCTACCAATAAAACTGGTATCTTACCACAATACATTGGTTCATTACTATCTTAGGAATTTATTATATTTGCTTTATGGAAACGCCTACAAAATCTAACAAAGTGCACATCGGCAGAAAGATCAGCCGTATCAGGGAAATACGCGGTATAAAACAAGATTTTCTTGCTATTGAACTCGGCGTAAGCCAACAGACCATATCTAAGATAGAGCAGAGCGAAGAGGTAGAAGATGCAACACTAGAAAAAATTGCTAAAGTTTTAGGAGTGTCACCAGAGGGAATAAAAAACTTTAATGAAGAATCCCTAATCAACAATATCAACTCTTCTTACGACAATAGTACATTCAATGTTAATAACCATTGTACATTTAACCCTCTTGATAAATTGATGGAAGTTGTTGAGGAAAACAAAAGTCTTTATGAGCGTTTGCTAGCAAGTGAGCGTGAAAAGATAGATTTATTGAAAGGTAAAAGCACCGAAAAGTAAAGGATTTTGATAATCTTTTTATACAAGTGTAAAATGCCTCGGATTTAATCCTGAGGCATTTTTTTTTATAAATAAGCTATCACCATAAGCGTTAATACTTAGCGACTTTATGATTTCAAAATTTAGGTAAGATGCTTATTTAGTAACAGTTTTGCCAATATTTATTGAATGGCAAATTATTTCATATAAGTCCCCTATAGTCACACCTCTTACAGTTATCATAACACATAAACGAACTCAATCTTTCTTTTTCAGCGAATGCAGCCGCTTCCTGGCCTGCTTCGCCTCTTCTGCCGTTTCTCTGGCAATTTCTTCCGCATAGGCTTTTTCCAACGCTTCGGCTTCCAGCTTGATGGTGTTCTCTTCCATCGCCTTGGGATTACGGCTGTAGGTCGTATCCGCCCAATGTCCCCATTTTGGAGCTGTCTGCCTGATCGCACGAAATTTGATATCATTTGCCGAAAGACGGTTGTTTTCGTGTTTTAGGTACAAAGCTGTTCCTGTAGATGAGGCGGTGATTAGGAAACAGACCACTACACCAATGATGAGGTTTCTTGACCATGCCCCGAAATGGTGGTGATGTTCGTTTTTCACGGTGATGACCTTGGGCATAGTACCCACAAGGTCTTTGACCTGATCGATCTGCTGGCTGATTTTCTGATCGTCATAACGCTTGTTAGACTTTTCCATCTGACCAGAGATGTTAGCTAAAGTCTCTTTATAATGTTCTAAAAACGACTTTAAAAATTCTGGCAGTTCGCTTTCGATGACATCCATTCGCTTAACTAAGCCCAGAATGAGTTCTTCGGCCATTGTTACTTTTTCTTCTAATTCGTCCTGTTCCATAACATTGAATTTTGTTGGTGAATAGTTTGTTTATTTATCTGGTTACTCCCTGGGATTGCTCTGCTTGATGTTTCTTTCGTTTCTTACGGGCTATTTCTGCGTCTCCGACCGGGTCTGGTGCCGATGGCACAAACTCCGGGCTAAGCAGGATATTCAGCAGGTTTTCAACTATACCAGACGCATTCGGACTATGCTGGTGCTCGGCATGAATGCCCTGCCGGATGGCTTCCCGCAACTGCTGCGCCAATGAGGGCTGATGCGCCTCCCTTGCGGCATGGTAATCCTGTACCTGCTGGTTGCGGTTTAACTGTGCATCCATATGGGAAAAGCTCAAACTCCGGTCAATGGCGGAACCCTTCATTTTCAGCCCGCCCTTTTCAAAGGAAATGCCCTGCACTTCTTTGGTACCGCTTTTGAACTTATAGGCGATACCGATGCCCCGCACGGTCAGCTTCACTTCCAACTCTTTCCAGTTCTTGGAAGTTTTCATAGCCGCCTTGATGGCATCATACAGTTCATACCTGATCTTTTCCCTACCGTTTAAAGCCTGCCTGTTGACCTGCTCTTTGCCCTTGCTCCAATGGTAACCGTATTTTAAGGTAAGCTCCCTGCAGGCTTTGATATTGCGTGCGTAATTATTCTTATCGGTGATCGTAGTCCCCTTGTTATCGACCCGGTTATAAACCACGTGCAAATGGGGGTGCAATCTATCATGGTGACGTACCACCACATACTGCGTATCCCGGATACCCATCTTCTGCATATACTCTTTCGCATGTTCCAACATAACCGAATCGGTCAGGTTGGACAGGTCTTCCTTACTCCAACTTAAGACCAGATGCCCGACCGCCTTTCCCAGTTCCGGCCTCATTTTGCGTTGCAGGTTAAAATCATTGGTTAGCGTGGTTGCGTTCTGCATCCTTACACCCTCGGCAAAAAGGATCTTCGCTTCGGGCTTGTCCACGATGTAGCGGACACAGCCCCCGAAGCTTCTTCCTGTGATCGGTTTACCGATCATGGCTGTTGAGTTTGGTTAACAGTTCTTCTATTTGCCTGACCAGCGCCTGGCATTTTAAAGCCAGCGTAGGCAAGCCTTCCACGTGGGCAAGGTGGGTCAACTGGTTGAGGTTATTGGCCGTCCCTGATAGCATCCTGAACCATCCGCTTTCCTCTGGGGTAAAACGGGGGAAAACCCTTGCACTCTTTGCCGCCCTGCGGAACCATTCGCTTGGTTTCAGTCCCGCATTTTTTGCCCGCTGGCCAATTAGTTGTTTTTCCGTCGGGGTTAACCGGATCATCAGCAGGTCACTACGGCTGATTGTTTTTTTTGGTCTGCCGGGAACCCTTTTTTTCTTTATTTCATTGTTGGCTGTCGCTGTTTTCATGCGCTGTGTTCCTTTCCAAATCTTCAGTAGATTCTTTCTTAATTCCTTTTTTTAATCGACCAACGGGAGCGAGTCCGGGGCATCCCTTTGGGGTGAATCCGGGTTTTTGTATAGCAAAAACATTAACTCGCTCCCTACAAAAGCGCATAAGTTTGACGTGCTAAAAGCTTCGGCAAACCTATGCGGTTTCCATGACCTAGATGGCTCCTGAAAGGAGCGTCAGGGCTCAATACTTCGCCGGGTTTTCCGGCTCCTTTTTTGGTCGGTTGACCCGGCTCAACCGGGTGTCCAATAGACCAGGCTGCCCCTGATCGGATGGTAAGATGGCTGGTAGCGGATGTACCCAAATGCATCTAATTCTTTGATGCATTTGTGATATGTGGCAATAGATTCGATGCGGCTATAGGCCATCAGCTTTTTGCGGGTAACGGCAAAGGGGCTGGTAAAACCTCCATGCTGCCAGCAGACAAAGAGTGCGGTAAATAGACTAACATGAGTGGCCAACATCCGGCTGTCTGTACCCATGCGCCTGACCAGTTTGGAGTAGTCCGCCGTCTTGTTATGGATGCCTGTTCCTGTCATTGGTTACCTCCCTCTAATAGCCTGTTAATGTCTTCCAATTTGTAGTACATCATCCCGCCGATCTTGGTAAATCGTAGGGTACCGTTGATGCGCAGGTTTTGCAAGGTTCCGGGTGAGATGTTAAGCAGCTTGCGCACTTCGGCACTTTTCAGCCATTGTTTGCTCTGCCTGTCTTCCGGTTTAATGAGTTGCCTGATTTCAGCCAGCATCTCGATCTTTAATTGTTTCAAATCTTCCTTAGTGATGATCTCCATGTGCATAATAATTCCCTCCTTAAATTAATCTGTAGTGTCTTATTGCATGATTTTAAGCACTTCGCTTTTTTTGAAATACACACGCCTGTGCAGGCGCAAAAAGGGCAGCCCCTTTTTCATCCAATCTGTCAGAGTAACCAGCGATACGCCAAGCTCGGCGGCTAGTTCCTGTTTGGATAATAGGTGTTCTTGCTGTTCCTGACTGGAACTGCCGCCTGTTTTAAAATGCTCTTGTAGTTCTGCCCGCAATGCATCCCTGATGCACTGGCTAAGGGCTTGTTCATTGATAATTTCCATAGCCTTTGTTTTGGGACAAAAGAATGCTATGGAAATGGCTTGCCTGTACCATAAAGATTTTTATGGTAACTTGGGGATGTTTAAATTAAGTTGGTATTCAATCGCAAAACACTTGATATCAAATTGATACGATTTTAAAGTGTAAAATATTTACGATCAGCTATGAATGCGTTATTTCCTATCTTTTTTTAGGTTTGATCTCAAAAATCTTCTGATCCATTGGAACAAGGCGGGTTCGTCCGCCAGGATTTTCCCTGTCTTTTGGAAAATAACTGCGTACCCGTTCCATGTCCAGCTCCTCTTTAACCACCCGAAAATACTTACATATCATCTTGACCCATACAATAGGAAATTTTGTAACCATCAGCTTTTCACCCTTTATTTCAAGATCAATCAATTGATTAAAAATGTCATAAACGGTCAACAGATGACCTTTAGGAATATCAATATACTGTTTGGTCTCTAGCTTTTTTGCTATTCTTAAATCTTCTTTAAGTTTAGCAATTTCTGATTGCTGCTTCCTGATTACTTCGTGCTGATCGGCGATAATTTCAGGTAAGGTCTTTTGGGTATGCCACTGGTCAATGGAGCGAAGATACTTTTGGAAAGTTGTAAGCTTCTCAAGTATCTCCATATCCAGCGCATGGCTTGAATTAAAGGGATTTTTATTCTCTAAAAAATTGATACGTCTTAGCACAATCTGCCAGACAAAGGTGAAAAATTCCTCTTCGCCATCCTGTTCCTTTCCTAAAAAATAATCAAGGTGATATTGATAAAAGGCAGAGTATTCCTGTTCAGGTAGCGCAAATAGTTTTTTAATGAAAAGATTATCCTCATAGCCATTTTTTAGTCCGATGATATTACCTATATCATACCGGTGCGGATTGAGGTCATAAGCTTCATGTGCTTTAAAATATTTGTTGGGCATGGATCCGGGTGTTAGTTATCTTACATAGACGATAAAAATTACTTATCCAAATTTAACAATAATAAGAGCAAAGCTTATGGTAAGGGATGCAATTTTCAATTACGATCTAGCTGACTTTTACGCTTAAATCACTATTTCTGGATACAGCTAGCCTTATAATATATTATTCATTGCAGTTAAGTAAATAGCCAACCAAATATTTTGTGCACAAATTATTACATGATAAAGCAATTAGATGGATCAAAAAAATTACATTTGAAAATCTAGCTGCGCCAATAAAAATATATTGAAAATTACCATTACTTCAACAGATAGATTTGGAAATTTAGCAGTAAAGTTGATAACCCCTTAAATAACACATGAGCACAAAATTTTTTACTAATGAAGAACAAAATACTTTATTAAATAAAATTGAAGGTATTTTCAGACATAAAAATATTTATTTTTTAGATGCTTTAGTGGGTTATTTCCGTGCTTCGGGGTATTTCCAGATTAGGGATTTTGTAGAAAGTGCCAACGAAATACGAATTTTAGTTGGTATAAACATTGACTCTCTAGTATATCAAGCTAATCAACAGGGAATAATATTTGACGGTGATTCCGAAAAAGCGCAGGAAGAGTTTTTCCAGGAGATCAAAAAGAATATTCAGCAAGCAGAATATGATAAAACTGTAGAAGATGGGATGGTTAGGTTGATACACGATATAATTACAGGTAAAGTAAAAATAAGGATTCACCCAAAACAGAATATTCATGCGAAGATTTACATTTTCAGAGAGAAAAATAAGCATGATCATGGATATGGTTCGGTAATAACGGGATCGAGTAATTTAACTGACGCTGGCCTATCTAAAAATTTTGAGTTTAATGTCGAATTAAGAGATAATTCAGATATTGATTTTGCTACCGAAACATTTAATAAGCTATGGAATGAAGGTGTACAAGTTGATATGGGTAGCATTGAGAAACTTCAAAAAGAGACTTATTTAAACAACAACTATACTCCGTATGAGGTATACTTAAAATTCTTGATAGAATACTTTGGCAAAAGTATTGAATTCGACCCTAATTCAATTTCAGATTTACCCAAGGGTTTCAAAAGGTTATCATACCAAATTGATGCTGTAAATGATGGATTCACAAAAATGATGAAGCATAATGGTTTTTTTCTGTCTGACGTGGTTGGGCTTGGGAAAACTATTGTTTCTACGTTAATAGCAAAAAAGTATTTCTATACGAATGGTTTTCCCGAACATCGATCCAGAACACTTATTATTGTCCCTCCAGCCTTAAAAGAAAATTGGACTGAGACTATAGAAAAATTTAATTTAGACAATGTTAAAATTGTTACTAATGGAAGTTTGCACAAGATCAATGATGCGACAATTTATGATTTAATCATTGTCGACGAAGCACATAAATTCCGTTCAGATACTGCTGGCATGTATAATGAGCTTCAGAAAATATGTAAAACTCCAACACGCCGATCATTGCCGGATGGTACAGTAGCATCTAAGAAGGTAATTCTGGTTTCTGCTACCCCTTTAAACAACAAACCTGAAGACATTGCCAATCAGATTTATTTGTTTCAAGACAGTAAAGATTCAACGTTGGAAATTGGCGGTACTCTACAACGTTTTTTCAGAGAACAAATCGACTTATATAAAAAGCTAAAAAACGAAAACGATATAAAAAAGATCCAAGAGGGTGTTAAACGTATTTATGAAAAAATAAGAGTAAAGGTAATCGAGCCGCTTATCGTGCGCAGAACTAGGAATGATCTTCAGAATCATGATATGTATAAAAAAGATCTTGACAACCAAGGCATCAGATTTCCGAAAGTGAATCAACCTAGAAAAATATTGTATGTTTTAGAACCCCATTTGGAAGATCTATATGATAAAACCATTCGGGTATTAAGTCACGAAACGCAGGGCTTGAAATATAATCGTTATCGGGCAATTGGTTTTTTAAAGCCACATAAAAAAAATAAATATAAACAAGCTGACATGATTTCTGCACAGCTTGCAAAAATTATGAAAACCTTGCTTGTCAAAAGAATCGACAGTAGCTTTTATGCGTTCAAACAGTCTTTAGGAAGATTTATGCATGCAACCCAAGCAATGGTTACTATGTTTGAAAACGGAAGGATCTTTCTAGCTCCTAATTTACCAGTATCAGAAATGATAAATGATGGAAAGGAAGAAGAATTAATGGATTTGGTATTAGAAAGATCTATCGAAGACCCCACCATAGATATATGTGAGCCAGACGATTTTGAATACGATTTTTTTCCTGGATTAAAGCATGATTTAAAACTACTTAAAGAATTATGTAATGAATGGGGCGAAATCACCGAAGATCCTAAATTGGAAATTTTTATCACTTACCTAAAGGAAACGTTACTTGATAAAAAAATAAACCCTCAATCTAAACTAGTAGTCTTTTCTGAGAGTAAAGAGACTACCGGGTATCTTGAAAGAGAACTGCCAAAATATATATCTCAAAAAATTATCTCTGTAGATAGCAAAACAAGGAAAGACAGGATGCCCACTGTTAGAAAAAACTTTGATGCGAATATCCTAAAATCAGAACAGGAACACGATGATAATTACAGCATAATCTTAACCACTGAAGTGTTAGCTGAAGGAGTTAATTTACACCGCTCTAATGTAATTGTGAATTACGATACCCCATGGAACTCAACGCGGCTAATGCAACGGATTGGAAGAGTAAATAGAATTGGCTCGACTGCTGAAGAAGTTTATGTCTTTAATTTTTACCCCACCGCTAAAGTAAATAACGACATTGCTTTGGAAAAAAAGGCAATTATGAAATTACAATCCTTTCACGCGGCTTTAGGGGAGGATAGTCAAATATATTCATCAGATGAAGAAACAGAATCCTTTGGGCTTTTTGATAAGAAACCCGACGAAGGAAGCGACGAAAAACTTGCATATCTAATGATGATCAGAGATATTAAGGAAAAAATGCCTGAACTTTACAAGCAAATAAAAAACATGCCTTTCAGAGCAAGAGTTGGAAGGAAAAACGGTCAATACCTAAATAGTACAATCTCATACATTAAAGATAATAAGCGTGATGCTTTCGTTTTAGTAAGGGATGGTCAAGAAATCGAAGAATTGACATTTTTAGAAACTGTAAAAATATTTGAAGCAGACGTCCTTGAAAAAGGCATCCCACTACATTCTAAACATCATGAACAAGTAAAAGCGGGCATTTTACTCTTTTCTGATCAACTAGAAAAAGAAAAAGCAAAGGACAAGAAGATTGATGTGACTCAAGGGCCAAATGAAAAAAAAGCTAATGCTTACCTTGATGCAATTCTTAATCTCCCTTTAGTTAATAAAGAAGAGCGGATATTATTAATCAAGGCCAAGGAGGCTTTAAGATTGGGGCGGTTTCAAAATCTGCAAAGAGATATTAATAAGTTTCAGCGAGCTTTGAAAAAAGCTCCCTTGAAGCCAGCTATAATCTTAGAAAAAATAATGGATATTCTAATCAAGTACCCTTTAAATATAGCGGAGCCAGAACCAATTTTCAATACAACAATTAAGAAACTCGGGAATTTTTCACCTGAAATTATCATCACCGAAAGTTTTTCTAAATAAACGATGTTATCAAATCAATCAATTTTAGACAATAAAAATGAAAGAAAGCTACCTTAAAAATCAACTTCAACAGAGATTCTCATTTGAAAACTGGAAAGTAATTTTGCCGTCTCTTTTTAATAAGGTAGATTATTTCACTTATGCTGAAAATTTATTCACAGAAAATGGGAAAGTAATTGATGGTAAGCAAATAGGAACTGTGAAACTAGATGATGGAAAACAGCTTGCCATTTTCACGATAGAGGTAGCAAACAATATTAGTATTGTGAGAAATAGACAAGGATTGAGGGAGATTGCTTCTCAACATATAGATCAAAATATAATTCATGGAGCGCTAGCTTTTTTTTACAATAAAAATCAAGCGGATTACCGATTTTCTTTTATAACAAGAGAAGCCAGTATTGATAACGAAACAGGTGAACTGATTAAAATTGAAACCAAGCCAAAAAGATATACCTACTTATTAGGTAGCAATGAATCATGTACTACTTCTGCAAAACGGCTCATGGTATTGGCTGATAAGAAAGATAAAGAAGCAGTAGATATTAAGCAACTAAAGGAAGTTTTTTCTGTTGAAGCATTAAATAAGGATTTTTTTAAAACTTACAAGGCTCATTACGAAAAGTTCTGGAAATATCTTGCTAGTGATGAATCCACCTATCGTTCTCTATTGATAGACAACGATAAAGTCAAAAAGGAAGAACAAGAAAAACCGATTCGGGACTTCGTTAAAAAATTACTAGGAAGGATCGTCTTTTTACATTTCTTGCAAAAGAAAGGATGGCTAGGATGCGAAGCGACTTCCCAGGACTGGAAGAATGGCGAGGGGAAATTTATGCAGCTCCTTTTTGAAAACTTTTCAAATAAGGATAAATTTAACAGCCAATGTTTAAGTAAGTTGTTTTTTAACACATTAAACACCAAGAGAGAAAATGATATATTTTCTATTAAGGGGCTAAATGGCAAAATTGATGGGTCAAGAGTTCCATATTTAAATGGTGGTCTTTTTGAACCTGATCAAAATGAAAGTGAGCTTAAAATAGATTTTCCGAATGATTATTTCAAAGAATTATTAGAATTTTTCGAACAGTATAACTTTACCATTGATGAAAATAGTCCGGACGATCATGAAGTTGGGATAGATCCGGAGATGTTAGGTCATATTTTTGAAAATTTATTGGAAGAGAACAGGGAAAAGGGCGCATTTTACACTCCTAAAGAAATAGTACAATATATGTGTAAGGAGGGCTTGATCCAGTATTTAAGCAATTGCGAATTTGGTAACCTGTTGATTTCCGAACAACGAAATCGTGCTATTGAGGAATTTGTTCGAACGCATGTTGTTGACATTAATTTAGCAAAAAAGGAAATTGCTGAGATTCTAGACAAAAAATTAGATGATATAAAGGTATGTGACCCAGCGATCGGTTCGGGAGCCTTTCCCATTGGAATATTACAGGAAATTTTTGAAGCAAAAAGGTTTATATATCCGTACCTAAAAACTAACAAACCCTTTAACCCGGCGATAGTTAAGAAAAATATCATTCAAAATTCAATATATGGAATTGATATTGAAAAAGGAGCCGTAGATATTGCTCAGCTTCGTTTTTGGTTAGCATTAGTAGTTGAAGAAGAAAATCCGCACCCACTTCCAAACCTAGACTATAAAATAATGCAAGGTAATAGTCTACTTGAAAAATTTGAAGATATCGATTTAAGCCATGTCGGTAAATTAAAGAAGGATGTTAGGTTAATTGAACCAGAAAGGGATCTTTTTGGGAATATTAAGGAGAACCAAATGTCTTTAACCTTTTCTCAATCGAATATAACTGAAAAAATTCAATCGCATATTCAAGAATATTTCACAATTGAAAACAGCCAGAAAAAACATCAGATAAGAATGGCTATCAATAATTTGGTATTAGAACACATAGAATTTAATATAGAGCTGCGTGAAAATCAGTTACGAAGATGGATTAGTGAGGCCGGAAATCCAGATAAAATAACGGGACTAAATAAGAAAAAATATCATAATTGGATAGTTGATCTTGATAAGCTAAAAATTACCAAAACTCAGTTATTAAAAATACAACAAACCGATGAACGTCCCTATTTCTTATGGCACCTATACTTCATGGATGTTTTTCAAAATGGAGGATTTGATTTGATCATTGGGAACCCTCCCTATATACAATTACAAAAAGATGGTGGAAAATTGGCTAAGCAGTATGCCGATAGCGGTTATGAGACATATGAGAAATCTGGGGATATTTATTCTCTTTTTTACGAAAAAGGATTTGAGGTTTTAAAAAATAAAGCTCATTTAATATACATTACGAGTAATAAGTGGATGCGGGCAGGATATGGAGAGTCAAGCCGGAGATTTTTTGCTGAAAAAACCAACCCTGTGTTACTAATTGATTTTGCAGGACAAAAGATATTTGAATCAGCAACTGTCGATACAAATATTTTACTTCTTTCGAAAGAAAAAAACCATAATAATACTAAGGCTTGTATAGTCAAAGAAAAGGTGTTAAATAATTTGAGCGTTTATATTAGACAGAATATGTCTTTATGTAAATTTAATTCGAGTGATAGCTGGGGAATACTGACATCATTGGAAAGCCAAATTAAGACCAAAATAGAGTTATTAGGAGTTCCGCTTAAA
>Ga0157370_10003370_pt1 | contig 18800 bp, 21 predicted proteins | sample C35metaG_FD_113463 | JGI IMG/M metagenome (GOLD analysis project Ga0157370, IMG submission 113463) | Corn rhizosphere microbial communities from Kellogg Biological Station, Michigan, USA - C3-5 metaG | ecosystem: Host-associated > Plants > Roots > Rhizosphere > Soil | place: USA: Michigan...
TCGGAACCCCTTCAACCACTCGGACAAGTATCTATTTTTCTATTTTAAAAAAACTTTTGGGATCGTAAAAGCTGCTTTCGCACCCTGATTAAAAAATCCTGTCTGATATTTATTTGAAGCGATTCAGGATGAGGTTCTCAATATATTTCCTGCTCTTTTTCTTTTTGATTTCCTTTTCCCTAAACAAGGCTTCTTTGCGACAAATTTTCACTTCAAAATATACTAAAATTAAAGGACGTTTTGAAGAGGTATATTTGCTCATGCCATCAAAATGCTTGCTCATTCTTCTGTCAAGATCAGCACACTGCCCCACATAGAAAGAGCCATCTTTCAGACTTCTTAATATATAAACGTAAAAGCTTTCGCAGTTCATGCGGAGACTAAGGGATTCGAACCCTTGATACAGTTTCCCGTATACACACTTTCCAGGCGTGCTCCTTCAACCACTCGGACAAGTCTCCATTTTTTGTAAAAGGATTGCAAATTTACAACATCATTCTAAAAGTTTTTTTGTTTTTGTTAATCTATATAAACTTCTGCTTCTTCTTTCGAATCACATGAAAAAAAATGAAAATTTCACTTCTGTACTTTAAATGCAATCGTCCAGAGTTGTTGCGGTTGAAAATTGAATTCCCTGAATCCGGCAATCGGATTATCACCATAAGTGAATGCAGGCCCGAAAATGAGTTTTACAGGACTATACAAGAGAAAAAAATCAAGATTTGTCTTTATTAGAGGGTGCCACCTGCTACCTGTATATTCCTTTCCCGCAACGTCGTATCTTACTTTTGCGTCAATGGTCAGCAACCATCTGTTTAAAGGAACATAAACATTGCTTTTATTGGGATAAATGCTTCCAAAACTTATTTGCATTCCTGCAACGGCCCTTCCTGCAAAACCTTTATAAATCGTGCTGTCCGCTTTGAAATTATTTTGTACTTCTATTCCAAATTCCGGAACCATCAGGTAAGCAAAGTTTGAATCTTTATTAGAATTCCAGGAAGACCAACGCGTTTTTACAGAAGATTCCGGCCCTTGTTGAAAATAAGAAAACATTGCAGTAGCCGCAACACCGTGCGATCCTTCAACTTTATCATATCGGTATTTTGCAGTAGCGTTTAGTTTAAGGGTTTTATATGTTTGAATAAAATCAGGATTCAATAAATCAAAGATATTTTCTAAAGGCACTGGCTTCTTTAAGATGGCCATGTATTTAAAGCCAGATTGAAAATTGTTCACAGGTGCATCCGCAATTGAATTGCGGTGATATTCTCCAATCACGCTGCTCTGGCTTTGTTTTGAAGCTCCCGACAAATTATATTTCAATCCAAAATCAACAAGGTAGGATGAAGATTTTTCTTTAGGTATTGAAATGGAAAATAACCCTGGATTTTGTGTTTTTTCATCATCTTCAAAAGATTGCCTGATACCAATATTTTTAAGCCATACGGGCGTTTTTTGCGCAGTAAGTACAAGCGTATTAAACAAAAGCAATAATAAAATAATATACTTCATACAACTTTAGAATTAATTTTTCCACTTACTAAATTTATTGCATCCTGAACAATGACACACCCATTTACTTCCTTTAAACTCACTGTGCCTTTTACATTAAAGTGCTTCACAATCGCATCGAGGTAAGAAGTAAGGAGCGCGAATTGAGCATCGGCAGTAAGAAGGCTGCTTAAAGTGGCGTCATCCGGAAGGCTTTGCGGAACACCGTTTTTTCCTGCTGCTCTCAGAATAGCAGCTTTTACCAGGTTTTTTATGGAATGATCATCAGATTCATACCCTAATTGATCCGCTAAATATTGAGATAATTCCTGATCACCAATAAAAATTTTGCCATCCACAACCCTTGCAGATTTTACCCGGTTTAATAATTCTGAAAGCTCCGCATTTCCAATTTGATGTGTGGAAGCTGTACTTAAAAAAGAGGGTAATTTTAAGTTCTTTTTTTTCATTGCCTGAAAAATTGAAAGTAGTGGTTGCAATTCCAAAGCATCAAACAAATTTTTTAAGAAATCCGCCTGATTTAAAGCTTTATTTCTGTTTATAAAACCATGCTAAATTTAGCAATAAATGATAACGTATTTCAAAATACTTTGGAGGTTTTACCGAATTTGGTTTTTGTAGAATCAATTCATCATTACTCAACTACAAAAATCAAATTATATTTTTTGAAACAACCTTTTCATTGTAAAACTTCAATAATCAATTAAATGGCAAAAATTTTGAGTCTTTACAAAATAAATATTCCCTTATGAAACACATTAAACAAGTATTTATCATTGTTTGCACCATACTGTTTATTAGATGCACCAGTACGCCAAACAAGGATAATGGAAATAAAAATTCAACTCCTTCGGGCGACTATTCTGCAGGAAGCTCTGATAGCGCAAACCTTCATGATACTTTAAATCCTGCAAAACCAAATGGAATGGATACAACCGGTGAGCAAACAGGAAGAATGAACAATCCTTCAAAAGGAAGCAGTCAGCCTCAAAAAGATACTACCAAGAAAAAATAAGACTAAATTTTAGTCACTTTCTCTATTCACAAAGACGGATGGTGTTCGCTTTTTCTGTGCTGAACTGTATTTTATTGACTTTGTCCGACAGGTCATAATACAGAATTAATACTCCATAAGATGTTTGAAAAGCGTCCCAGTTTTTATCTTTCATTTGAGGCGCCCCCAACCAATGAAATAAATTATTTCGGGATGCATGCATTAGCGGCAGGCTTAGTTTTCCTTTAAAATCAGGGCCTATTTCTACATAATCGCGCCTCGTATAAAAAGAAACATCTTTGTCTTTATAATACACGCCTCCCCCACATTTACTTGTGTCGCCCTCTTCCTGAAAGCTGGTAAAACATGGTAAATTCGCTTTAATCTGATCGACAGTAGCATTTGGAAATATAATTCCATTAACGCTTCCCTTCAAAATATCAATATTGAAATCCGGGCATTTGGGAGTTGTGTGAAGTTGAGCCGTTGCCATCAAAGAGAAAAAGAAAGCAGACAATAACAGAAAGCATTTTTTCATAAAATGTTTAGATTTAAAATAGATTTAAAGAAAGCTTCGTTAATAAAGCAAATTTCCTGCTAAACTTTCTTGCGGCATTTAAAACCATTATTTTTATTTTTATCAAATGAAAAAGCAGCCAAAAATAATTTTTATACTATTTGCACTTTTGCTGCAATTTACCGGCAAAGCGGCTTCAGTTGATACGGCAAATATTTACAGCCGGGCGATGAATAAAAGCAGCAAATGTGTTATTGTCCTTCCTGATTCCTATAAAAATAATCTGACCCGTTTTCCGGTTGTTTATCTTTTGCACGGATATAGCGGAAACTATTCCGATTGGATAAAAAAAGTTCCTGGAATAAAAAACTATGCAGATGAATTTCAACTCATCATCGTTTGCCCTGATGGAAATTATAACAGTTGGTATTTTGACAGTCCTGTAGATAGCAGCATCAGGTATGAAACTTATATTTCCTCTGAAGTGCCGCATTATATTGATTCTGCTTTTCACACGATTTCTGAAAAAAGTTCACGTGCTATTGCCGGATTGAGCATGGGGGGACAAGGGGCATTATCGCTTGCATGGAAACATCCGGATATTTTTGGAGCCGCGGGAAGCATGAGTGGCCTACAGGATCTGGTACCCTGGAAAAATCATTATGAACTGACAAAAGTTTTAGGCGACACTTTGAATAATGATAGATTTTATAAAAATTCGATGGTAAATATAGTAAATAAAATTCCTTCCCAAATACCGGCAATCATTTTTGATTGTGGTGTGGATGATCCATTTATAGAAACAAACCGTCAACTACATTCAGAACTTTTTATTGCTTAAAATTCCACATGATTACACAGAAAGAAATGGCGCTCATACCTGGGGATACTGGAGTAATGCAATCAGTTATCAATTGATGTTTTTTCATAAATTTTTTGAAATTAAAAAACCAAAGGTTCCAATCAAATAATGAAAATCAGCAAAAACCTAATACTTCCTTTAGAATAAAAAGATTTTCAGCTAAACAATAAAAAGGCAGTTTTCACTTTAAATTAAAAAATTAAAATTCCATATTTGATTCATTTTAAATAGCCTTAACATCACAGGACTTTTTGGCAGCATTTTTGCAATATTAAGATGACAATGAAATTGAAAAGCAATTCATTTCTCCAATACCCTTCCCTATATCTATGATTAATTGGTTCAATCTGATTTTGAAAAGCTACCCGTTTAATTTATTATTGAAGAACCTACGAACTTGGGCAACTTTTACGTTGCCCTTTTTTTGTGTTACTTTTTTTTAAAAACATTCCTGCGGCTTATTTGCTTCTTTATTAAATTCAATTCTTTCATACCATCACCGGATCTGTTTCTTTATTTGTAAATAACTCCAGGCGCCAAATGGCAGAATAATCAATAATAAAAAAGAATAAAAGTTTTTTGTTAAAAAAAATACAACCAGGCTAATTGCAAAAACGTATAAAGGATAAAAGAAAAATAATAATCCCGTCATGATAGAATCGTAATGGTCCTGAGCCCGCTTTCTGATGATTAAATGAAAGACAAAATATAAAGGAACAGCTGTAATAAGACCAATAATTGCAGGAAGAAATAACAGAATTTTTTTTATTAAAGGTTGGTTTATGTGAAAATAATCTGTTGCTTTTTCACGATCGTTTTTATCAATTTCAAAAACAAGATCTTGTAATTGTTCATTTAGTTTTTCATTAAATTCTTTCAGGTATTTTCCGAAAGGAATATCATTTGGAAAATCTTCTGTTGAAATAATATTCCCAAAATTTAAAAAAACATTTTTTCCAAAAAATCTGAAAGAGCTATAATTAATTCCCAATGGCAATACTTTTAAAGAGCTTTTATTTTGCCATGCATTCCATGCAAGGCGTGCAGTTCCTTTTTTTAAAGGACGAAGATGCCACTCGTTTATACACCTTCCTTCGCTGAAAATCAAAACAATTTTATTTTCGGCAAATAATTTCCGGCAGGCGTCAAAAGTAGAGTAATTATAGCCTATGTTTTCGATGCCTTCGCTCACCCTGTAAACCGGAAGCATATTAAATGACCTGAGAATTTTTGCAATAAAATTTCCGGCAAAAGCATCACCGCGGGCAAGAGAATAAACCGGTGATTTAAAAAGTGAGCCTACAATAATGGCATCTAAAAATGAATTCGGATGATTGGCTGCAATCAGCAACGGGCCTTGTTCCTGAAGCATCGAACTGTTATTAATAATAATCTTGCGGCAATAAAAATACAGCGCAATTCTTGATGGAATTAAGAATAATTTATAAAGCAATACTTTTTGGGTAAAAATAGGAAATTACCCATTATGTTTTCAGGTAAAGGCCGGTTCATTTTTAGGAAAATGAGTCTTTTTAAATTTCTTCTTTATCCTCTTTCCTTCATTTTTAATTTTATCCCGGTCTTTTTCAGGAAGCATCAGAAATACAGCAATGGTCATCAGCGTAAGCAAAATAATGAGTCTTTTCATAACGGTCTTTTTAATTATTTAATCAAGAAGTTTGCCATTATTAATTTCTATTAAAATTGCAAGGGGAATAGGTTGAAAGGGAATTTCAAATTTGATTATTATAAGCAGCAGTACGTTTTTAAATAAAAATAAGAATGAGCGGTATTTATTTACTGCCCTTTTTCCAGATCAGCACATTCGCACATCACCACATTAATTCAACTGTGGATCTATCGGGTAATTAATAAGCATTTTATAATCGCCGCCAAGATAATTGAGCGATTCTTTCCAGGTTTCAGAAGCGCCAGTCCCGAAAACTAATTTTCGTGTGGCCTTCACCGTTAGCCAACTGTCAATTTTCATTTCCTGGTCCAGTTGTCCTTCTGTCCAGCCGCTGTAGCCAATAAAAAAGCGAATCTTATCAGCGGCAATGCTATTATTTCGCAAATGAATTTGCAAACTTTCAAAATTTCCACCCCAATACACGCCGTCAAAAACTTCTTCACCACCGCTGATGAGATCCGGATATTGATGAATGAAATGCAATGAATCCGGTTGCACCGGGCCTCCAACATAAACCGGCAAAGCAGGCATGTCAAGATCAGGCAAAAGTTCTTTTAGATTTTTAGGAAATTGTTTATTTAAAACAAAACCAAAAGTACCTTCAGCCACATTTTCGCATATAAAAATAACCGTCCTGCTAAAGTTTGGATCTTTTAAAAACGGGTTTGCTATTAATAAAGTTCCTTTCGCTGGTGAAATCATAATTCTAAATTAATTTTATTTGCTCAAAAAAAATAAAAAAGCCTGTCTTTGCAGAAAAAATAAAAGATAAGAGATAGTTAAAAAAAAGAAACTTAACTCACTGCTAAGGATATTTAGCGGCGATGAGGTTTAAATTTGTCCGCATGAAAAAAATTTTCCCATTAATTACTGTTCTTGTTTTCGCTTCATTGTTGGGAATTATTTTTTTTCAGTACGTTTGGATCAAACAGGCTTTGCAGGATAAGGAGCTTCAGTTTGAAGAAACGGTAAAGATGGTCACGATTCAGGCGGCCAAAGAACTGGTTAATGAAAGAGCCAAAATTTCTCCTTTTGATAACCGCAAAAATGCAGACCTTTTATTTCCGTTAAATGTTTTTCCCACTACCATTGCCCACAATTTTTCGCGGCATGAAATACGGTCATTGATCAATAAAGAATTTGAAAAGAATAATATCAAAAACCTGGATTTTGAATTTGCCATTACCACCACTTCAATGATTGGCGACGACCTTCAATCCAAGAATTTTTACAACGCCTACAGCGATACCCTTCATAATATGTCTTTTATTTATCCCCTTGATCCGCCTGGCGGCAGCCTTGCAGAAGGGCTGGCGCCGCAGGAGCTTTTGGTGGTAGTTGTTTCACATATTAAGAATGTAGTCTGGAAACAGATGATCTGGATGCTCATTGGTGCGGTGGTTTTTACGTTTATCATTTTTACCGCATTCTTTATCACCATCCGGGCATTGCTCCGGCAGAAAAAACTGAGCGAAATAAAATCAGATTTTATCAACAATATGACGCATGAATTTAAAACACCACTGGCAACCATTTCGCTTGCCGTGGATGCTTTAAAAAATGAAAAAGTAGTGAATGATAAAATTAAAATGGATTATTTCTCCGGTATTATAAAAGAAGAAAATAAAAGGATGAACAAGCAGGTAGAAACCATACTGCAGGCGGCTTTGATGGATAAAGAAGCGGTTCAGCTAAACCAAATTCCGCTTCATGCAAATGACTTGATTACTTCTGCAATAAACAATATTCAACTTCCTTTACATGAAAAAAAGGGCGTTTTGGAAACTCATTTTAATGCAGCAAATGATTTGATTTTAGCCGATGATGTTCACTTCACCAATATCATTAACAATCTTCTGGACAATGCCGTAAAATATTCAAAAGAAAACTTAAAAATCAAATTGAGCACTTCAAATTTCAACGGGCACATACGCATCAAAATTGAAGACAACGGTATTGGAATGAACAAAGAAACACTGAACCGTGTTTTTGAAAAATTTTATCGTGCGCATACCGGAAATATTCACAATATTAAAGGTTTCGGGCTTGGTCTCAGCTATGTTAAATCCGTTGTAGATGCGCTTCACGGCAAAATAAAAGCAGAGAGCACTCCTGGAAAAGGGAGTTGTTTCACACTTGATTTTCCGGTTATAAAAAAAGTAGCTTAAAATAAGAAATTATCTTATTCTTTCTTTATTGTGTTTGAAAATTAAATTTAGTTCGCGCTTATTTTCATCAAAACTGCCGGTTCATTCTATTAATTCTTTCCTTTGCATTATGCACCCAAAAAATCTTTCTATCAGCGACTTTGATTATTCTTTGCCGGAAGAAAAAATTGCGGTTTATCCTCTGAAAAAAAGAGATGAGTCCAAATTATTGGTTTATAAAAATGGAATCATTTCCGAAGATATTTATAGAAATATTGTAAATCATTTACCAGAAAATTCTTTTCTCATTTTTAATGACACCAAAGTAATCAAAGCAAGAATGTTATTCAAAAAAATCACCGGTACGGTCATCGAAATTTTTTGCCTGGAGCCCTACGAAAAGATAAATGATTATGCTGTAGTTCTTGCCAAAAAAAAATCGGTAAGATGGAAATGCATGATTGGAGGCGCAGGAAAATGGAAAGAAAAATTTCTTGAAAAAGAAATGAAAATTAATAATGAAAAAATTGTTTTAAAAGCCGCTTTGATTGAAAAATTAAGCGATGCTTATGTGGCAGAATTATCATGGAATCCTGGAAATTATTCCTTCGCAGAAATTATAGATCATGCCGGTGAAACACCTTTGCCTCCATACATAAAAAGAAAAGCGGAAGAAAGCGATTCAGAGACTTATCAAACTATTTATTCGGCGCATGAAGGCTCTGTTGCAGCACCTACAGCGGGTTTGCACTTTACCAAAGAAATATTTTCTTCCTTAAAGAAAAAAAATATTGACACCGGGTTTGTTACGCTTCATGTGGGCGCGGGAACTTTTAAGCCGGTAAAATCTGCCAGTATGGGAGGCCATGAAATGCATGCTGAATGGATTGATGTTTCTACAAATTTTATTGAACAATTAATTCAAAATCTTTCTAATGAAGTTTTTTGTGTAGGCACTACTTCTGTCAGAACTGTTGAAAGCCTTTACTGGATGGGGTTAAAAACTTTTCTCAATCCTCAAATTGAATTTGAAAGTCTTAAAATAGAACAATGGGAAGTGTATGAGAAAGAATTATTTTCTCAAAATATTTCTGCGAAAGATTGTTTAACTTCTTTATTAAATTATTTAACTAATAAAAAATTAGACAGGTTTTTCATTCAAACGCAAATTATCATTGCGCCAGGTTATCCATTCAAAATAATTGATGGAATGGTTACCAATTTTCATCAGCCAAAATCTACTTTGCTGTTATTAGTCGCTGCAATGATTGGAAAAAAATGGAAGGAAATTTACGAATATGCTTTATTGCATGAATTCAGGTTTTTGAGTTACGGAGATGGATGTTTGATTTATCGGCACTTAGATATCTCCCCATAGATGTGGTTACCTTTTATGAGGTAATGGGCGCAGCTTCTTTTCTAAGTCTATCCCCATAATCCTAAATCCTCAATATTTTACCCAAAATCAATTCTATCATTGTCAATATTATCAAACTGAGATTCAATATACCGAAGTGCAAAAGTAATTTGTTTCTCACTGTTTTCAGCATTCAGCTTTCAGCTTAATTCACCATTTTATCTGCACAACAACTGCTGGCAAAGGCTTCAGGCTTTGCTTTGAACGCAAAACCCATTCCCAGGATGTAACCCATTGCTTCGCGCAATGCTTCGTTACTTTTAAAATGCGGATTGGTATTGATATCTGCATGAACTTCCATATCTACATCATATTTGGTAAACAAATCGCAAAGCTCATAAGCGATTTCAATACTTTTTGCTACTTCTACCAGCATGCGTTCTTTTATCATATATTTTTGCGTGGTTCTTTCGTTGTGAATAAACATAAATCCACCGCGTCCTTCACGAAGAAAAACAATGACAGTTGCAAATTCTGTTTCGTGACTTTTTACCTGGCTGTCGGTGCCGATGCAGACTTTTAATTTATTACCGGCTTCGGTTTCTTTTTGGATGGCTTTTTCTACAGCATTTTTGATAGGCAGTTCGATTATTTCACCATTAAATCTCCTCCATAACATAAAAAAGGTTTTTTAAAAGTACCAATTTTTTGGAAAAAGAAAAGAAAAAAATTTGAAGATTGACGAAATAGGATTCAAATCGTGAAACAACATTGTTAAAGGTTGATAACCTTACCCTTTTCAATTCCCCGTAAAAAAATTATTAACCTATCTTTACATACTTAATTTAAAGACCATGATATTTCTATTATTCAAACCTGAATTCTTATTTGCCATGCCAGGGGGAACGGAATGGCTATTAATTCTGCTGGTAGTACTCCTGTTTTTCGGAGGCAAAAAAATTCCTGACCTGATGCGTGGTATTGGAAAAGGCGTAAGAGAATTTAATGATGCCAAAGAACACATGAAAAACGAAATAGATTCAGGGATGAAAGAAAAAGATAAATCTAAAGCACCTGAACAACACGAAGCCGTAAAAGAAACGGAACTTCCTAAATAATTTTTCATAATTTTTTCTACAAAGGTTTAGGTGTGCATCTGAAACGATAGCATCTGAACCTTTCTTATTAAATCAATCTCCTTGTTTTCTTTTCAAAATATTTCCTTTTATCAGCAACAACTTTCTGAAGGAAAAACTTCCTGTGTGGAAGCAGTTGAATTTTATTTAGATAAAATAAAAACAAAGGAGCGGCTCAATGCTTTTGTCGAGGTTTATGACGAAGAAAGTATTACACGTGCAAAATTTTTAGATGAAAAAAGAAATTCCGGAAAGAGTTGTGGCAAACTTCATGGCGTAGTAGTCGCATTAAAAGATGTGATTTGCTACAAAGATCACAAGATAACCGCAGCCTCTAAAATTCTGGAAAATTTTGTTTCCATTTATAATTCTACTGCAGTTGAAAAATTATTAGAAGAAGATGCGATTATCATCGGCAATTGCAATTGCGATGAATTTGCAATGGGAAGCACCAATGAAAATTCCGTTTATGGAAGTGTAAAAAATGCGCTCGACGAAACGAAAGTTTCCGGTGGCTCATCAGGCGGTTCTGCTGTGTCTGTGCAGGCAGGCTTGTGTATGGTAAGTTTGGGAAGCGATACCGGTGGTTCTGTAAGACAGCCGGCAGATTTTTGTGGAATTGTAGGAATGAAACCTTCTTATGGAACCATTTCAAGGCATGGATTGATTGCTTATGCTTCTTCATTTGATCAGATTGGAATTTTTGCAAATAATGTGGAAGATATTTCAAAAGTTCTGGAAGTAATCAATGGAAAAGATGAGTATGACAGCACAGTAAATCCCCGCCTGAACGGGTCTTTCGGGCAGGAACAAAAAACGCTAAATCTTACTATAGATTTTCAACCGAAAAAATATAAAGTTGCATTATTCAAAAATGCAATGGAGCATGAAAGCCTTGATGCAGAAATAAAAAAAGGAATTTATGAATTGGCAGAACAAATGAAGAAGGATGGAAATATTGTGGAAGAAATAAATTTTGATTTGATTGATTATATCGTTCCGGCTTATTATGTGCTTACCACCGCAGAATCTTCGTCTAACCTTGCCCGTTATGATGGTGTAAGATATGGTTATCGTTATGAAAATAATGATGAAGATTTGACCACTTTTTACAAAAAGAACCGTGGAAAAGGATTTGGAAAAGAAGTGAAAAAACGAATTATGCTGGGAACTTTCGTTTTGAGCGAAGGATATTATGATGCTTACTTTACCAAAGCCCAACAGGTAAGAAATTTATTATCTATACAAACGAAAGAAATTTTTAACAATTTTGATGCGATTCTTTTACCAACTGTTCCAACAACAGCATTTGAAGCAGGAAGCATGAAACACGACCCGATAGCCGCTTATCTGGCAGATATTTATACCGTTTTTGCAAATCTTACAGGAATTCCAGGGATTTCATTGCCCCTTTTTCAACATTCTAACCAAATGCCTTTTGGGGTTCAGGTTCTTACAAACAAGCATAATGAATTAACTTTACTCGAGATTTCACAGATGCTCTTAAGGAATTATAAACGTTATTAGTGAATGAAAAGACCGCCACTTTTATTTTTATTTTTAATGCTGATATCGCCGGTGTTTGTCATTGCTGGAATTAATAATCCATGGCAATCAAACATTGACACGGTAATCGGGAAAGGGAAAATAGATACTTCAAGCAAAATAGAAAATAAAGTAATCGACGAGGTAATCGAATCTGCTAAACCGGAAAAGAAAAAGACCGAATATCTGAGCCAGGTTACCAAATATGGATTCAAGGATTTGTTTAAAAATTATTCTTACAATCCTTCGATGCCCTATGCCTCGCAAGTAAATCCGTACGCGGAAAATTATATGCAGGAATATTTAAAAGCGAATCAAAATTATTTGTTGAATCTGAATAAAACAGGAAAGCCTTATTTTAATTTTATTGATGGAATCCTCGTTCAGTATGGATTGCCAAAAGAGCTGAAATATCTCGCCGTGATTGAAAGCGATTTAAAATCGAATGCGCTTTCTTCAGCGGGTGCACGCGGGCCATGGCAATTTATGGATTATACAGCAAAGCAATACGGCTTAGTTGTAAATCAGAATGAAGATGACCGCACCGATTATTTTAAAAGCACCAATGCAGCCGCAAAATATTTATTGTATTTGTATAAAGATCTTAAAGACTGGCTTTTGGTGATTGCTGCATACAATGGCGGTCCGGGAAGGGTTTACAGCGCCATTAAAAAAAGCGGCAGTAGAAATTTCTGGAATCTGCAATATTATCTACCGGAAGAATCCCGCAATCATGTAAAGAAATTTATTGCCACTCACTACATCATGGAAACGGGAAATGGAAATCCTGCCGATTCGAAATTTAATTATTCAAATCTTTCCGGCAATGACAGCAGTTTAATCGCTGCCCATCTTACTGCTGAAGAGAAAAAAAATGTTGATTCCACACAGGTTTCCGGACGGTATATTGCAGAGATAATTGCTAAAAATGTGGATATGAACATGGCAGATTTTAACCGCTACAATCCCGATTTCAACAATACGCTTTCTACCGGAGCCACTTATAATTTGCAACTTCCTGCAAATAAAATGAAAGAATTTTTTGACAAAAAATATGATATTCTGAATCAAAGCGTAACGCAGCTTTTGGATAGTGTAAATATGAATTCAAAAGGGAAGAAGTAATTTAAGTATTAGCCTTCCAATTCAACTTCTACCGGCTTTTTGGAAGTAATTTTGGAAACATTGAAAATAGAAAAACCTATAACACGGTTATCCCTGGAAACTTTTTCCATTATTAAATCATTTTCTGTCTCCTTGAAAAATCCTTCTGCTTTTTCAAATAAAACTTCAAGAAAATCAGCCTCTTTCTTTCCCTTTTTAATTGAATCAGTATAGTATAAAGTTATATCAAAAAATCATTTTCCAGATTCTTAACTATGATGCACAGCCATTTTTCACCAACAGGCGTGTTGAAATAATATTTGTAGAAAAGTTCCACAGTTTTGTCAGATGAAGATAGAATATAATATCAGGAAGTTGAAGCGTGTTTATGATTTTTTCATCAAAATCTTTATAAGAAAATTCAGGATGATTTTCCCGAATGTGATTGATACGCTCATCTGTAATCCTGACATTTCTGTTTAAGCAATCTTTAATTGAACTCATAAAAACACTCAACGGTTAATTATAAAAATTGTTTAAACAAATTACAAACTTTTTCCAGACTCCAAACAGGAATGTTTTTTTAAATAAAACCTCTTCATTTTCCTTTGTGCCCTTTGTTTCTTCGTACGAAAAAAATTTTTACGAAGCAAAAAGTATTCAGTGAAGCACCAAATAATATAAATTTCTATTTTTCCTTCTTTCTATTTTTTTCCTTTATTCGGAATCAGAAAATACTTTTTTAGAAATATCCCCTAATTTTAAAAATTGCTTTTATTTTACAAAAAACAAATTCTACTCTTTTATGAAACCCAAAATTGCTTTTGTTACCGGAGGATATTCCGGCGAAGCGGAAATATCGTATCAGTCTGCAAAAACAATTGAGAAAAATATTGACCCTGAAAAATTTGATTCTTATAAAATTGATATCACGCCCCAAGGCTGGTTTTATCAGCATGAAGATGAAAAAATTGAAATAGATAAAAACGATTTTTCGATATTAATTAATGAAGAAAAAATTCATTTCGATGCGGTTTTAATTGGTATTCATGGCACTCCGGGGGAAGATGGAAAACTGCAGGGATATTTTGATATATTGAGCCTCCCCTACACTTCCTGCGATTGCGCTACTTCTGCTCTTACTTTTAATAAAAGATATACGGTTGCGGTTGCTTCTTTTGCAGGAATAAAAGTGGCCAAATCTATTTTATTATTTAAGAGTAGTTTTAAAAGCGAAGATGAAATTGTAAAGAATTTAAAATTTCCTGTTTTTGTAAAACCGAACAACGGTGGCTCCAGCATCGGTATGAGCAAAGTAAATTCACCATCTGAAGAATTAGGGGCGGCGATAGAAAAAGCATTTAAAGAAGATGAACAGGTATTGGTAGAAGAATTTATCAAAGGCCGGGAATTTACCATCGGCGTGTTTCAGTCAAAAGGAAAAATTATTCCATTGCCGATAACAGAAGTAATTTCAAAAAAAGATTTTTTTGATTACGAAGCAAAATACCAGGGAGCAAGCGAAGAAATTACACCTGCAAAAGTGAATGAAAGCATTACAGAGCAGATAAAATCGGAAGCGGTAAAAATTTATCAAATTTTTAATTGCTGTGGCATCGTAAGGATTGATTTTATTTACAATGAAGAGGCAGGTGAACCTTATATGCTGGAAATAAACACTGTACCCGGACAAACTGCCGCAAGTCTTGTGCCGCAACAGGTAACAGCGATGGGTTGGAGTCTCATGGATTTTTATACTGCGTTGATACAGGAATGTTTGCCTGCATAAATTTATTAAATTGCACCACTTATTTTTTCACTTATAATTTTAACGTGTTTAAATTTATTGCAAGACAAAGTTTTTTTGTAAACCTGCTGGCAGCAATCGTTTTGGTTTTCCTGGTGGCTTTTTTATTTTTTGAATCACTTGGCTGGCTCACGCACCACGGAGAGTATTTGAAAGTGCCTTCTGTAACCGGGAAAAATGTAGATGACGCCGTCAATCTTTTGGAGAAAGAAGGATTTGATGTAGTGATTACCGATTCCTTATATAACGATAGCTTGCCATTGAATACCGTAAAAAAACAACTGCCTGATGCAGACGCAACCGTAAAAGTAAACCGTACCGTTTTTCTAAATGTAAATCCTACCACACTTCCGATGATCGAAATGCCGCATCTCGAAGGATTAAGTTACCGGTTTGCTTTGGATAAATTATTCAAAAATCATTTGAAATTAGGAGATACCACCATGCGTGCAGATTTTATGAAAGGTTCCGTGTTAGAACAAAATTATCAGGGTAAAAAAATTACTGCCGGCTCAAAAATAAGATGGGGTTCTGCGGTTGATCTAGTGATTGGCGCCGGCCTGGAAGCCCAAAAAATCCCCGTACCTGACCTGACCGGAATGACGGTAGCTGATGCAAAAGCGCTGCTTCAGGACAAAGGCATTATTCTTGCTGCCATCTTAACTTCCGGAAATGTGACAGATACCGCAAATGCATTTATTTTTAAGCAAAACCCCGATGTATATGCTTATGGAAATACACCTGCTTATATTCAGCCAGGCCAGACAATGGACATCTGGATACAGGTAGAAAGACCCGTAATTGATACACTAAAAACAACCGACACTTTACATTTAATAAAATAATTTTTATGACAAATATTTCTGTTGATGAAGTAAAAGAAAGAATGAATGCCGGAGAAAAATTACACCTTTTAGATGTGCGCCAGCCGGAAGAAACCGCAGAATTTAATATCGGTGGTATTGCGTTTCCTTTAGGAAAAATTCAAAACATGCAAACAGAAGAACTTGATGATTTGAAAGACGAAGAAGTGATTTGTTACTGCCGCAGCGGAAACAGAAGCGGTCAGGCAGCTTTGATTTTGGAACAACTTGGTTTTAGCAATGTGAAGAATTTAACCGGCGGCATGCTGAAGTGGAGAGAGAAATTTGGTTAATTTTGCTTATGTGCTGATGTAAAAATTGTAATTTGCTAGAAATAATAATTTCTGCAAGCAAACAAATCAAATATGGGATTCCCGTTCGGATATTGTTTCTTTTTCTTAATTTAATAATATTAAAAATATTAAAAATGAAAAAAGACCATCCCGGAGTTTATATTCCTCCACCTTTTATTTATATTCTGATATTTTTTATTGCACATTTTTTTCAAAAGATTATTCCAATCAATAGTTCTTTTTTTAATCACGATGGAGTAAAAACTGCGGGAATTATTTTTTTTATTGCCGGCGCATATTTTAGTATGCAAGGTGCCTTGAAATTCATACAAACAGGAAATACGTTGATTACTGTAAAATCCGCATCGTCACTGCAGCAAAGCGGAATTTATAAATTTACGCGCAACCCCATGTATTTTGGTTTGATTTTTTTGTACCTGGGATTCACCTGCTTTTTTGGAAACTGGTGGCACATTATTTTGCTGCCTGTTTTAATCTTAATTATCCAGGAATATGTAATTAAAAAAGAAGAAAAATACCTGGAACGCGAATTCAATCAAACCTACCTGGATTACAAAAAGAAAGTGAGAAGATGGATTTAAGGATCTCCTCACTTTCTACACTTAGCATTCTTCTAAACAATTCTATTAAAACCTGTAACGAATCGTACCAATAAACTGCCTTGGAGCTATTGGATTGATACTATAATTTTCATGAACATAATAATTAAAGGTGTTGGCTATATTGCTCACTTTTGCCAGCAAAGAAATGTTCTTAAAAGAATAACCTGCAGAAATATCAATCGTGGTAAATCCACTCACCGGAATCAATCTTGAGTAATTCTGCGCCTGGCCTTTGGTATTATTCCATCCGGCAAATCTATCGCCTGTATAAAATACCGAAGCGCCGATTTTGAAACCTTTTAATTTTTTATCAAAAGAATAAAATGCACTTCCGTTTGCAGTACTTGCGGGCGTTCCCACCAGTCTCTCTCCTTCTACATAACTGCCTTTTGTGTCAGGAGTTTTTGTATAGCGCATATTGTTGTAACTGTATCCGGCTATGATGTCCAGGCCTTTTAACGGATGGCCGGAAATATCCAGTTCTATTCCATCACTGGTGGTTTGCCCTGTCAATTCCTGAAAGGCGGTATTATTGTTGGGTGTAATGCCGTCTGCGGCAAATGCAGCCGTTTGAGCAAGATTGTTATTTATAATCCGGTATGCAGTAAGATTGATAGAAAGAGCGCCATTAATAAAATCATTTTTTATACCCAATTCATATTGGTCAATGAAAGAAGGAGCTAGCGCATTTCCAAAAACATCCGTTCCTTTATTTACAGAAAATGAATTGGAATAACTGGCAAACACAGCAGTATTTGTAAAGATTTTATATACAATTCCAAAGCGTGGAGAAAATGCTTTATCTGCCTTTGGAGCGCCTTTGGTAGTAGTATCTTTTTTAAAATCGGTTGTTTCAACGGCTTCGGCTTTTTGCATAGACCAACGCACTCCGGCAAGTAATTTTATTTTATTTGAAATGCTGATTAAATCCTGAATATAAGCGCCGGCGCGGTTTACAGGCGTAACGGTCTCTAAGGTTTTTGATGCAAAAGGAATATTCTTTCTGGCAATAAATTTGGAATGATCGAGAATATTGATGGTATCATAAATTTTAGGATTGTCAAAAGCCTAATTAGTAGTAATGTCGCGATCGGAATCAATTCCTCCTAATAACGTATGGCCAAGAATTTCTGTTTTAAATTTGCCGGTTACATTTATCTGACCCGAAAGGTATTCGTTTTTAGATTCAATTCTATTTAAAGGTCTTGCCCAGTCCCCATTTGCTGCCGCCTGTATTCTTTCTGTAGAATAATAATTCCTGTTATAAAGGTCATAGGAAGCGTTTGCATTCAACGACCATGAATCATTTATTTTATGCTTTAATTCAGCAGTAGCACTTGTCTGGTTGATTTTATTGTATTGCCAATTTACCCCCTGAAAAGTATTTCGAGGAAGTTTTGCTATGATGGTATTATCCAAAGAACCTGTTCCAAAATCCGGTGTAAAATTGCTGTTCAAATAATCTGCCTGGATTAATAAACTTGTTTTATCATTAATATTATAAAGCAACGACGGATTAATATAATATCTTTTGGAATAAACTTTATCTCTGTAGCTATTCCCGCTTTCATAAGTGCCATTAATGCGGTAGGCAAGTTTTTTTGATAAAGGGCCATATACATCAAAGGCTGGTTTTATTAACCCAAAACTTCCGGTACGCAATGAAATATCGCCGCCAAAATCAAACTTTGGTTTTTTTGTTACCATATTTATAATACCTCCGGGAGCCACGCTTCCATATAAAATAGCGGCGCTTCCTTTTAGAATTTCCACCCGTTCCAATGAACTCATTTCGGGCATTACAGCAGCGCTTACCCGTGCTCCATCCTTATAAATGTTATCATCCGACATTCTGTAGCCACGCGCTGCAAAGGTTTCCTGTACACCGCCGCGGGTGGAAGAAAGATAAAGGCCATTTACATTTTTAATAACATCGCTCAGCCTTTGCGATTGTTGGTTTTTTATCACATTCTGATTGATGACAGAAATACTTTGAGGAAGATCCATTGGCGCAACCGGAAGTTTACCAATAGTTACCGGCTGTAAATTTTGACTTTTTCTTCCATCAACAATTACTTCATTTAATTGTTTGGCCGTGGTTTTAATAGTAAAAATAATATCAGTTACCTGTTCATCCGATACATTTATTATTTTTTCAACTGGTTGAAATCCGGTGCTGGAAGCAATTACAGAATAAGTTCCGGGTTTAATATTTTTGAAAATAAAATTTCCTGTTTCATCTGATATGGCCGAAAGCGATGTGTTTTTTACAAAGATACTTACCCATGCCACTGGTTGACCGTCGGAAGTCATTACTTTTCCGGTTATTTTTCCATTATACTCATCA
>Ga0157370_10003372_pt1 | contig 18788 bp, 11 predicted proteins | sample C35metaG_FD_113463 | JGI IMG/M metagenome (GOLD analysis project Ga0157370, IMG submission 113463) | Corn rhizosphere microbial communities from Kellogg Biological Station, Michigan, USA - C3-5 metaG | ecosystem: Host-associated > Plants > Roots > Rhizosphere > Soil | place: USA: Michigan...
CGCGATTCCATGGGCAGCTCATACTCCAGAATTGCCGAGTAGCGAGATGCGAGTGAATCGCGAAGGAGTACCTCGTCTACTTCGCGCTGCAGCGGCGGAATGGAGTCGGTCCATGCGCGTAACTGCTCCGGCGAGGCGTCCGAGACGAACTCGTTCAGGTTTTCGCGCACGCGTGCGGGTGGAGTGGAGCGGAAGGTGGGGAAATCGGATTCCCAGCCGGAGCGGGCGCGTGGCTCAGACACTGGACGCAGGGGTGGATGTGGAGGGTGGGCGGGAGTTGAGAGAATACACTCGCCCGGTAGGAAGCAGAAGTGATCCTTCGGATGTGGCCACCGAGGCCCAGCAGCCATCGCCAGCTGAAAGGGCGCTCAACGCCTATTCAGTGCTGCATCGTGATTTGATATTACTTCGGCCATCCACAACCAAGTAGGTGAGATCAGGTGGCGGCGTACGTGATGCGCGAATGCTCAAGAGGAGGGTAGGATGCGATCCGGCCGGCGTTCCAGCATGCGGCCACGCGAGCCGGCGGTGTTCGCCAAGCCCGGCTTCGCGCGTAGCGTGCCGTAGCACGCGCCGAGTTACCGCGATCTTCCCCAAGTATCAACTATTTAGTGGCTGACCCAATAGTTGAGGGGAAATGCATTCCTATTGTTTGTGAAGTGCCTGTAGACGCCATCGGGCGGGGGACTCCAAATGAGGAACTACTCAAAACATGCACCCGGAGCCATCCAGCCAGTGTCGGTCCATCCGACTGTATATCGGCCGTCACCCGCAGCAGTTATGATTGCTCTCGCCAGTCGGAAACCGTCAGCCGGAGTTCCTCATTCGCGGCGCACTGAGGTGTCCCGTCGCCTCGCCGAGTCGTCAGCATCGCAGGACCATGCCCACCGAACCTCACGATAAACCTATGCCTCCGGGCAAGCCCTCGGCTGCCGCTGCCGCCGACCGCATCTCTGTCGCTGCAGACACCTGGAGGCGGAAGCTGCTTGATCTCGGCAAGCGGAACCGCGCGCTAAACTTCCGACCGGCCAAGGTCGCCACCGTAGCCATCGTCGATGAAAAACCCACGGAGGTCTTCCGGCAACTGGTCCTCCGCGAGCAGGTCATGAAGTTCAAGGCAGCACCGGTGCCAAGCGACGACGACTCGAGCGCCAATAGTGATGTCGTTGCTGACGTGCCCCAATCATCGATGGACGCGCTCGTCAGCGACGACGAAATCGACGCGGACGACGAATTCGGTGTTGTCGGAGCTGACTTCGCGCCCTACGACCCTTCGCAACTCGATGAGCGCCACACGGATGACTATCTGCAAACCGCGTCTCTGCCGGAGGCACTCGACAAGTCGCTTCGCCGCCTCGAGGCACAGGCGCGGATCAGTATCGAAGAGCAAGGTGTCAACACGCTGTTCCTGGCGCTCGGCATGCTGCATTATCGCGAATCACAGGATTCGGAGCAGTCCTTCCGCGCACCACTGGTGCTGGTACCCGTTGTTCTGGAGCGGAAATCGGCCCGGAGCGGCTATACGATTCGCGCGGCAGAGGACGAGCCACTCCTGAATCCGGCGCTCGCCGAGTACCTGCGCGGCAACTTCGACATCCAGCTCCCTGAGTTGCCTGACTCGAACACGATGGGGGAGGACTACGATCTCCAGAGCTTCTTCCGAACATCCACGGACCTGGCAGCTGGGAAGTTGGGATGGTCGGTGAAGACTGACATCTTCCTCGCGCTCTTTTCGTTCCAGAAGTTTGTCATGTACAAGGATCTGGAACGGAATGCCCCGGCATTGCTGGCGCATCCGCTGATTCGGCAGCTTGTGACGCAACAGAATAGCCAACGCGATGGTCAAATTTTCGGACTTCCGGCCGAAATCCTTGACATGAAGCTCGATAGCGAATTTCCGCCGGAGCGAACCGCGCAAGTCGTGGATGCCGATTCGAGCCAGCTTCGTGCGATTGCCGCTGTATCACACGCCTATGATCTCGTGATCGAGGGGCCGCCGGGTACCGGGAAGTCGCAGACGATTACGAATCTCATCGCGCAGGCACTCTCGGTCGGCAAGTCCGTGTTGTTCGTAGCCGAAAAGATGGCTGCGCTCGAGGTCGTGCACGATCGGCTGGTACACGCCGGACTCGGCGAATTCTGTCTGCCACTGCACTCGGCCAAGGCAAACAAGCGCGACGTAATGAAGGCGCTCGCGTCCGCACTCGACGCTTCAATGCATAGCGTAGCCGCACCCACGCAGTCCACGCAGCGGCTGCCCCAAGTGCGCACCACGCTCTCGGAATATGTACACGCGGTCCATTTGCCGTTCGGCACGCTCGGTATTTCGCCGTTTTGTGCGTACGGCAGGCTGGGCCTCGTGTACGATGCGCCGCGTCTGAAGTACAGCGGGCCAGTAGATGACGACGTCACAAGTGCGCATCTCGATCAGACGCTGCGCGACCTCAAGGATCTCTCTGCCACGGCGAGTGAGATCGGCGTACCTGCACATCATCCGTGGCGCGACACCAGAGGGACCTTCTATTCCGAGGACGAACTCGAAGCGGTACATACCCTGGCCGGCGGCCTCGCGGTTCGCCTTGGCGATGTGGCACGCCGCGCCGACGCTGTGTGCTCCGAGCTGCACCTCCCGACTGTCCAGACAATGGCCGATGTGGAAACGGCGGCGGTGATTGCGGAGGTGCTCCACCGTTCCCCTGGGGCTCCACTCGCCGTGCTTGCGAGTGACGGCTGGAACCAGCCGCCGGCCGAAGCCACCGCGCTGATCGAGCGCGGACGAGAAGTCCAGAAGCTCACGGCATTATTGTCCAGCCAATTCACGACCGATGTGCTGGAACAGGATCACGCGCAGGACATCGCATACGTCGAGCGGAAGGCGCAGGGCGTGTTCGCGTTTCTGTCCTTTCTGGACGGCCCCCATCGAGCAATTCGGAAGCGGTGGATGCGCTACAGGCTTCCTGCGTACCGAGGTTCGCTGATCGAGCAGGCAGGGGAGATGAGACAGGTGGACCGCCTTCGCGCCGAGCGACAGATCCTTGCGGGAGCCACGTCGAAGGGCCAGGAATTCTTTGGCGGGCTCTGGCAGGGTGAGCGGTCGCGCTGGGACGTGCTTGATGAGTACGTGCGTTGGGTTACTGAGTTCCGTGGCATGTGCGTTAAATTCGGCCTCTCCGGAAGGGCGATCGAAGTGGCGACGCAGGCTGCGCCGGACACGTCGGACGTCGACGCGATGCGGGCAAGCGCACGGGAATCTCTCACTGTGCTCGAGCAACTTCAGAGTGCTGTGGGATGGCCTGCGGAATATTTTGATGGGGTGCCGATCGCGGAGATCGCCGTGCGAGCCCAGGCGCTTGCCGATGGCATCAATCTTGGCCCCCGCTGGGCCGCGTTTGAGGGCGCGCGCAGCGTAGTCGCCGGTTCGCTGGCGGGCGAGTTGCTGCCGGCGGCAATGAATGGCGAGGTCGCCGCCAGCGCACTCGCGCCGGCATTCCTGCGCGCGTTTTACAGCAGGTGGCTGTCGGATGTGGTGCGGCTGAGGCCGGTTCTTGAGCGCTTCCACACAATGACCCATGAGCAGCGAATATCAGAGTTCCGAAAGCTGGATGAGCTCGTACTTCAGGAGAATCGTGGCGCCCTGATCGGGACGCTTCGTGACCGCACACAACATGCGCTCCAGCAGCCAATCGCTGCTGCGGGCATGTCATTTCTACGGCGGCAAATGACGAGGCAGCGGGGCCTCGCTCCGTTGCGCCGGACTATGCAAGAGGCCGGACCGGTAGTTCGCGCGATCAAGCCGTGCCTCATGATGAGCCCTCTTACCGTCGCCCAGCTCCTGGACGGCTCTGCCCCGGGGTTCGACCTCGTAGTGTTCGATGAGGCATCCCAGCTTCCGCCGGAAGAGGCGGTCGGGGCCATCATCCGCGGGCGGCAGCTGGTTGTGGTCGGTGATCCGAAGCAGCTCCCCCCGACGAATTTCTTCGCGGTGAATTCCGGGACGATCAATGTCGAGGTGGGGGAAGACGGGGAGTCTATTTATGACGACGCCGAAAGCATCCTCGAGCAGTACATGGGAGCGGGGGTGCCGATGAGCCGTCTCAAATGGCACTACCGCAGCGCGCACGAGTCGCTCATCACCTTTTCGAATGTCGAGTTCTACGATTCGGAACTCTACACGTTCCCGAGCGTGGAGCGGGATACCCAGACCTACGGACTCCAGTTCGAATACATCGAGGGCGGCACGTACGAGGGGAAGGGACTGAATGCTATCGAAGCCAGGCACGTGGCAGACGCGGTGGCAGATTTCGCCAGGGAGCAGTTCGCCCGCGTCGAGCGCGGCGAGCCTGCACTGTCGCTGGGCGTCGGTACGTTCAACCTTCGGCAGCAGCTCGCGATTCAGGACGAACTTGAGCAGCGCCGCCGCGAGGATCCGTCGATCGAACCATTTTTCGATCGGAGTTCCGACGAACCGTTCTTCGTCAAGAATCTGGAAAACATCCAAGGCGACGAGCGCGACGTGATCTTTATTTCCATCACGTATGCCAAGTCGGTAGACGGGAAGCTTCGGTACAACTTTGGCCCGCTCAATGGCGAGAACGGTTGGCGACGCCTGAACGTGCTGGTCACGCGCGCTCGGCAGCAGATGAGAGTCTTCTCGTCGATGCGCGGTGACGAAATCAACGTCGCGGCGACACCGTCGCGGGGAGCGAAGCTGCTCCGCGAGTTTCTCATCTACGCGGAGCGCGGGCGACTCGAGAGCCTGTCCGCGAGCGCTGCCGCTGATACGGAGTCGTCGTTCGAGGCGGACGTGCTGCGCGAGCTCACGAACCACGGCTGTCAAGTCGTACCACAAGTGGGCACGGCCGGCTATCGCATCGATCTCGGTGTGCTCGATGACGTGGTGCCTGGGCGATTCGTGTGCGGAATCGAGTGCGACGGGGTCGCCTATCACTCATCAGAGACTGCGCGTGACCGCGACCGCTTACGCCAGCAGGTGCTTGAGGCACGCGGGTGGACTATTCACCGCGTGTGGTCGACCGATTGGTTCAAGGATCGCAAGGGACAGATCGAGCGACTGCTTCGACTCATTGAGGCGAGCAAGGTCGCGGCGCGAGAAGGCGCCGAGACAGCGCGGCAGGCGGCCATTTGCGTGGAAGCAGAGTCAGAGCGCCGTCGATCGGCAGCGCCCGAGGCCGCAGCGGATAACGGAGTGAGGGCGACAGGCGACACGGCAACATCACCAGTCTACAAGCCACCGATCGCCGCAGCCTATCGGACAGTTTCAGGTGACGGGCAATTCAGCGGCCGCGACCTGCTTGACGCGCCGGTGAGTCAGCTCGTGAATGGTGTGACGACGGTGGTCCAAACTGAATCACCTATCCACGAGACGGACTTGTTCACGCGCGTGGCGAGTATGTGGGGCCAGCGGGCAGGGTCGCGCATTCAGGACCGTATTCGCCAGGCGGCGCGATCCGCGGAGCGGAATGGTGTCATCCGCCGCAATGGCCTCTTTTATTGGGCTGGCGCCGCAGACACGTGCGTCGTGCGCTCGCGCGCGAACACCAGGATTCCGGCGGATCGAATAGCGCCGGAGGAGTATCAGCAGGCGGTCCTCGCGGTTCTTGCGGGTGGACATGGGTTTTCGCGCCCGCATCTGACGAACGAAGTCCGTTCGATGTTCGGTTTCAACCGTACGGGTGCTGCCCTTGAGGAGGCAATTGGCGCTGCCATCGATCGGCTCCTCGTGGCGGGCACGCTTGGCGAAGGCAGCACCGGGATTTGCCTTCGACGGTGATCCCTACGGCCTCAGCGCCCTCACTGAAGTTGCTAGCGTAGACGGTAATCGGAACCTGATATGGGTTCAGGAGTTTTCTGATGACTGGGGGCATTTGGCTGGATTCAATCGCATCAGTGAGGTTACGTGCTCGGCATTCTACACGGTAACGTTCTGCTGCTTCATCGGCTCAACCTGTACCTGCATCGACTAGCACAACAATGCTGGAGCGTTGACCAAGCCAGGCGCCCGAAAGTTTTGCACGATGCAAAAGTAAGCGCTGCTCAACTGGATGAAACAAAACCAACTCGGACCGAGCATAGTGCTGAAGAAATGTCCCGACTGCAATCCTTGATGCAGCCATGGCTGAACGCGAGAGTGGTGGACGACGAAGCACCGTGGTAACGAACGGAGCGACACTGTACTTTCCACGGACTCTTCGAAGTCCGGTTCAGGGGCTATAGTCGCCCCAATTCCGCCGCGAGATTGTGTGGGTATGCCCGCTCGAGAATGTTGTAAAGCGCCTGTCGCTGTTTTGCGCTGATCGTGCTCTTCTTCCCGTATTGCGCCGACACGCTTTCCAGGAATCGCACGTTCCCGCGAAGGGCGATGCGCAGCCCCGGCGCCTGGAGAATCATCTCGACCAGCGCCAACAGCCCCTCATCTGATAGCGAGCGCACACCACCGTGTGCAATCTGCTGAATGAGAGATGTCGCCACGAGTTTGGACGAGGAATGCCTGGTCGGTATCGGTCCAAACAGCCACTCGCGTACGCGCACGGTGAGGTTCTTCATGTTCGCTTCCTTGTCCGCGAGCGTCGCGGTGTCATGGAGCGAAGAGCCAGCCAATCCTTGAGTGCGCCGTGAGACGGGCGCGAATCGGTGCGCTTCCTGTTTCGAACGAACCTGTCATCCGCTTCCAGCCGGCTCAGGTGCTGGCGGGCGGTCGGGAGTATTATATCAAGAGCGATGTCGCGGCGGACGTCGCACTGAGCCTGAATTCGGTCGGCCAGCTCGCGAACGTATGTCTCCAGTCCGCGTGCGTCACTGGACCAAGGCGCTACCTCGATGTTCAGGGCAGTCGCGGCATCTGCGAGCGACTCTGCAGCGTCCTCGTACAAGCGCCTCTGACGGAGAAGGGACGCTTCGAGTTGATCGACGGCCTCGAGAAGAAGTCGGGCCGAATCTGGAACCGTTATCGCGTTTAGGCGTTCCTCGAATCGCCCGGCTCGCGATGCCTTGGCAAAGGTTTCTGGCACAACTGCGCTGTATTCGGCAGCGAGCGAATGGAATCTGTCTATGGCGCGCACCAAGAGATCGATTGACTCCAACAGAGCCTGGGTCTCATGAATCAGATCGACTGCTGCGTCTACTACCAACTGCGCGCGCCCGGCGGCGTCGGCGTCCCGCGCGGGGAAAAGCAGAAGTGATCGCGCCAGTCTGCCGGTCGGATACGAGAGGAACGCGTCAATCCGTTCCCGTGTCGACAAAGCTTCGTAGTACGTTCCAACCATCGCGATGCTTCTGGTGCGGAGAGCGTCGCGCATTCCCATCAACTCCTGTTCACACTGTCCCATCTTCACCAGCAGCGCGATCTCTCGATCGGTGAGCATGTCGCCTATCGAATCGAGTCGCCGTCGCGTCTGCTCTCCGAGCTTGCGAGCGTCATAGCGATCTGGTACACGAGCCGGGTCTCGAATGAAGCTGCGCTTCAAACGGAATAGGATGCGCATAATTACGCCCGGCATCAGGGCACCTCCTGGAATCGACTTCGGGAGCCATCGCCACGCGGGTCACAACCATCGCCTCGGCCGCCCGATTTTAATTCGGGAACGATCTGGATTTCAATGCGTCGACTTGCCTCCTTTGGCTTGCCCGCGATTGGGAAGTAGGGCCCTCTGCCAGTCGCTGTAATTTTGCACGGGTCCACGCTTACGCCATCCACCAGATAGCGGGCGACCACGGCGGCTCGTGCCGCGGAGAGCTCCCAGTTGGAAAGTGCGGCGCTTGGATAGGGATCCTGATCCGTGTATCCGAGTACGCGCACCTCGCGGTATCGTGTGCTGAGGGTTGTATCGTTCAGCACACCGGCTATTCGTGTCAGAGCAGCCTTTCCTTCCGCCCGCAGCGTTTTCCACTGGTACTCGTTTCGCGGAAAAGTAGCCTGCTCCTTCAGGATGATACGCACGAACTGTCGGTCAGTCGTATCGAGGCTGTACAGGCGACCTTGTTCGGACGCAGCGCTCAATTTTACGAACAGATACTGTCGAGTCGTCTCGATGCCTCTCGTTCGAGCGGAGCCGAGGTAGATAAATACCCCGACAAGGGTCACGAAGAGGAGACTTGTCGCCGCGAGAAGATCGACGAATGCGGGCCACGCGTTGTGTTCCCCCTCATCTTCGACCATGTCGCGACTCATACCGCTGCGCCGTCTCCGCCCCCATTGTGATCGACTCGGTGGAGGCCGTCTCCATCTAAGCCCGGCAGCATGGGAGAAATTTCAGACGAGGAACCGACAGGATGCGCGCTGTGCGGTGACTGAGGCACATCCGATGAAATCTCGCGACGCAGCGCCTGCATCTCACTCCTCAATTCAGCCAATGCACTCACCAGAGCCATGCCGGTATCCTCCGATACGGGTGGTCGCGTTGCCAGAGCAGACCGAATCGCCTCCAACTGTTCCACTGAAGTCTGCGTCTGAGCCCCAATGCCTCGCAGGAGGGCCGAAGCCTGGTCGGTTGCGGAGGCCAGGGAGGTGCTGATATTCGCGCTGATAAGAGCTGCGCCACGCTGGTGCTCTGATACCAACGTCTCTCCAAGTGCCTCTGCGCGACCGCCCAGTGTTTTGAATTCCTCCTCCATTCCGGCGGCAATCGTAGCGACTGCGGTGACATTCGCGCTTGTGTTCTGCGAAAGGCTCTGCACAACTCGGTGGAATTCTGCGCTAATCGCTTCGTGCAGTTGTTGCGCATCGCCAATCGCATCAGATGCACGAGTGTTTGCGTTCGCGGCTACCGCTGCGGACTTGTCTAGCCGCTCCGCGATCGAGTCGAACCGCGTGGCATTCAGTGCGAGCTCGGAAGCCGCCTGCTGCACGCCGAGATCGCGCTCTTGCAGACCCTTCACCAGTCCTTCGTACGCGGCTGCCGTGAGCTCGAGCGCCTGTGTTACTCCAGCCAATTTCCCCGTCAACGCCGTGACGGTTGAGTTAAGCCGCGTCCCGAGCTCGATCGAGTGCTGCTGCACACTGTCGCTGAAGGATGTGTGGAGCTCGCTCAAGGTCTCCCGCAGAGTGCCGCGCAGGTCCGCGATATTCGCCGGAAGTTGGCTAAAGGCAACCAGCGCATTCGCGATTTCACTAACGCTGTGCCTCATGTCGACCACAACACGCTGCAGCTCCGATGCATTGGCATCGGGTGGCAGTAGTCGGTAGAGCCGGTCCTCGGATATTTGCTCGAGATCGGCCAGGAAGCGTCGTTTGTCCCTGGCGGTGCCAAACGCCGCAGCGCCGAGGATCAGTGATCCAAAAAGGGCGGCGAGGTTCGCTCCAAAGGCGTCGGCCACATGGCTGAGGGCCTCGCCAATCTTGTCTGACGGTGCACTCCCGGATTTCGCAGACATGGCGCCCGGTGAGGTCAGATTGAGGTCACTGGACGCGGCCTTGATCGCGTCAATGAGAGGCGGGAGTGCCGTTTTCATTCCCGCGAAGGTGCCCATGACCGCTAGCACCAGCAGGGCGGAGCTGAGAAAGCGGGTTACCGTGCTGATAAGACCGCATGCTACGGCAGCCTCGACGCGATTCGCCTGGCGAAACTCGTGCGATGCATGTTGCTCTGCGATTGCAGCGTCAACCCAATCAATTCGTGCGACGACGATTGATTGTGGCCACTTGCGTGCTGCAGCAACCCTGTTGCGCTCCGCGCAATCAAGTGCCTTCCACTCTCGCGTGAGGCGACGCTCGTCCAGAATGGCGCATCCCATCCCGAACACAAGCAATACAATCGACAAATACCACAGGAGCTGGAGCCCCTTTGGTGCGCTGGGTTGCGGCGTCAGCGCTGGCCCCATCACTATCACGATCAGGACGCCAATAACAATTCCGATCGTCAGGCACCAGCGTGTGATTCGGGGCCAATGTCTGGTAGTGCGCCGGTGCTTGTCGACTCGAAAAGGAACCGGCAGCTCGCTCTTCGCGTCTGTCTCGGGCAACGTCATACGAGCTCGAGAAAGTTGAGCGACAGGACATCGTACCACGGGCGAGGCTCGCCGAACGCAATCCGAACACTGTGATTCTCGTCGTCATGAGACAGCATCACAGTGAAGTCCGTTGTGGTCGCAGGCTCCAATGCCTTAAGTGAGTCATCAAGGGCAAGAGCTGGCGCGGACAGCCAGACGACCGATGTTGGAGTGACAGGAGTGCCAATCCTGACTAGAAAGCGGCGATTAGTCACGCCCTGTCGCAGCGTTTGCCCAGCGCCCCGAAGCGCTTTGGCGATATAAGCCCCTGTGCTCCAACTCGATGCCGGTGAGTACCGACGAAGCAGTTCGTGGCACGCATCGTTTATGGCTGCGTCAGGCGTATCACCGCGCATCACCGAGGTGACGCACACGTCCGACAAACGTTCGTAGGCTTCCCATGTGAGCGATACGCCTTCTGCCGCGACGAAAATTCTTGGGCCAAGCCGCCATCCAAGTGGAGGACGCGGCTCCCATTCGTGAGTTCCGTCGGAAGCAATCACATGGCGTGCAGCTCGACTGCTGGCATCCCAGGCAGTCAACAGTGCGTCGAGGTGACTGCACAGGGTTTCCCATTCCTGACTGGCCTCTGCGGCCACGGCGTGGTCAGCCATTAGGGAGTCGCTCTGCGCGTGCATCTGCCCTGGCAGTCCTCGAATTCGACGGCTATGGATCACGTAGCCAAGTGCGAGCAGCATTAGCGCCACCGCGACCATGGCACTCCAGGTGGCGGCACCCAGACCGGCGATCAGCCCGGTGACCGCGCCATCAGGCGCGAGTTCCCGCCCGTTGCTGAACAGCGATCGCATGTCGAGCGCCTGCCGACGCAGCTCGGCAACAGTCCTCCTTTCATCATTGGCAGATCTAGTTGCAACAGCCCATGCTATCAGCGCTTTTGCGCCTTCCCGCCTGCGTAATCGGGCCGTGTGGGGATCGAAGCGATCGAGTTGGATGTCTTCAATATCCTTTTCAAAGGCCTTGCTCAGATTGTCGGCGCTGGGAGATACGTGAACTTTGGACGGCTCAGACAGCCCTTGTGCAGCTTTAACGCGTAACGCTTCAACCCGCCCCCTTTCGATTTCGGTCGACCGGTGTGTGAGCACCGAGACCGCAATCGGAATGATGGTGCCAATCGGCGCTGGCTGCTTCACTACGGCAGGAATCGGGTCAAGGTCCATATCAACACGCGGGGCGCCGATATCACTGTCCAGATAGGCCATCGCCAAGTGGTGAAAGCACTCATTGGCAAGGTCCGCGTCGACTGTTGCCCCTTCTTCACCAACCCGGTCGATGAGATATGTCGAGCCCGGGATGGCACAATCAGCTGCGAGTGCCCTGGCACGGTCTATTTCACTCGAGGCCGGCTTCGATGCGGCACGCACCCCGTCCGCCAAGGCGATCCAGTAATACGTGAAATCGTCGACGTCCAGACCGGAGTCGCAATTCACCCGCTGTGCGTTTCGCATCATCGCGCGCAAGGCAAGTCGAGGTGCGCAGTCTGGTGAGAACAACGACCAGCGCTCAATGACGACTACCTGTCGAACATTGAGACTTGGATTCGCACTCCGGTCGCGCTCCCGACGTCCGCCATCAATCAGTTCCCGTAGTGTTTGCGAGTCGGCATCCGTCGATACCCGGCGAACTTTGCCGATGTGATCGACCCCGACACCGTCATCAATCAGCCAAAATTGGAGTGTTTGGCTTTCGATCAACGGTTGAAGTGTTGATTCTGCGTTGCAACGCACTGCGGCTTTCCTCAGCCATTCACGCCCTGGCTCGCCATACGCCACGAGGATAGTCGGACGCCGGTTCCGGGTGATAGGCTCGGTCATCTCAGCTCAGTCATCTCAGTAGGAGATGCTCTCAGCGTACTTCCGAGCCAACGCCACGTCGGGGAGGAACTCTGCCGGGTACGTTGACGGATCTGCCGCTGCCTGCGATTCCTGGTCGGCGATCCACTGTTTCAAACTTCGGCACAGCCCCTGATTACCGCTGTCCCGCCTCATCTGGTTGGAGAGATGGCGGCGCACTTCCGACGCCAAGCCGGAATCCACGAACTCCTGGCGGGCCCGACGACGCGCCTCTGCAGGGTCATCGGATGCGTCGCCGAGCGGTTTGCCATTAAATGGTCCGCTGAGGTCGATGCTCGAAGCATACAAGTAAGAACGCTCGACCTTCCTGATTCTGCCGGTTGCGAGGGCGACTGCGAACCACAGTTTCGATTCAGCGACTTCAATGGGCTCGATGTCCCAGTCCCTTGCCTCCGGAAGCGTGAAACACAGCGCTCGTCCACGAAAGTCGGATGCTTTATACGCATTACGGCACTCGATCATTTCGGCAAGCGCGAAGAGCGGGAAGCCTTGGTACTGGGTGGTCATAACCACCCGATCATCACCCTGCGTCCGGATGAACTGGGCGTCCCTGTGCTCCGGAGCAAGTGCGCTGACGATATCCGGCTCCCTTGGGCGCATACGCTCCGGCAACGCAATAAGCCAAAGCCGCTCTGGCTGCGGAAATTGAGGCCTTCCTTGAAGTGCCTGCCACTTGGGTGTGAAGACAGCAAGGGGAGAGAGGCGGTTCATTCGATCGCTGATCTCCCTTGCAGGGATATCCGCAGCCTTGAGGAAATCCTCAGCGACCGGCCTCACCGCGCGATTCGCCAAGTGCCACAGCGCGTAGAAGAGTGCGTCAGAATTGTCAATATCCTCTCTCAGTGCAACATTGGTCCATTGTCTGGCAAAGAGATCCATTCTCTCAACACGCTCTGCGTCGTCGAACGCGAGGTCAATTGCCTCATCTGTCATTGATTCGAGCGCCATGCCCGATGGCACGCTTGGTTCCGGAAGTCGAGCAACCTGAGTTGCGATGCTCGGAAGCCAGGAGCTGATCCTGTCGATGTGCTCGCGCGTACGGTCGAGCCTTCTCCTGAGCTGGGGAAGTCGTGCGGGGTCCTCCAACTCCGCTGTCACCTGATCCCACAGACGGCACTCCCACTCGACCTTGGCCTCGGACAAGGCGCGGGCAATGCATTCAAGCTGGCGATGCGTGTAGGATGACTTCGACTCGAATATGCCCTTAGCCTTCAAATCCGTGATGTGGTCGTTAAACTCTGCGAGCCAGCCCCGCCCGGGCTGCTGCCGCTTGAGCCGGGCTGTGATGAGCCATCCATCCACCTCATCGCGAACCACCGATATGAACTTCAAACCGTCGGCGATGGAGCTGGTCGTCAGCAAATTTCCGAGGATCGCATCTACCTCAGCCACCATGCCCTCAAGCGCGGTGACCACAGCGTTCCGCAAGCCGCATTTCTCGATCTGACGGCTTGCGTCTGCTTGGAGCGATGCCGCCTTCTGCGAGATGCTCCGTGCGTCCGCGCCATCGGGTCCGATTGTCTGCAGATCCGATATATAGTCATCGACTCTGGGCAGGTATGACGCTATGCCTTTACCGCCGAGAATCGCACGGAGGTGTCCGAATGCCGGGGATTTCCCGAGCTCGTCGAGCGCAACAGCAACAGGGCCACGCGACTCCGTTGATGCGCCGGCTGAGAGCCGCTCCACCATGCGCCGTGAATAGCGCTTCGTCCATCGACTGATTACGCGACTACTCGGCAGTTCCAACCAGTCACCATTGAACGACGAATACAACCTGGAACGACCTTGAACCTCAGGCGTAGTTATCTTGGCCAGTACATTGTCAATCCTCGCTTCCCCAGTCTGCGTGAGCTCGCTCGCTAGCTCAATCTGGAGCTGCGTGGCACCGCGCTCGAGGATGTCTTCTATCCTTCGATAGATCGAACCCTGCGCATCCTGATTCCCCAGCAGGAAGCAGCTCTTGAACGCCTGATTCGAGCGGTCCACCGATCCGTCCGGATACTCTACAGGTGGTCGAGTCTCGCTTGGCGTCATGCAGAAGTCTAGCTCTGCCATCGCACCGAACGCATTCGCATAGAGTTGATGGTGATGCGCTGCGGGGACTTCACCAGTGCCCAGAAATACTGACGGCATCAACAACATGCCCCGAACCCAAGGGATGGCCTGTGGAACCGTCTCGGGGACCAACTTTCTCGCAATGTAGGCGAGATCGAGAAACATTCCCGTGCCGGTGCCGCCACACGTCGATGCGACGATATAGACGTTTATTGCGCGTCGGTATTGTGGTGGGAGCGCTGCGAACGAGTCGTTGGAGTAAATATTCCGCACGTGTCGCCGCAGTCGGAATTTGATCTCATCATAACGCACAAAGAGAGCGAGGCGCCCGACCGGCCGTCGCTGTCCTGCGCCTGCCGCAATGAATCCCTGCGTGATGTGGTCATAGCCCTGCCACCACGCATGAATCGCGGGGAACCGACTGATGTAGTTCTCTCCCACGAAAAATGGCATCTCAAAATCCCCAGCCCAAAGAAACTCATCGTCGAGGAGTTGCGGCGCTTCGGCGCTTGGCGCCGTCTGCGGTGCAGTGTCGATTCCCAGGAATCGCACATACGGCGTATCGGGGTACTGTTCCATGAAGCGACGGCGGAATCGGCGCACGATCTCGATTCCCGATCCGCCGAGTCCGATTATGAGCGCAGGCTGAATGGGGTTTGCCATCTCAAGTAGGTCTGTCAGGTAGGGAAGAAGTGGACGATCACATCGGGATGCTCGATGCGCGCAGTGCCCGTTAGCTGTGTGGACCCGCTCACTGGCTTTCCTCGCAGAAGGAGCGAGCCGCTGCTTGGAATTGCGCTGACTATAGTCTTGCCGCGGCGGCTGACGGCTGCAAACGTCACCACCGGCTGACCCGCGGAAGTCGTGACGGTGTATGACTGCTTTCGCTTTCCGGTCAGCTCCACTCGCTCTGAATTGGGCACACCGTTAGCAGTCTCGATGGTCAGATGCCCATCGAGGTATGCATGGTGCAGAGCCCACTTGCCTCGGACAATGACTGCTATTACGAGTACGACCAGGGCGGCCAGGATGCCGTAGTAGGTGAGGACGGCTACCATGCTGGCGCGTGCCGTCACCACAAATGACACCGAATCCATTCGCGACCCAGACCCGATGCCGATGCGTGACAACTCGACCGCCGGCTCAAGCGTGGCCTGGCCTACACCGGTTACAATCACGGAATCGCGCGCGTACACAGGCGGCAAGTACCACGCGCGCGAAGGCATCCTGAGCCTTAACCGCACTCCGGATGCACCTGCTGAGACTGGGGCGATGGAAGTCGCAGTGATCATTCCGTCGTCGCCGAATGCACCTGTCGCTGAATCGACAAAGACAGTAGTGAGTACGCTACGATCCAGAGTCGCATGAGCGCCACCGGATCCAGTTCCGCGCAGATCCGTCGTCAGCGCGCCGGTAACTGTGTATGCCCGTTGCGCGAGCTCTCGAGAGATTAGCAGGCGCAGCTTCTCGACTGCTACGTCGCGGGCGGAGCGTGCGAACCAGACGCGCAAAGCCTCCGGTCCGATAGCGTCGGTGACAATGGCTCCAGGGAAGACACGTGTAAGCATCGATCGATCCGCGTCCTTGGTCAGACGCAATACAACTACGGACACGGGTCGAGCTGAAATCAGTGTCGAGGCTTCTGCCGCCAGCGTAGGCCAGTCGCCGCCCCATGAATCGGGAAACGGAGACGCGGCAGCGGCGCTCTGTTCCCCATCGGTGATGAAGAAGATGAACTGCAGGCGATTCGGTGGAGCAGACCGGATTTCCTTGAGGGCGGCGTTCGCAGCCTTACCGAGATCAGTGAACTGGCCGGAAGGAGTCTGGAGTTTTGCGAAGCGTCTCGCCCAGTCTGCCCGCGCACGATCGGATGCTGGGACGGGCGCGATCAAGCTGCGAGGCGCGTCGGAGAAGAGGCGCACGTCCAGCTCGTCGCCGTCCGGAATGGCCGCTGCGAATTCCAAGAGAGCGCGTCGAACCGCGGGCCAGAGAGGGCGCATGGACCCGCTTTCGTCCACAAGGAGCGTGTAGGTTGCGTGGACTGTATCCAGATGTGCACGTGCGCACAGGACTGGCGCCGGAAAGCTTGCGATGTGGCAATCCGTCCCACTCATGTCTTGGGCGTGGAGAGAGCCGGTTATTCCGAGCCACAGACAGCTCGTCAAGCCCACACTACAGGCGAGCAGTAACCGATTGCGACGCGCAGGAGAGCAGTCCACGTTATTTCACGCTGCGCAGGTAGCCAGTCACGCCATCTATTTCCAGCCTACGACAGGGCGTGTACTGCCCATCGCCACAGGCGATCCCGAAATCCACCGTGTGGGCACCACCGTCAGTGCGAAACGACGGTGCGAGCGCGAAGGTATGACCTGCCTCCAATTTGGCATGCACCGCTCCGTCTACGACGCACAACGCGTCTTGTGTAGCAAGACCGGAAAGCTCGAGGTGAATTACGGATCCCGTCGCTAGGAAGAGTCTCTCCTCAAGGGCCAGAAAGTCGTCGTGAGCTCCCGAGGCCGGATGCCAGACAGCTGTGGCGTCTTTCCGTACCTCGGCAATGCCCTCATAAATGCCAATCCATGAGTTCTGGGTGTCGCGTAGGCGACGACCAAGCCCAACGTGGTAACGACCCGGCTCGGTCGGGAGCGCGATCTCAAGTCTTGCAACACCGGCTCGATCCGCAATGGCGGACGTCACAAACTCGTTGCGAACGAAAGCACAGAGCTCGTTCCCAAGTCCAACCTTCGCAGTCATGTGCAGTTCGGTCCAGCACCGTTCCTGAATTGTGACCTTGGGTCTGTTCAGAGTGACTTTCGGCGCGATGGCGAAGAGTTGTGTTGCCATTACGGAGCGGTCAGGCGCCAGGTGCACTCCCACGCCGCTCCGCTCCCATAATGGCTTCATGAAGTTGTCACGATGCCCTGGACTCTTGAGCCACTTATCCACAAATACCGGCGCTGTCGCAGATTCTGCGTCGAGCCTCGCGAGATTTTCGCCAACCGCCTCGTATTCTCTGCCGCCAACTGTCGCGCGGTCCGATGGTGTTTCGAGGCCGGTGAGTGGCGAGTAGTGCGAAAAGAATTGATGCTCTACCATTGCCAGCGAGTGTTGCTCGGCGACTTGTGCGAGGTGCTCGTCCCAGCAAAGTGCAGCAAACCCAGCGTCAATGCGGACAGCATTGATCCCATCATGGATTGCCCTCGCAAGCTCGTGGCGGGTCGCTGAGTCGCTCATGTCGTCATGGCTCAAGGGACAGTCCGGCCAGGCTCTTTGGCGCACACTCCGCACCGAGCGCCGGAATTAATGTGACAGCGGAATGGCAGACCAAGGGCCGGCCCGTGATGGCACTGCCATCACGGTGCTCGCATGCTTGTGATGTGAAAGGTAGGAATAGCTGCTGACAGTTTTACCGCGAGGCTCTTTCGATGGAGATACTGCGCTGATGTGAAGGGGCTGCCCTAAGCTGCTAGAATCATGGAACTGCGCACGCGACGCTATGGCTGCTGCGACAGTACGCGGGAGCAACGCGTCCGGAAGCTGCGGTGGGGTGCTCGATTGGACGGGTAATAACAGAAGCTGTCATTAACAATAGCGTAATCTAATGTCAACTGAATTCCTGGCAAGAGCGGCAGGGCCTGCTTCGTAAGGTATTGCTAGGAAAATACTTAAGCGGCACGACTGGGTCATTGATAACCAACTGCAAAACAACTGATCAGGAATTATCCCACCATGTTTCTCCGCAGGCTGCCAGCTAGTCCTTCCACCCCTTCTTCCACCCCTCCACCCTCTGCTTCGCCTCGCTGATTTCCCCCTTCGTCATTCTCGACTCGAGCTCCGCCAGCGTCGCCGGCGTGTCGTAGCCCCAGCCGTTATTCAGCGTCAGCCACTTGTACGCCTCCACGTCGTCCCTCGCCGCGCTTTTCCCCGTCGCGAACGCAAACCGCACGAACATCTGCGCGGCGTGATTGTCCTGTTCGGCCGCCTTGCGATACCACTCCACAGCGGCCGCCATGGCGGTGCTGTCCACGTCGCCTGAGTCGACATCCAGCGACCACGCCGTCTTGTACTCGCCCTCGGCGTCACCGCCATCGGCGGCCTTCCGGCATCAGGCGAAGGCCTGGTTCATGCCCTGCTGAACTCCCATCCCTTGCTCATACATGTACGCGAGCGCTCGCTGCGCCGGCGCGTATCCCTGATCGGCCGACTTCCGATACCAGTTGACGGCGGTGTAACAGCTCTCCGCGCTCTCATACTGGCCGCCGAGTCTGTACTGCTCGGCCGGGTCGGTGGGCGCGAGGGAATCGAGCGCGCTCGTGTTCAGCGGAGTGTCGCACGGTGGATGTGAGCCCGCGGGGAAGGGATTCATTCGCAGCTTCTCCTCTTCCTCGGCCGCGGGCTTCGCGAGAGTGTAGGCGTGGAGTTTCATGATCCCCCTTGTCGCCGCCGCGATGGCTGCCACTGTCCTTCGACGAGTAGCTGATGAATACGCCGTGCGCCATGACGCCCTTGCGATGCTACCGAATCAGGTTGCTTGGCCAACCCTCCGCGGATACAACTGCTCCACTCGCACATTCTTGTCCGCATACTCCCGCCCCAGCTTCTGATACAGCGGCATATTCGCCACGCGATCCAGGCGGAGATCCACCGGTCCGCTCCCCGCATCCTCTGCCGTGCTCACGTTGAAGACCTGATTGTACCGCGCATATGTGAACCACTGCTGCTCCGGCCGCAGCAGCGTAGCCTCCGTCAGCGCGCCCAGCTCGCGGTCGATCTCGGCGCCGAGCACGCAGTCGCCCAGCACACGACACAACGTGTCCTGCTCCACGCTCACCGCGTCCAGCACCGCGGGCATCA
>Ga0157370_10003374_pt1 | contig 18778 bp, 14 predicted proteins | sample C35metaG_FD_113463 | JGI IMG/M metagenome (GOLD analysis project Ga0157370, IMG submission 113463) | Corn rhizosphere microbial communities from Kellogg Biological Station, Michigan, USA - C3-5 metaG | ecosystem: Host-associated > Plants > Roots > Rhizosphere > Soil | place: USA: Michigan...
CGCGGTCGCCATGGGCGCGCGGTTCGGCGCGCTCGGATATCGCCCCTTCGGCATCCGGCGGCGCGTCGTGGAGCGGCAGGTCGCCGCGGCCTTCCCCGAGCTCGATCGCGACGGCGTGCGGCGCATCGCGCGCGGCGCCTTCGAGCATCTCGGGCGCGTCGCGGCGGAGACGGCGCTGCTCTCCCGCATTGGCCGCGACCAGGTACTCGAGCTGTTCGAGGAGGTGCCGACGTGGGACGTCGTGGAGCGGCTCAGTGCGCGCGGGCGCGGGTTGCTCATGTGCGGCGGGCACCTCGGCAACTGGGAGCTGGGCGCCGCCTACATCGCGGCGCGCGGCATTCGTCTCGATGGCGTGGTGCGCCGCATGGGCAACCCGTTGTTCGATGCCTATCTCACCCGGACGCGCTCGCGGCTGGGCGTGCGCGTCGTTCCCGATCGCGACGCGGTGCGACGCGTGCCGCGCACGCTCAAGAGTGGCGGTGCCGTGGCGTTCCTCACCGACCAGGCGGGACTCAACCTGGCCTCCACGTTCGTTCCGTTCTTCGGCCGTCCCGCGAAGACGCCGCGCGGCCCGGCGGTGTTCGCGCTGCGTCTCGGCGCGCCAATGGTGTTCGGCGTGGCGCTCCGTCAGGACGACGGACGCTATCAGCTCACATTCGAGGAAGTGCCCATTCACGACACGGGCGACCGCGACCGCGATGTCGATGCGATCGTGGCCCGATTCACGAGCGCGCTCGAGCGCTGGGTCCGCGTCGCGCCGGCGCAATACTTCTGGCATCATCGGCGCTGGAAGCAGCAGCCGGCCGACACGCCGCCGGAGCTGCGCGACCCCACGGACTCCCGGTGATGGTGGCGCACGCGTGATCGGGCTCCTGTGGAAGCGCCTGCGACTGGACGGGCGCGCGCGCATCGCGCTCTCGATCATCGGGCTGCTCGTGGCCGCCGCGCTCGCGGCGCCCCTCATCGCCCGATACGATCCAACCCGTATCGACCTCGTCCATCAGTTCCAGCCGCCCTCCCTGGCGCACTTCATGGGCACCGACGTGCAGGGGAGAGACATCTGGGCCCGCGTCCTGTTCGGCGCGCGCATCTCACTCACCGTGGGCGTGGTGTCGCAGCTCATCGCGCTCGCGATCGGGGTCACGCTCGGACTCATCGCGGGCTATTACGGCCGTTGGGTGGATGAACTGATCATGCGGCTGGCCGACATCACACTGGCCTTTCCCACGCTGCTGCTGCTCATCGCGATGGCGGCGGCGCTGCAGCCGTCGCTCTCGACGGTGTATATCACGATCGGCGTGGTGGGATGGGCTGCCATGGCGCGCCTCATTCGCGGCCAGGTGCTGGTGACCCGTCAGCTCGAGTTCGTGCAGGCGGCGCGTGCTCTGGGCGCGACCGACCGCCGCATTCTCGCGCGGCATCTGCTGCCCAACGTGATCGCGCCGGTCGTGATTGCGGCGACGCTGGGTATTGCCGGCGCGATCATGGCGGAGGCCGCGCTTTCCTTTCTGGGCCTGGGCGTGCAGCCGCCCACGCCGAGCTGGGGTTCCATGATCTCGGATGCCCGCGATCTCATCCAGCTCCGGTCGGCGCCCTGGACATCCGTCTTTCCCGGACTCGCGATTGGCGCCGCGGTGCTCGGGTTCAACTTGCTGGGCGACTCACTGCGCGACGCGCTCGATCCGCGGTTCCTCATGGCGTCGGAGACCGGCGCGGTCAAGGGAGAACACCGATGACGTACGATGTGGCGGCGCTCAGATGCCGCGAATTTCCATGGGCGGAGCGCGGCGACAACATCTATCTGAACAATGCGTCTACCGGCCCGCTCCCGGCGCGGACGCTGCGTGCCCTGGCGGAGTTCAATGCGCTCCGCGCGGAGCCGTTCCGACTGTCGGATGAACTGCAGTTCGACACGCTGCGCCACACACGCGAACTCGTCGCACGGCTCATCAACGCATCTCCGCGCGAGATCGCCTGCATGGTGAACACGACGTACGGCATCAATCTCGCCGCGCTGTCGCTGCCCCTGCAGCCGGGGGACGTGGTGCTGGGATTCGATCGTGAGTTCCCTGCCAACGTATACCCGTGGATGGCGCTCGAGCGGCGTGGAGTGACGTTGCGGCGCATTCCATGCGGTGCCGACGGCCTGCCGGATGAACAGCAACTCGCGGACGCCATTGCGCAGCCACGGGTGAAGGTGGTTGCGGTGAGCTGGGTGCAGTTCGCCTCCGGCTATCGCACGGATCTCGCCAGGATCGGCAAGCTCTGTCGTGAGCTCGGTCGCTACTTCGTGGTGGACGCCATTCAGGGACTCGGTGCGGCGACGCTTGACGTGAAGGCATGCGCCATTGACATTCTGGCCTGCGGCGCACAGAAGTGGCTGCTGTCTCCCTGGGGGGCGGGTTTTGCCTACGTTCGCGAGGACCTGGTGCAGGCGCTCCAGCCGGGCGATGTAGGATGGATGGCGATGCGCGCGTCGGAGGATTTCACGCGCCTGGTGGACTACGAATACGTCCTGCACGACGATGCGCGCCGCTTCGAGGTGATCACCGTGCCCTTCCAGGATTTTGCAGGATTCAATGCCAGCCTCGAACTGCTGCACGAGCTGGGACCGGCTGCGGTGGCGGCGCACGATGCGGAGCTGGCGAATTTGATCGTGGAGTGGGCGTGTGCCCGCGACGACATGCGGCTGGTGACGCCGGCGGATCCGGCGCATCGCGCGGGCATCGTGTCGGTCGCGCCGCCTGAGCCGGCCGCGGCATCGGCGCGACTGCGGCAGGCGCGCATTTCGCATTCGCTGCGCGAGGGCGCGATCCGACTGGCGCCGCACTGCTACAACACGCAGGACGAAGTCATGCGAGCACTCGAGGTGCTCGGAGGCTGACATGTCCGACGCCGAACGGCTGCAGCGGCTGGAACAACTCTTCCGCAGCATGGAAGTGCAGATGGTGCAGATGCGCGGGGAGTTGGCGGCACTGCGACACGACACGACGGTGCCCGAGCCTCCCGCAACCCCGCCTGCGCCAGCCGCCCCCGACCCGGCGCGACCCGGTGCGCGAGCATCCGGGCCCGCGCCCCCGGCGCCGCGCGCAGCCGCCGCGCTCGATCTCGAAGCCATTGTGGGGCGCTACGGAGCCATCGTGCTGGCGACCGTCGCGATCCTCTTGGGCGTCGGCGCCTTCCTGACGTGGGCCATTGCGGACGGGTTGCTTGGTCCCGGGATGCGGGTCGCGCTCGGCGCGCTCGGCGCGCTGGCGGTGGCGTTCACGGGATGGCGGCTCCGCGAGCGAGGGACCGTGCGCTTCGGGAACGTGGTGCTCGCGCTCTCGCTCGCGCTGCTGCATCTCGACATGTGGGGAGCCGGCCCGCGATTGCACGTGCTGCCGACCAACGTGGCACTGGCCATCGCAGGCATCGCGTCCGTTGCCCTCGCCGTGCTCGCGCTGCGCGAGAAGGAGGAGCTGCTGTTCGCCGTCGGACTCGGCGGCGCGCTGCTCGCGCCCTTCGTTGCGTCGAGCGACGCGGGGAGCGCGTACGTGCTCGCCGTGTACGGCTGCACGGTGATCGGCGCCGGCATCTTCGGCCTGCGCGAGGACCGGTGGCGCGTTGCGCTGGCGATCCTTGGGCTTGGTGGACCGCTTTATCTCATGGCCATCTTCGGCATGGCGAGCCGGACGACGGCGACGCCGGTACACCACGTGCCCGCCGCGTTCGGTCTCGTCTGCGCGTGGACTGTCCTGGTGTGGGGTCGCACGTCCGCGCGATGGCACCTCGCGCTCTGGTATCTGGTGCTGGCCGCGTTCGCGCTCGCCGGCGCCGGCCTGTGGAAGGGCATCGCCGGTGTCGCGATCGCGCTCGCGCTCATGGGGACACTCACGAGCGACGGCGTGTCGCAATTTCTCCGATCCCTGTCGCTGGCGCGCCCACTCGCCGCAATAGTGCTGCCGCTGGGTTTTCTCGGTGGCGCGGAGGTCGCGCTCCGTCATCCCGACAGCCCTGCAGGTGTGGCCGTGGCCGCGGTCTGGACGCTGGTGGCGCTCGCCGGTGCGGCGATCACCGTACGCGATCGCGGGCTGCATCTCGCCACCGCGGCCGGTGCGAGCGCCGTCGCCGTGCTCCTGGGCTTGCACCGCATGCCCGAGCTCTGCGTCATTGTGCTCGCCCTTCACGCCATGATCTTTGCGCATGTCATGCGACGTGTCCACGCCGCCGCGCTCATGTGGCCGGTGACCGTCGTGCTTGGCGTGGGATCAATCTGGGCCATGGCACTGCTGGATGAGCGCGTGCGCTATGCCTTCCCGCCCTTCCTGACGCTGCCCTCGCTGGCCGCGCTCGCGGTTACGGCGGCGTGGTGGCTCTTCGCGCGTGAGCTCCGGAATGGTTGGAGTGCGCCGGCCGGTGCCGGTGACGCGGATCTGGCGCGCGCCACGCTCGACGCCATGCCCGCGATTGCCGCGTTTGTCTGGATGCAGCGCGAGCTTGCCGGCGCATTCGCCGCGGATATCGCGACGTTCCTGCTCATCGTGTTCTATGCACTCGCCGGTGTCGCCGCGATCTTCTACGGCCGGCATCATGGGCATCGGGTCGCGCGAATCGCCGGACTCGCGCTCGCGTTCTATGCGGGCATCCGGGCACTGGCGCAGGCATGGAGTTTCGATGCCATTGGCTGGCGCGTGGGAAGCTGCGTGCTCGTCGGGCTGTTCGTGGCGCTGGTGGCCTACTGGTATCGGGGGCGGGAGGGGGAGGTGCGGAACGACCAGCTGACGGCCGTGCCGGTTCGCGATCCGGACGATGCGGAGTCCGCCACGGTCAGCGGCTGACGCCGCGTCCGCCTTTCGGCATGTCGAGTACTACTTGCAGGGATGCCGAAGTCTACCGCCGGGCTGGAATCAGGCGTAACGATCAGAAGAATGCCGTGCTTCACTCACCCGCGGATCTTCACCAGGCAGTACTCCTTCGCGCCCTTGCGGAGCAGCAGATATCGACCGCCCAACGCATCGGTCGCCACGACGGTGCGCGCGTCGGCGCCCAGCCGGTTTCCGTTCACACTCAGGCCGCCCTGTTCCAGCAGCCGGCGCGCTGCGCCTCGTGAGGCGGCGAGTCCGCCTGACACGAACAGATCCAGCGTGTCGAAGGCGCCGCTCTCCGGCATCGCCACCTCCACGCACGGCACCTCGCGCATGAGCGCCTCGAGCGCCGCCGCGGACAGCTCGCGCGGATCGCGCTTCCCGAAGAGCAGCGTGGACACCTCCTCGGCCGCTCGTTCCGCATCGGCGCCGTGCACGCGTGAGGTCATGTCGCGGGCCAGCGCCTGCTGTGCCTCGCGCCGCTCGGGATGCTCGCGCACGGTCTGGTCCAGCGCCTCGATGTCCGCGCGGGCGAGCAGCGTGAAATAGCGCAGGTACTTCCCCACGTCGCGATCGTCCGTGTTGATCCAGAACTGGTACATGCGATACGGCGACGTGCGGGCGGGATCGAGATACACGGCGCCGGCTTCCGTCTTCCCGAACTTCGCGCCCGCGGCCGTTGTCACCAGCGGCAGCGTGAGCGCGTGCGACTCGGCGCCCGCCACGCGCCGGATGAGTTCAATGCCAGCGGTGATGTTTCCCCACTGATCGCTCCCGCCAATCTGCAGCGTGGCACCGTGCCGCCGGTGCAGCTCCAGGTAATCGTACGCCTGCAGCAGCATGTAGCTGAACTCGGTGTACGAGATGCCGGCGTCCATGCGCGCCTTCACCGACTCCTTCTGCATCATGTAGTTCACGGTGAAGTGCTTGCCCACGTCGCGCATGAAGTCCACCGCGCCCAGTGACAGCAGCCATTCGGCATTGTCGGGCATGAGGGCCGCGTTCGCGCCCGTGAAGTCGAGAAAGTGCTCGAGCTGCGCGCGAATCGCCCGCGCGTTCGCCTCGACGATCTCGCGCGTATGGAGCTGCCGCTCCGCGCTCTTCCCGCTCGGGTCACCGATCATGCCCGTCCCGCCGCCCACGAGCGCGATGGGCCGATGGCCGTGGCGCTGCAGATGGGCGAGTCCCATCACCGGGACCAGGTTGCCGACGTGCAGACTCGGTGCGGTCGGATCGAAGCCGCAGTAGGCCGCGATGGGACCGGTGCCCAGCCGCTCCGCGAGCCCATCGGTGTGCTGATAGACGAGGCCGCGCCAGGCCAGTTCGTCGAGTACCGAAGTCGTGGAAGACATGGCGCAAAGATAGGGATGGCCGGGGATGCTGTCACCTGCGCGCGTTGCCGCGTCCCGCGCGTCGGGTTAGCTTCTCGATCCCCATCATGACGCATGCATTGTCCCGCTCATCGTACGCCGGTGTGAGCGCCGCCGCCGCGTTCCATGGCTGATCTGCCCTTCTCGCCGCGCTTCTGGCGGGAGCGGCCGCGCCTCACGCGCATCGTGATGCTGGGCGGGATCTTCCTGCTGATGTTCGTCGTGGGATTCGCGTGGGCGTCGTGGACACTCGTGTGTCGCGGCACCAGTTGTCCCGATCCGCACCGCCTGGAAGTCTTCACGCCCAAGCAGACGTCCAAGCTCTATGCCGCGGACGGACGCTTCCTCGCGGAGCTCGGACTCGAACGGCGCACGCTCGTCAAGCTCGCGGACATCCCGAAGACCGTGCAGGAAGCGTTCATCATTACCGAGGACAAGCGCTTCTACGAGCACCACGGAGTGGACTGGATTCGCGCGCTTGGCGCCGCCGTGCACAACATCCGCGCGGGCGGCTACGCCGAAGGCTTCTCGACGCTCACCATGCAGCTCGCGCGCAACGTCTTCCCGCAGAAGCTGAGTCGCGAGAAGTCACTCACCCGGAAGCTCAAGGAAGCCAGGGTCGCGCGTGAGATCGAGGCGCTCTATCCGAAGAGCAAGATCCTCGAGCTGTACCTCAATCAGATCAATCTGGGTGGCGGGGCCTACGGTGTGGAGACGGCGTCGCAGCGCTACTTCGGGAAATCCGTCCGCGACCTCAATCTGGCGGAAGCCGCCACGCTCGCCGCGCTGCCCAAGGCCCCCGAGCGCTACAACCCGCGTCGCTTTCCCGATCGTGCCATCCAGCGGCGCAATACGGTCATCGAGCTCATGCGACGCGCCGGCGTCGTGAGCGATGCGGATGCGCAACTGGCCAAGTCCTATCCGCTGCGGCTCGCGAGCAAGGAGGAATCGGGCGAGCTGGCCCCCTACTTCGTCGAATGGGTGCGCAAGCAGCTCGAGGACCAGTTCGGCTCGCGCCTCTATACGGATGGCCTCAAGATCTACACGACGCTCGACATCGACCTGCAGCTCACCGCGGAGCGCAACGTGGAGCAGCAGATGCGCGCGATCGAGTCGGGCAAGTACGGCAAGTTCCGGCACGTGACATACGAGCAGTACGTGGCGCGGAGCGCCGCGGGTGATGCCGGGACGGCCAATTCGCCCTACCTGCAGGATGCATTCGTGGCGCTGGATCCGCGCACCGGTGCGGTGCGCGCGATGATTGGCGGGCGGGACTTCGACGACTCCAAGTTCAACCGCGCCACGCAGGCGCTGCGGCAGCCCGGGTCCACATTCAAGCCCGTGGTGTACGCCACCGCCATTCACAACGGACTTCCCCCCAGCTATCTCGTGAACGATTCGGCGCTCTCGCTGCCACAGGTCGGCGGCGGCATGTGGACGCCGCAGAACTACGATCTCAAGTTCGAAGGGATCATGCCCATGCGTCGCGCGCTCTATCGGTCGCGCAATCTCGCGACGATCCGGTTGGGCATGCAACTCGGCGAACAGAACGTGATCGACATGGCGCACCGGCTCGGCATCAGCACGCCCATCCCGCCCTATCCGTCCATCCACATCGGGTCGGCAGATGTGTACCCGCTCGAGATGATCTCGATCTACGACGTCTTCGCCACGCTCGGCGTGCGCACGCTGCCCACCGGCATCCTCAGGGTGGAGGACGCATCGGGCAAGGTGCTCTACGACGACACACCCAAGCGCACCAACGTGCTCACACCTGAGGAATCGTGGCTCATGGTGGACATGCTGAAGGACGTGGTGCGGCGCGGCACGGCGGCGAGCGTCTGGGCGTCCGGATTTCACGTGCCCGCGGGCGGCAAGACCGGCACCACGAACGACGGCACCGATGTCTGGTTCATTGGGTTCACACCGGACCTGGTGGCGGGTGTGTGGATGGGGTTCGATCGCCCGCAGAAGATCATGTCCAACGCGCAGGGCGGCCGCCTCGCGGCGCCGGCCTGGCTCTCGTTCATGACCGAAGCGTACCGGCGTCGCCCCACGCCGCCCGACTGGCCGCGTCCCGACGATCTCCTGGCGCTCGATATCGACCGGACCACCGCGATGCTGCGCAATCCCTTCTGTCCCGACAGCGTCGTCGTCACCGAGTACTTCATCCCCGGTACCGAGCCCACGCAGGAGTGCAACGTGCACAATGCGTTCAACACGGGGCCGCGCCCCGATTCGCTGCGACCGCCATCGGTCTTTCCGCCCCCGCAGCCGGTGCAGCCGCTGCGACCCAGGCGCGACAGCGCCCGCGTACCAGATCCGTTTCACATCCCGGAGCCGCACAAGCCTCCGCGATGATCTGCTATCACGCCCGCTGGATCGCGCCGGTGAGCGCGCCGCCCATCCAGGATGGCACGGTGGCGGAATCCGGAGGGCGTATCGTGTATGTGGGACCGCGGGCGAGTGCACCCCACGGCGAGTCATGCGACCTCGGGCGGGCGATCATCGTACCCGGGCTGGTCAACGCGCACACCCACCTCGAACTCACGCTGCTCCGCGGGCTCATCGCCGACCTGCCGTTTCGCGAGTGGATCGTGCGGCTCCAGCAGTTGAAGACGACACTGATGACGCGCGAACGCTTTGCCGAGGCAGCGCGACTCGGCATCGCCGAAGGCGTGCGCGCGGGCGTGACGACGTTCGCCGACACGTGCGATTCCGGTGTGGCGCTGGCCGCAATGCGCGACGCCGGCGTGCGCGGCATCATGTACCAGGAAGTGTTCTGTCCGTCGGCCGATCCAGAGCAGGTTGCTGCGGCTGCGACAGGACTGCGTGAGAAGCTGGCTGCGCTCGAACCGTTCGAGACCGATCTCCAGCGCGTTGGCGTCTCGCCGCACGCGCCGTACACCGTGTCCGATCCCCTCTTCGCGCTCGTCGCGCGTTCGGGGCGGCCGATTGCCGTGCACATTGCCGAGAGCGATGCGGAGTGCGCGTTCGTGTCTCAGGGGAAGGGACCGTTCGCCGATGCCCTGCGCGGGCGCGGCATCCCCGTGGCGCCCCGTGCCCGCACGCCGGTGGAGCTGCTTCGTCGTGTCGGCGTGCTCGACCAGCGGCCGCTCCTCATTCACTGCGTTCACGCGGACGAAGCCGATCGCTGCGCCATCGCGGATGCAGGCGCGACCGTGGCGCACTGCCCCATCTCGAACGCGAAACTCGGGCATGGGATCGCGCCGCTGATGGAACTTCTCGACGCCCGCATACCCGTTGGCCTGGGCTCCGACTCGATGGCGAGCAACGATCGCATGGATTTGCTGGACGAGGCACGCACTGCGGTGCTTGCACAGCGCGCTCGCACGCATCGCCCCGACGTGCTCCCGGCGACGCAAGCACTTCACTTGCTCACCGTGGGCGGCGCGCGCGCACTGGGTCTCGACGCGCGCGTCGGCTCCCTTGAGCCCGGCAAGGATGCGGATCTCGCCGCCTTCGCACTCCCGGAATCGATGCCGGATGCGGACCCCGTCGCGCTTCTGATCTTTGGCCTGGCTGATCGACGGGCGGTACTGGTCACTGTGAGGGGGCAGCGCCTCGTCTAGTGCGGCGCGGCGACTTCCCGCCCTCCCGTCCCGCCGCTATCATCTATCCATGCCCTCCCCCCCGTCCGGCCGAACCACAACAATCTGGCGCGACGGCCAGCTCGTCCCATGGGCCGACGCGACGATTCACGTCATGAGTCACGTCGTCCACTATGGCTCCAGCGTCTTCGAAGGGGTGCGCTGTTACGCCACGCCCAACGGACCGGCCATCTTCCGCCTGAACGACCACATGCGCCGCCTGCACGACTCGTGCAAGATCTACCGCATGCCGATCCCGCACAGCGTGGACACGCTCGCGCAGGCGTGCGTGGATACCGTCGTGGCGAACGACGTGAGGGCGTGCTACCTGCGCCCCGTCGTCGTGCGCACGGGTGAGCAGATGGGTGTCTATCCCATGGATGTGCCGGTGGAGACGTACATCATCGCGTGGAAGTGGGGACACTACCTGGGCGACGATGCGCTGCAGAATGGCGTCGATGTCTGCGTGTCGAGCTGGCGTCGCGCGGCTCCCGATACGATTCCCGGACTCGCCAAGGCCGGCGGGAACTATCTCGGATCGCAGCTCTCCAAGATGGAAGCACGCCTCGACCGCTATGCCGAGGGCATCATGCTCGACTCCGCCGGCTACGTGGCGGAAGGCAGCGGGGAGAATCTCTTCGTGGTGCGGGACGAGACCGTATTCACCGCGCCGCTCTCCGCCGGCATCCTGCAGGGAATCACGCGCGACTCCGTGATCCGCATCGCGCGCGACCTCGGCTACGAGGTGCGCGAGGCGGTCATTCCCCGCGAAATGCTCTACGTGGCCGACGAAGTCTTTTTCAGCGGAACCGCCGCCGAGCTCACGCCGGTGCGTTCCGTGGATCACATTCAGGTGGGGGCGGGTCGTCCCGGTCCCATCACGCTGGCGATCCAGGAGCAGTACATGGGGATCGCCACCGGGACCATCGACGACCGCTACGGCTGGCTCACGCCGGTGCCGGTCGCGGTGCCGGCGTCACGATGAACGGCCTGCCCGCCGTCGCGTTGTCCTCGGATCACGCGGGGTTGCGGCACATCATCGGTGTCGTCAGTGTAGAACGGAGCGTGGACGCCGCAGCCGCCCGGCGTCCGGGGATGAGGATGGCGTTTCGCTAGCTGCCCCGCTCCCGCCTGGAACAACGGCGGGAGTTTCTGTATGCGGCAAGGGAGGATCCCGTGGTCGCCGGTTGCCTGGCGCTGAATGCGTCGTTCGAACCGCTCACCCTGGTGCCCATGCGGCGCGCGCTGCGGCTCGTGCTGGAGGGCAAGGCGGAGATTGTCGAAGCGGATGCCGGCCGCTTCGTCCACTCCGAACGTCTGACGCTGCCCAGACCCGCCGTGATCCGGCTGGTCCGGTTCATTCACGTACCCCGTCGGTTCCGCCGACAGGTCACCAACACGTTTCTCTTCGCGCGTGACCGCTACCGCTGTCAGTACTGCGGTCGCTCCGCCGCGGAGCTCAAGCCGCGCGAGTCGCTCACACGCGATCATCTGATTCCACTCTCGCGGGGCGGAACGAATGACTGGACCAACGTGGTCACCGCCTGCTCGCCGTGCAACACCCGCAAGGGAAACCGGCTGCCCGAGGAGCTGGGAATGCATCCCATGACGCATCCCTCCGAGCCACACTTCGTGCATCTGAGCTGGGCGGTCCGGCGCCTCAGCCCCATTCAGTCGAAGTACATCCGGCTGTTCTACGGCGAGGACACGCTGCACCAGCTCGAGGTGCTCGAGCTTCGCACGCACCACCGAGCCGACGCGCACACCGGTACCGCTACGGCGTGAACTTCGCCGAGCGGGCTTCGTAGTGCCTGCGCTCTCCCCCGAGGATGCGCGTCATGAGCGTCATGGCGCCCCGGGAGAGCGCCGTGCCGGGGTTCTTCTCGCCGCGCACCGCCGGCTGCAGTTCACCGCGCAGCCAGCGCTCCACTTCGTCCAGATCGTTCACGGACAACATCGCCACGTTGAGCGTGACGATGTAATACGAGCGGTCATGGCCGACGATGGGCTTCATGGCCGGCTGGAATGGCCGCGCCATGGCCTGCTCGGTCTCGGCCAGTGTGCCGAACGTGCCGAGCGTCGTCACATGATCCGCTTCGACACGAGCCGCCGTGTAGCGGCGCTCGAGCGGGTTGTAGCGCACGATGAGATCCCATTCCACCTGCTGCTTCAGGTTGTCGAACAGCCCGCCCGACGACCACAGCTCGAGACGGTAGTGCAATCGCGCCGGGAATCCGTTCTGGAGCAGCTCGCGCAGGTTCCGGTCCTCGAGCACGCCGCTCGTCGTGATGACGGGCATGCCGCGCTCCGCTCCCGCTGGCGCGGCCGGCACGACAACCCGCAGCGGCGCGCCGCGCTGCGCGCGCACCGGCGGCATCCCCGCGAGCATCAGGATGGCGAGCATCAGTGCCAGCCGCACGGCCTAGAATCGGTGCCGGAGGCGAATCAGGAAGTTCACCGGATTCCTCGAGTCGGTGAGCGACTTCGCGATGAAGATGCCCAGCACCTCGGCGTCCAGTCCGATACCGACATCTGACCGGAAACTTCCGAGTGACGGAATACCGTCGGCACGCACGATCGTGCCGTTCTCCAGACGACGATGAACGAGCCAGCCACGACCGGCGTCCGAGAACAGCACCCACTGCAGCGGATGCGAGAAGCCCCAGCTCCAGCCGTTGAGATCCGCGCCGCCGAACAGTCGCCAGTTGAGGTCATGACGATATTCCACCTGGGCGAGCGCCACGCGCTCGCATTGCGCGGGACGACCGGGAACCTCCACGCCATCGCTGCACGTCAGCACGTCCTCCCCGGACGTGATCTGGCGGAAGTCATAACCCGGCATGGTGCCCGACCCACCGAGTGAGAAGCGCCGCTCCAGGGGAAGGGGATCACCACCCAGCCATCCGCCGAGCAGGAGCCGGAGATTCAATTGCCCTTCGGGCGAGACGCGATTGTACCGGCGCACATCCATGAGCGCGCGCGTGTAGTTCATCCCCACCGGGCCGCTCGCCGCCGGTCGCGCGAGAGGGGAGGTGGGTCCGAGCGTGGCGGCGTTGCTCCAGCCATGTTCGATGTCCGCGTTGATGAACCAGCCGGTGACGGGCGTTTCCACGTCGTTTCGCGTGTCGTACTTCACGGCGAGATCCGTCAGCCCGAAGCGCCCGGCATCCAGCACAGGATTGGGACGCCAGTTCGCGTCGTTGCGGAAAAGCGTGAACGGATTGCGGGCGGGGCGTGACTCCCAGCGCTCCGCACCCAGCGAGAGCGTGAGCGAGAGCCGCGGCCCGTCGCGCAGGGAAACGTAGCCCCGCGCGCCGGTGCGCCCGTAATAGTCGCGATAGTCGCGGTGCAGCATGAACGTCGCGAGCCCGATCTCGGCGTCGTGCAGTTGCCACGGCTCCGCGGAGGCCACGTCGTCGAAGGCATTTGCGCCAATCGCAATGCCATGGCGATAGCCGAACTGCATTTCGGCGTTGGCGCGATAGCCGCGATTCGCCTTGGTCCACGCGAAATGATCCGCCGACCGGTAGATGCCCATGATGTCCAGGTGAAACGGGCCGAGCGGATTGTTGCTGCGTACCACGGGGCCGAAGAGAATCGGCAGTCCCTCGACGCGGTTGTAGGTGCCTCCCTTGACGATGAAGCGTGTGGCGCTGCGCTCATGGCGGCGCCGCCAGCGGCGGAACCAGGTGATGAGGCTGCGCCCTTCGTCGTGCGTGGCGACGATCTGTTCGCCTTCCATGCGGTAGAACAGCCGCTGTGCGTGCACCTCGATGGCGCCGCCCACGGTCGAGCGGTCCGCGCCACTGGCTGCGCCTCCCGCTATGATGAGATCACCGTCAACGCGCGCGCCGGGGCGCAGGGTGACGTCGCCATCGATCACCACGACTCGCCCCGTGATGTGTCCACCCACGGTGAGCGGCGCGTCGAGCACCGCGACGTTGCCGTCCACCGTCTGGGCGGAATCCACGCTCACGGGCCCGCGCGACCGGATCGTCGCGGTCTGGTTGTAGAGAAAGGCAATGCGCGTGGCATCATCGTACGACAGCGAGTCCGACGCGCGCGTGGTATCCGGCTGCTGGGCGCGCGTGCATGCCACAGTCAGGGTGAGCGCGGCCGTCACCGCGACACTCCATATCGCCATGCGCGTGAGCAGCCCGCGGTGCCGGCTCGCCATCACTCGTCGTGCCATTCAATACCCAGGCGGCGCAGTCGGCGATAGAGGTTCGGTCGGTCGGTGTGCAGGCGACGCGCAGCCTCGGCAACCTTGCCGCGCGCGGCCGTGAGCGCCTCCGTGATGAGCGCGCGCTCGTAGTCGTCCAGCGCATCCGCCAGCGGACGCTCGGCGGCCGGCGTGCCATCAGACTGCGGCAGCGGCGCCCGGTTCAGCGAGGACACGCCAAGGACTTCGCTCACGTCGCGCGCGGTGACATCTGCGCCCGGATGCAGAATCGCGAGTCGCTCCACGATGTTCGCGAGCTCTCGCACGTTACCCGGCCAGCGATAGCGCTCCATGAGCCGGAGCGCATCAGCGCTCCACGCCGGTGCCGGGCGCCCGGTGCGGACGCGGTAGAGTGCCGAAAAGTGGCTCACGAGAAGCGCAATGTCGCCGGGGCGATCGCGCAGCGGCGGCAGCGCAACGGGAATCACGTTCAGGCGAAAGAAGAGGTCCTCGCGGAAGCGCCCATCGCGCACCGCGCGTTCCAGGTTCATGTTCGTGGCCGCGATCACGCGCACATCCACCGTGATCGGCTTGCCGCCGCCCACGCGTTCAATCTCATGCACCTCGATGGCGCGCAGCAGCTTGGCCTGTGCGTCCGCGCCCAGGTCGCCCACCTCGTCCAGAAAGAGCGTACCCGAGTCCGCGAGCTCGAAGCGGCCAATGCGGCGTTCGATGGCCCCGGTGAATGCCCCTCGCTCGTGGCCGAACATCTCGCTCTCGACCAGGTCGCGCGGGATCGCGGCGCAGTTGACGCGAATGAAGGGCCGGTCACGGCGCGCGCTGCCGCGATGAATCGCCGCGGCCACCAGCTCCTTGCCCGTGCCGGACTCTCCCGTCACGAGCACCCGCGCGTCGCTAGCCGCGACGCGCTCGATGAGCGCACGTACCCGCTGCATGGCTCCGCTCGTGCCCACCATTTCGCCCGCCGGTCCGAGATCCTCGCGCAGGGTGCGCGCCTCGCGACGCGCCTGGCGCAGCTCGAGCGCGGACCGAAGCGTGACGAGCACACCCTCGGGAGTCAGCGGCTTTTCCAGAAAGTGAAACGCGCCCAGCTTCGTGGCGCGCACGGCGTCGCTCAGTCCGGCCCGTCCGCTCATCATGACCACTGGCACATCGGGCAGCTGCTCGCGCAGCCGCGTGAGGGTCGCCATGCCATCCAGTTCACCCGGCATCATGAGATCGAGCAGGACAGCATCCGGTTCGCGCTCGAGCGCCGCGGCCACGCCCGCGGCGCCTTCCGCGGCGTCGCGCGCGGTAAAGCCCTCCGCCATGAGCAACGCGCCGACCATCCGCCGGATGTTCGGTTCGTCGTCAATGATGAGGATGTCGGCGCTGGGGGTCATGCGCCCGCGGCGTGCGCTGCGGACGGCGGGGCAGGGGTCATGGCTGCCGCGCCGGCGGCTCCGAGGGCGGCGTGCCGGATCGCTCGGACAGGAGCCTGGTGGTGAAGCGCTGGCCCTCGGAGATGCGCTCGACTTCAACCGCGATGGAGTCAATCGCCTGCTCCATGTGCTCGAGGCGCTGCATCACCTCAGGCGGTACCGCGGACCCGACCGAACGACGGTCCATGCGCCTCGCAAACGCCCGGGCCAATGGCAGCCCGATGCAGACGACGCCGCACATGACAAAAAACGCTATGGGGACGGCAAATGGACTCACGATTCTTCTCCTGATTCACTGGTCATGCGTCTGCCTGGCCCGTGGGAAACACAAAACAGATCTCCGTTCCCTCGCCTTCACGACTGGTGGCCTGCACCTGGCCGCCGTGCGCCAGCACGGTCTGCCGGGCGATCGCGAGCCCCAGCCCGGTGCCGCCCCGCTTGTGCGTGACGTACGGTTGCCAGATGCCCGGCAGGCGGGCCGCGGGAATTCCCGCGCCGGTGTCCCGTACGCGCATCTCGACGGCGTCGTTTCCGTTCCAGCGCAAATGACTCACGTGGACGTCCACCCGTCCGCCGTCGTGACAGGCCTCCACCGCGTTGATGAGCACGTTCGAGAGCGCGCGGGAGAGCGCGTCGTAGTGCCCGCGAACGAGTGGCACGTCCTCGCCCACGTGAACCTGGACCGGCACCCCATCCGGCATGATGGCGCGGGCCGCGTAGCGCGCCAGCTCCGCGAGGTCCACCTGCGCCGTCGGTCCCTCCGGCAGACGTCCGAATTGCGAGAAGCTCCGCGCCATCTCCTCCAGGCGGCGCGATTCGACATCCAGTACCTCCACCACATCCGCCAGCCTGGGGTCGGCCTCGCGCTTGAGTCGTGCGACGGCCAGGCCGATCGGCGTGAGCGGATTTTTCAGCTCATGCGCCACGCGCCGCGCGGTCTCGCGGAACGCCTCGAGCCGCCCAGCCTCGACATCCCGAGCCCGCGCCGCGGTCAGTTCGCCGGACATCTTGCGCATGCGCGCGCGCAGCACCTCGAACTCGGGCGCCCCGCGCCGCGGCGGACCAGCCGGCGGTTCCTGCCCCCGTGCGATGAGCTCCGCCCACTCCACAATTTCGTTCAGCGGCCGGCTGAGCTGGCGGCTCAGGTGGCCCGCCACGCGCGAGGCGAGTACGGCGATCAGCAGCGACCCGGCGACGGCCAGCACCACCAGCACGACGACCGCACGGGAGACAAGATAGTTGTAGCGCTTCGCCTGCACGAGCGAGGCCGCGAGCTCCGCTTCGTGGGCGTTGACGGCGGCGCGTTCAGCGGGCGAGAGCGGGGCCTGCCGCGCGGCGGCAATCGCGCGGCGGCCGGTGGTGGCCACGTTCTCCCATGCCTGGCTCCCGCTCAATACGGGAAGCGTACTGCGCGCGACCAGCGCGCCCCCCACCATGAGCACGGTGGATGGAATGACCGCGAAGAGCACCAGGTACAGCAGCACGCGATTGCGGAAACTCAGCCGCGTCACGAGTTCTCCCGGGTATGGTAGCGGGGTGCTGGTGGCTGCTAGCTAGTAACTGCTAACGGCGTGGGCGGCTGGTTGCTAGTAGCTGGATGAACAGCGGTTGCTTGTTGCTGGCCGCTGGTCGCTGGTTGAACGGCAGTCGCCGGTAGCTGGTAATTGGTCGCTGGTTGAACGGCAGTCGCCGGTAGCTGGTAATTGGTCGCTGGTAGAGCGTGGTGCGTCCAGCCACCAGCTACCAGCTACTAGCTACCAGCTACCAGCCCATGATACATTGCAACACTCGTGATGCGTATTTCAGTCGGAAGCTGATGTCGAATTCGTGGACGCTCGCCCAGACCTTCGCGGCGCGCGTGCGGGAGCATGCCGACCGCACGCTGCTCGTCGCGAATGGGAGGTCGCTCTCGTACGGACAGGTCGACGCGAAGTCCTCGGCGCTGGCCGCCGCACTCGCGGAACTGGGCATCGAGGCGGGCGATCGCATCGCGATCGTCATGCCCAACTGGCCCGAGTGGGTCATCACGCTGCTCGCCGCCGCGAAGCTCGGCGCGACGGTCGTGCCGCTCAACGCCCGACTCAGTTATCACGAGTTCAAGTACCAGTTGCGTCATGCGGAAGTGTCCGTGGTCTTTTCCGCGGAGCGCCGCGCCGGCGTGGATTACCTCCAGATGTTCGAGGATATCATCGCCGAGTTGCCGGACCTGCAGTACCTCGTGACGGTCGGGGACCAGGAGCTGTGGTACGACGACCGGATCTTCCAGTTCGAAGATCTGCTGTCGAGCGGGGACGGGCGCGACTATCCCGCGCCCGCGGGGCTGCAGGATGGCTCCGACCTCGCGATGCTGTACACGTCAGGCACCATGGGGAAGCCCAAGGGCGTGCGGCTGTCGCATCGCACCGTCGTCGAGACGGCGGTGCACACCGCCGACGCACTCGAGATGGAGCCGTCCGATCGCGTGCTCGTGTCGGTTCCGCTGTTCACGAGCTTCGGCTTCAGTATCGTGGTGGGCACCATGGCGGCCGGTGCGACGATCGTGATGCAGGACACGTTCGATGCCGCGCACGCGATCGCCTTGATGCACCAGGAGCGGGTCACAGTGATGCATGGGGTCCCAACCATGTATCACATGCTGATGCGGGCACCGGAATTCAACGGTGCCGCGTTTCCGCTGCTGCGCACCGGGATCGTCGCGGGCGGCCCGGTGCAGGAGAATCTGGTCCAGCGCATCCGGCGCTGGTGTGATGTGCAGGTGGCATATGGCCTCACGGAAACGGGGCCGACCGTGACGATCACCCGCTTCTCCGACCCGCCCGACAAGCGCCTCACCACCGTGGGGCGGCCGTTGCCGGGCGTGGAGATCAAGGCGGTGGACTTCGTCACGGGTGCGTTGCACGGCCCCGAAGCGGTTGGCGAGATCGCCGTCCGCGGGCCCAATGTCATGCAGGGCTACGCCCGCATGCCGGCGGAGACTGCCCGGTCGTTCTCCCCGGAAGGGTTCTTTCTCACCGGTGATCTCGGCATCATCGATGAAGATGGATACCTGCGGATCGTTGGACGGACGAAGGAGATGATTCTGCGCGGCGGCTACCAGATCCACCCGCGCGAAGTCGAGGATCTCCTCCGTGCGCACCCTGCAGTGGAAGATGTGTGCGTGATCGGTGTTCCCCACGACATCATGGGAGAGCTGGTCTGCGCGTGCGTCGTTCCGGTGGAAGGCGCGGTCATCACCGGCAGTGAACTGAAGGAGTTCGCGCGCGATACGATGGCCGACTTCAAACTCCCTGATCTCGTTCGCTTCTTCGATGCCTTCCCCATGACCGGGAGCGGGAAGGTGAAGCGA
>Ga0157370_10003375_pt1 | contig 18774 bp, 32 predicted proteins | sample C35metaG_FD_113463 | JGI IMG/M metagenome (GOLD analysis project Ga0157370, IMG submission 113463) | Corn rhizosphere microbial communities from Kellogg Biological Station, Michigan, USA - C3-5 metaG | ecosystem: Host-associated > Plants > Roots > Rhizosphere > Soil | place: USA: Michigan...
CAACGTCTCGGTAACGGTAAATCTGATTGCCCCGATTGCCATGGAAGAAGGTCTGCGTTTTGCCATCCGCGAAGGTGGAAGAACCGTCGGTGCGGGCGTGGTGGCGAAAATTATCGAGTAACAACAGGATCAAGGATAGGATTTAAGATTGGATACCAAGATATTCGATCGTCAATTCAGAATCCAAATCCTCAACCTGAGGTTTGACTATGCAAAGCCAGAAAATTCGTATCCGTCTGAAGGCGTTTGATTACCGATTGATAGACAAATCGGCGATGGAGATTGTTGAGACCGCTAAACGCACTGGTGCCGTGGTTAAGGGTCCTGTACCCCTGCCGACGCGCATTGAGCGTTTTGATGTATTGCGCTCTCCTCATGTTAATAAGACTTCGCGTGATCAGTTCGAGATTCGAACCCATCTCCGCTTGATGGATATCATGGATCCGACCGATAAGACCGTGGATGCCCTGATGAAACTGGATTTACCCGCAGGCGTGGATGTGGAAATAAAGCTGTAAATTTGAATGTTGAGTTCCTGGTTAGTTATGAATAGCTTGAACTCGAATTCAAAATAAATATGAACTGCCGGTCAATTGCAATCGGCACCTTTTGAGAAAGGGTAATTAAAATGAGCTTAGGACTTGTCGGCCGCAAGGTTGGCATGACTCGCATTTTTACCGAAGATGGCGACAGCCAGCCGGTTACGGTGCTTGACGTGTCCAACAATCGTGTCACTCAAATCAAGACTCTCGATACTGATGGCTATTCCGCAGTACAGGTAACTTTTGGAAAACGCCGCGCAAGCCGTGTTAACAAGCCGTCAGCCGGACATTTTGCCAAAGCTGCGGTGGAGGCCGGTCACATACTCAAGGAATTCCATGTAACGCGGGATGTGCTCGCCAGCTTAAAACCTGGTTCTGTAATAGGCCTGGATATTTTCCAGGCCGGACAGAGGGTAGATGTAACCGGCACCTCTATCGGTAAGGGCTATGCGGGCGTGATCAAGCGCCATGGCTTCTCCTCAAACCGTGCCAGTCATGGCAATTCGAAATCGCACAATGTTCCAGGGTCCATTGGTATGGCGCAGGATCCAGGTCGCGTATTCCCCGGCAAACGCATGTCGGGGCGTTTGGGGGGCGTGCAGCGCACCACGCAGAATCTGGAAGTACTGCGCGTTGACGCCGAACGTGGTTTGCTGCTCATCAAGGGTGCAATCCCTGGGTCGAAAGGTGGTGACGTGGTGGTACATCCAAGCGTCAAGATTGCCAGGATCAGCGCGAAGCCCATTGTTAAGCCCGATGCCAAAGCAGGTGCAAAAAGTGGCAAGAAAGGGGGCGCGTAATGGAACTTAAACTTATCGGCGATAATGGTCAATCAGCTGCCAGCGTTTCCGCTTCCGATGCTCTGTTTGATCGGGAATACAACGAAACTCTGGTGCATCAGGTAGTCACGGCTTACCTGGCCAATGCTCGTAGCGCCAATCGTGCGCAAAAAGGGCGCTCGGATGTTGCCAAATCAACCCGGAAGCCTTGGCGTCAAAAAGGAACGGGGCGCGCGCGGGCGGGTATGGCTTCCAGTCCATTGTGGCGCGGGGGTGGCAAGACCTTTCCAAACAGTCCTGAAGAAAATTTTAGCCATAAGATCAATCGCAAGATGTATCGTGCTGGAATCGGCGCCATCCTGTCTCAACTCGTGCGCGAAAACCGTTTATCGGTAGTGGAAAGTTTTGTCGTCGACGTACCAAAAACTAAGACGCTCTCCCGGAAACTGAAGGATATGGGATTTGATGAGGTCATGATTATCACCGATAGTGTGGATGAGAACCTTTATCTCTCATCTCGCAATCTGCCTGGCGTGATGGTGGTGGAAGCGGGTCATGCCGATCCAGTCAGTCTTATGCGCTTTGCAACCGTGCTGATAACTCGGGGCGCATTGACGAAAATTGAGGAGTTGCTGGCATGAGTACGCAAACATTTAGCCAGGAACGCCTGATGCAGGTGATACTGGCCCCCCAGGTTTCGGAAAAGGCAACATTTATAGCGGAAAAACATAACCAGATCATTTTTCGTGTTGTGCAGGATGCAACTAAAGCCGAGATCAAAGCTGCTGTCGAGCTTATGTGGAAGGCTCAAAATATTAAAGTGGAGAATGTGCAGGTAACCAATATCAAAGGGAAGGAGAAGCGCTTCGGTCGTTTCATGGGGCGTCGCAGCAATTGGAAGAAGGCCTATGTCAGCATTAAAAACGGCCAAGAAATCAATTTTTCGGAAATTACACAAGGGGAGGTCAAGTAATGGCGCTAGTTAAAGTTAAACCAACCTCTCCCGGTCGCCGTGCGGTAATCAAGGTCGTCAATACCAGTTTGCATAAGGGAAGTCCCTATGCCAAGCTTGTGGAAAAGCAAAATCGTAGCGCTGGGCGCAATAACAATGGTCATATCACCACACGCCACATGGGAGGTGGCCATAAACAGCATTATCGCATCGTGGATTTTCGCCGTGACAAGGATGGCATTGTTGCCAAGGTTGAGCGACTGGAATACGATCCGAATCGCAGCGCCAATTTGGCGTTACTTTGCTATGCTGATGGCGAACGCCGCTATATTATCGCGCCAAATGGTATTGCCGCCGGGATGCATCTGACGAGTGGTGTAGATGCGCCGATCAAGAATGGTAATGCGTTGCCCTTGCGCAATATTCCGGTGGGCAGCACTATTCACTGCGTAGAAATAATGCCCGGAAAAGGTGCACAATTAGCTCGCTCTGCGGGCACATCGGTGCAGCTCCTTGCACGTGAAGGGGATTACGCGCAACTGCGCCTGCGCTCCGGGGAGATTCGCAAGGTACATGTAAATTGCCGCGCTACTATTGGCGAGGTTGGCAACGAAGAGCATAATTTACGCTCGATCGGTAAAGCGGGGGCGCAACGCTGGCGCGGTATTCGACCAACCGTGCGTGGCGTAGTGATGAATCCCATAGACCATCCCCACGGCGGGGGCGAAGGTAGAACTGCAGCCGGACGGCATCCAGTCAGTCCGTGGGGCACACCTGCGAAGGGTTTTCGTACCCGTACCAACAAGCGTACTGACGGTATGATCGTACGTCGTCGCTATTCAAACAAGGGGTAATGAATCATGGCACGTTCCGTAAAGAAAGGTCCCTTTGTTGATTTGCATCTGATAGCCAAGGTGGAAACTGCACGCGCGACCAACGACAAACGCCCGATAAAAACCTGGTCACGCCGCTCAACTGTTCTGCCCGATTTTATCGGCTTAACCATTGCCGTGCACAACGGCAAACAGCATGTTCCGGTATATGTCACCGAGAATATGGTAGGACACAAGCTTGGCGAGTTTTCCCACACACGTACTTTCAAGGGACATTCAGGCGACAAGAAAGCGTCGGCTGGATCAAAGAAATAGGAGATCAACATGCAAACAACTGCTGTGTTGCGCGGAGTCAGGTTGTCCGAACAAAAGGGACGCCTCGTGGCCGATCAGATTCGGGGTTTGCCGGTGGAGCGTGCGCTTAATCTGCTTGCCTTCAGTCCGAAGAAAGGTGCTGTCATCATTCGTAAATTGCTGGAATCGGCCATTGCTAATGCCGAACACAATGATGGGGCGGATATAGATGAGTTGAAAGTCGCAACGATATATGTGGATCGCGGACCATCGATGATGCGGACCAGTGCTCGTGCGAAGGGGCGCGGCAATCGCATTGTCAAGCCAACCTGTCACATTCTTCTTACTGTCGGTGATAAAACCGGCAACAAAAAATAGGGATATACGAAGACACCATGGGACAAAAAATACATCCGACAGGTTTTCGGCTTTCGGTGCTAAAAAACTGGTCGTCGAAATGGTACGCCAATGGCAAAAACTTTCCTGGTATGCTTAACGAGGATATCAAGGTACGTGAATATCTGAAAAAGAAATTGGCCCATGCATCGGTGGGTCGTGTAGTTATCGAACGACCATCCAAGAATGCACGCATCACAATCTATAGCTCACGCCCCGGTGTCGTGATTGGCAAGAAAGGAGAAGACATCGAGGTTTTGCGTGGAGTGCTGCAAAAGCTTATGGGTGTTCCAGTGCATGTAAATATCGAAGAAATTCGCAAGCCTGAAATCGATGCGCAACTCATCGCCGACAATATTGCGCAGCAATTGGAAAAACGCATCATGTTTCGGCGCGCCATGAAGCGCGCCATGCAAAATGCCATGCGGTTGGGCGCCCAAGGCATCAAGATCATGAGCGCAGGACGATTGAATGGCATCGAAATTGCCCGTACCGAATGGTATCGTGAAGGCCGTGTGCCGCTCCACACTTTGCGTGCCGATCTAGATTACGGCACTTCGGAAGCTAAGACCACGTATGGTGTGATTGGAATCAAAGTGTGGGTATTCAAGGGCGAGGTGATAGGTCGGGGTGAGCAACCTGCGTCGACAATACCCGCGATGCAGACACCCGCGCCAGCGGGAGAACTTGAGAAAAAGCGTCTTGCCAGAAAACCGGCATTAAGCACGCCGAGGAGCGCGGCGGGACCCAGGCCGGCTGAGAGAAGCGAAGCTAAAGCCGAGGTTAGGACCAGCGAAAAGAAAGGGCCCAGGAAGCCTGAGGGCGCCATTGAGGAAACTGCTGCCAAGACGGAGATCGGAACGGAAGCGAAGCCAGGAGTGAAAGATGCAGCAGCCAGCTAGAACAAAATACCGCAAGCAGCAAAAGGGCCGCAACACGGGCGTTGCTACCCGCGGGGCTAAAGTCAGTTTCGGAGAATACGGACTCAAGGCGGTTGGCCGAGGCCGATTAACTGCCCGGCAGATTGAAGCAGCACGGCGTGCAATGACTCGTCATATAAAACGTGGAGGTCGTATCTGGATCCGCATCTTTCCGGACAAACCGATTTCCCATAAACCGGCTGAGGTGCGAATGGGCAACGGTAAGGGAAATCCGGAATACTTCGTGGCGGAAATTCAACCAGGCAAAATGTTGTATGAAATGGACGGTGTTGACGAAGTGCTGGCCCGACAAGCATTCCGTTTGGCTGCCGCCAAGTTGCCGATTCAGACTACATTTGTTATCCGACAAGTAGGCGGTTAATATGAAAACAAAAACCAGCGAACTGAGAGCCAAGGATCCGGCGCAACTACAGCAGGAGCTTCTGGATTTGTTGAAGGCTCAATTTGGCCTCCGTATGCAGCATGCAACTCAGCAGTTAGGCAACACCAATCAATTGCGGAACGTGCGACGCGATATCGCGCGTACGCGAACTATTCTTAGTCAGAAAGTGAAGCAGTCATGAGCGAAATCAATTTAAGCCGTACGCTTACCGGAAAAGTGGTGAGTGATAAAATGAACAAGACCATTACCGTTTTGGTCGAACGTAAGGTTAAGCATCCGCTATATGGTAAAATCATGGTCCGCTCGAAAAGATATCATGTTCATGATGAGAACAATGAGTTTCAGACGGGGGATATGGTTATAATTGAAGAATGTCGACCCCTCTCCAAAACGAAGGCTTGGCGAGTAATTAAATTGATGGAGAAGGCGGCGCAGCTTAGTTGATGGTACAAGCAGGAAAGTGATTTTTGTTAGTCTTGTTTTTATTATGAGATAATCGTATAATTTAGCTTCTGTAATTTACCGTTTTTCAAACTTATAATTTTTGCCGCTGATCGATTCTGGCGGCGCCACAACCCGACGGGTTCCAATACTCTCCGCGCTTTGAAAGTTGGGCCGGAAAAGTTGGAGAGAGTGAGTAAATAATGATCCAGATGCAATCGATTCTGCAAGTTGCAGATAATACGGGCGCGCGTTCAATTATGTGCATCAAGGTATTGGGCGGTTCCAAGCGGCGTTATGCCGGCATTGGGGATGTTATAAAGGTCAGCGTCAAGGACGCAGCGCCGCGGGGGCGCGTGAAGAAAGGTGAAATATACAACGCCGTGGTGGTACGAACAGCCAAGGGAGTGCGTCGCGCTGATGGCTCGCTGATCAGGTTCGACACCAATGCTGCGGTGTTATTGAATGCCAAGTTGGAACCTATTGGCACGCGTATTTTTGGCCCGGTCACGCGTGAATTGCGTAACGCACGCTTCATGAAAATCGTCTCGCTTGCTCCAGAAGTTCTATAAGCGCGATTAGGAGTCATTATGCGAAAAATAAAGAAGGGTGATGACGTGATTGTCACCACCGGCAAAGACAAGGGTAAGCGAGGTACGGTATTGCGTATAGTGGGTACCGATTTGATAGTAATTGAGGGGGCCAACAAGGTCAAGAAACACCAGCGACCCAATCCGAACAAGGGAACAACGGGGGGAATCGTTGAGATGGAAAAACCTATTCAGATTTCAAATGTCGCGATTTTCAATCCTGCCACGCAGAAAGCCGATCGCGTGGGAATTAAGATTCTGGAAGATAAGCGAAAAGTACGTTATTTCAGATCAAACGGCGAGTTGCTTGACGCCTAAAAGGTATGCGAGGAAATATGGCCCGTTTGCAAGAATATTATCGCGGCACCGTAGTGAAAGAGTTGATGCAGCAATTCAGCTACAAATCCGTAATGGAAGTACCGCGCATTCACAAGATCACCCTCAATATGGGGGTGGGCGAAGCGGTCGCCGACAAGAAAATTATGGATAATGCGGTAGGCGACATGCAAAAAATCGCCGGGCAAAAGCCGGTAGTGACCAAGGCAAAAAAGTCAATCGCTACCTTCAAGGTGCGTGATGGTTATCCCGTTGGTTGTATGGTCACGTTGCGTCGTATCCGGATGTATGAATTTCTTGACCGATTGATTAGTGTGGCAATTCCGCGCATCCGTGATTTTCGCGGTATTTCCGGTAAAGCTTTCGATGGGCGGGGCAATTACAATATGGGTGTGAAGGAGCAAATCATTTTCCCGGAAATCGAGTATGACAAGATTGATGCGTTGCGCGGGATGAATATCACGATCACGACCACCGCGAAAACGGATTCGGAAGCCAAAGCATTACTGGCGGCATTCAAATTTCCATTTAAAAATTGAGAGAGCAGGATGGCAAAAGTAGCCGTAATCAACCGTGATCTGAAGCGCCGCGAGACTGTCAAGAAGTTTGCGGTGCAGCGGGCAGAATTATTTGTCATTATTAACAACGTCAAAATGAGCGACGAGGAGCGGCATTCCGCCAGGATCAAGTTACAAATGTTGCCTCGCAACGCGAGTCCTGTGCGGTTGCGTAATCGTTGTGCATTGACCGGCCGGCCGCGCGGCGTATATAGCAAGTTTGGGTTGGGTCGCGGCAAGCTTCGCGATATCGCCATGAGCGGAGAAATTCCCGGCTTGACAAAGGCCAGCTGGTAATAGAGAAAATGTTTATGGGTACGTTTAAAGTTTTAAGATACCGAACGAGACCCAGTCATATTTTAGAGACCAAGCTCAACATGATTGATGTGAGTATTTTCGGAAATTGCGTATTAGCTTGTTACAAAAATTGGATTGCCAGAGGTGTGCCTAGATGAGTATGAGTGACCCCATCGCTGATATGCTGACGCGGATTCGTAATGCGCAGCTTTCGGAAAAGACCTCCGTTGTGATGCCCGCCTCCAAGCTGAAAGCAGCTATTGCGCAGGTATTAAAGGATGAAGGCTATGTTGAGAATTTTGCAGTTCACGAAGTGGACGGAAAGCCAGTGCTGGATATCAGTTTGAAGTATTATGCCGGCCGTCCCGTTATCGAAAAGATCGAGCGTGTCAGTCGTCCCGGTTTGCGTATTTATAAGGCCAGCAAAAAGCTTCCTAACGTGATGAATGGTCTGGGTGTGGCAATAGTCTCAACTTCGAAGGGTGTGATGACGGAGCGAAAGGCGCGCGCCAGCGGTGTGGGTGGCGAAGTGTTGTGTATAGTGGCCTAAGCCTAAGGATATAGAAATGTCTCGAGTAGGTAAGAATCCCGTGCCAGTTCCGGCAAATGTCGAAGTAATCCTGTCAGCTGCTGAGATATCGGTGAAGGGGCCGCTCGGCACTTTACGGCGCAGCATCGTTTCAGACGTCACCATTGAGCGTGAGGGCAATGATTTGCTGGTAAAGGCGTCCAGCGGTTCCAAGCAGGCTAACGCGATGTCCGGTACAACGCGCGCGTTGCTGGCTAATATGGTCCGCGGAGTAACTAACGGTTTCGAGAAAAAATTGACGCTGGTGGGTGTGGGTTATCGTGCCCAGGCAGCAGGAGAGATTCTTAACCTGACATTGGGGTTTTCTCACCCCGTGGCCCATAAAATGCCTGAAGGTGTGAAGGTGGAAACGCCAAGTCAAACCGAAGTTCTTATTAAGGGAATAGACAAGCAGCAGGTAGGTCAGGTCGCGGCGGAAATACGTGCTTACCGTAAACCGGAGCCCTACAAGGGAAAGGGTGTACGTTACGCCGACGAGGTAATCATCATGAAAGAAACCAAGAAAAAATAACTGGGGTAAGTAAGTATGCCGAATCCGACAAAATCCCGTCTGCGCCGTGCGCGCCGTACTCGTGCCAAGATTATCGAATTGAAGGCGGTACGCTTGGCGGTTCATCGCAGCAATTGCCATATTTATGTGCAGTTGATAGATGGCGCGGGCGGCAAGGTATTAACCAGCGCATCTACCTTGGAACCAGAGGTAAGAAAGGAGTTGCCCAATGGCGGCACGATTGCTGCAGCGGCGGCGGTGGGGAAACGGGTTGCCGAGAAGGCCAGGGGTTTGGGCATTGAAACAGTTGCGTTTGACCGTTCGGGCTTCAAATATCATGGCCGCGTTAAAGCATTGGCCGAGGCCGCTCGTGAGCATGGCCTCAAATTCTGATCAAGGAATAACGGATAATGGCTAAGATGCAGGGAAGGATGCAGGGAAAAGTGCCGCAAGGTGATGATCGCGGCGATGGTCTTAAGGAGAAAATGGTAGCGATCAATCGCGTTACCAAAGTTGTAAAAGGAGGGCGTATCCTTGGTTTTGCTGCACTTACCGTCGTTGGAAATGGGGATGGCAGCGTCGGCATGGGCAAGGGTAAATCTCGTGAAGTACCGGTAGCGGTGCAGAAGGCCATGGACGAGGCGCGCCGCAAGATGATCAAGGTGAATCTCAAGAACGGCACGCTGCATCATCCGGTTATTGGCAGGCATGGCGCCGCTACGGTATATATGCAGCCAGCGTCTGAAGGGACCGGCATTATCGCCGGAGGTCCGATGCGTGCAATATTTGAGGTTATGGGCGTACACAACATTCTTGCGAAGTGTATTGGTTCAACTAATCCCTATAACGTTGTACGTGCTACTTTGCAGGGTTTGCAGGCAATGAACACTCCAGCGGAAATTGCGGCCAAGCGAGGCAAGAGTGTAGAAGAGATCATGGGCTTGGCAAAATGAGCGAGAGCAAGAAAAAAATCAGGGTAACTTTGATCAAAAGTCTAATTGGCACCAAGCGCTCGCATCGTGCTACGGTTCGCGGGTTAGGGCTGCGTGGGATTAATAGTAGCGCCGAGCTGGAAGATACTCCAGCCGTGCGGGGAATGATCAATAATGTTTACTATCTTGTTAAGAGTGAGGCGTAGATGCGGCTGAATTCCATTAAACCGGCAGCTGGCGCCAAGCACGCCAAGCGACGCTTGGGGCGGGGCATCGGTTCCGGTCTTGGCAAGACCGCCGGGCGCGGTCATAAGGGACAGAAGTCTCGAGCGGGCGGTTTTCACAAAGTTGGTTTTGAAGGTGGTCAGATGCCCCTTCAGCGTCGCTTGCCCAAGCGCGGTTTTGTTTCGCTCACGAGAAAGAGCGTTGCGGAAGTGCGGCTGTCAGCCTTGAGTAAATTGCCGGAAGATACCGTTGATATCCTGATATTGAAGCGAGCTGGAGTAGTTCCTGGGGTCGCCTTGACGGTCAAAGTGATACTTTCTGGGAAGATCGAGCGCGCCGTAAAGTTGCGGGGTATTGCGGTCACCAAGGGTGCGAGAGCTGCCATTGAAGCTGTCGGCGGTAGTGTTGAGTAATTCAAGAGGATGACGATTGGCCGATAACGAATCGCTGCGGGGGCTTTCCGGGAAATTGGGCGACTTGAAACGTCGCTTATGGTTCTTGCTGCTCGCCTTGGTAGTCTATCGCATCGGCGCGCATGTTCCGGTACCGGGTATCGATCCAGTGGTGCTGAAAGATTTGTTCGAGTCGCAGCAGGGCGGTATTCTCGGCATGTTCAACATGTTTTCTGGGGGTGCGCTTTCCCGTTTTTCGATTTTTGCTTTAGGAATCATGCCGTATATCTCTGCTTCCATTATCATGCAGCTGGGTACGGTGGCATTTCCCTATCTGGAAGCGCTGAAAAAGGAAGGTGAGTCTGGACGCAGGAAGATTACCCAATACACTCGCTATGGGACGTTAGGATTAGCGCTGGTACAGGGCTATGGCATATCCATCGCACTGCAGTCTCAGGCAGGACTGGTGATCGAGCCTGGGCCGATGTTTCTGCTGACAACGGTAATAACGTTGGTCACAGGCACCATATTCTTGATGTGGCTGGGTGAGCAGATTACTGAACGTGGTATCGGCAACGGCATATCCCTAATTATTTTTGCGGGAATTGCCGCGGGGCTTCCGAGCGCAATCGGCGGCACGCTTGAGCTGGTGAGAACCGGTGCCATGCATTTTCTTGTGGCATTGGGGATTTTTCTGGCGGCGACAGTGGTCACAGCTTTCGTGGTTTTCGTCGAGCGCGGGCAGCGCAAGATATTGGTGAACTACGCGAAACGCCAAGTGGGGCGTAAAGTTTATGGTGGGCAGAGCTCTCATCTACCGTTGAAGCTTAATATGGCGGGTGTGATCCCACCGATTTTTGCTTCAAGCATCATATTATTTCCAGCCACGTTAGCGGGGTGGTTTGCCAGCGGAGAATCTATGAGCTGGCTAAAAGACATGAGCGGCGCGTTATCTCCAGGTCAGCCAGTATATGTAATCATGTATGCAGCGATGATCATATTTTTCTGTTTTTTTTACACGGCACTTGTTTTTAATCCCAGAGAAACTGCGGAGAATTTGAAGAAAAGCGGCGCTTTCATCCCTGGTATTCGTCCTGGTGAGCAAACTGCCCGATATATCGAGCGTATTATGTTACGGCTCACTTTGGCGGGAGCAATTTACGTGACGCTTGTATGTCTTCTGCCAGAGTTCCTGATCTTGAAATGGAATGTACCGTTTTATTTTGGTGGAACTTCTTTGCTGATTATTGTAGTGGTCACCATGGACTTCATGGCACAGGTACAGGCTCATATCATGTCGCACCAATACGAGAGCCTATTGAAGAAAACCAACTTCAAGGGCGGCGGCGGACTGCCGGCAAGATAGTTGCTCCAAGGATAGGATGGCTAAGGAAGAAACGATACAAATGCAGGGCGAGATACTGGAAACGTTGCCCAACGCGACCTTCCGTGTCAAGCTGGAAAACGGGCACGTAGTGCTGGGGCATATCTCCGGCAAGATGCGTATGCATTACATTCGGATTTTACCGGGCGATAAGGTAACGGTAGATCTGACACCGTATGATTTAAGCAGGGCGAGAATTACATTTCGCGCCAAATAGCGGAAGAGGAGGCATGCATGAAAGTGTTGGCATCAGTAAAAAAGATTTGCCGTAATTGCAAGATTATTCGACGCAACCGCGTGGTGCGGGTGATTTGTACAGATCCAAGGCATAAGCAACGCCAAGGTTGATCGGAAAAGCGCTCCCAAGCTATTTATATTGAATCCAAATTTATCGTAGGAAGATTGTATGGCCCGTATCGCTGGAGTAAATATTCCAAATCATCAGCATGCCGAAATCGCGTTGACTTCAATTTACGGTATAGGTCGCACGCGAGCGCGTGAAATTTGTGCGGCGGCTGGGATCGCTACATCCACCAAGATCAAGGATGTAACGGATGTACAAATGGATAAGCTGCGAGATCGGGTTGCCAAGTTCTTGGTGGAAGGTGACTTGCGGCGGGAAGTTTCTATGAATATCAAGCGCCTGATGGATTTGGGGTGCTATCGAGGGTTGCGGCATCGTCGCGGTTTGCCAGTGCGGGGCCAGCGTACTCGTACCAATGCCAGAACACGTAAGGGGCCACGCAAGGCGGTTCGTTCTTCCAGCGCAAAGCCAGCAGGAAAATAAATAATATGGGTAGCTCATTGATCAGTAGCTCAAAGGAATAATTACACATGGTAAAAGCAGCCACGCGGGTACGCAAGAAGATCAAGAAGAACGTAGCAGAGGGGATTGCCCACGTTCATGCTTCGTTTAATAACACGATCGTGACCATTACTGACCGGCAAGGTAATGCCTTGTCATGGGCCACCTCTGGTGGCGCTGGTTTTAAGGGATCACGCAAAAGTACACCATTCGCTGCTCAGGTAGCAGCTGAACAGGCAAGCAAGGTTGCTCAGGAATGTGGCGTAAAGAATCTGGAAGTCCGTATTAAAGGTCCAGGCCCGGGACGAGAATCCGCGGTGCGAGCTCTAAACGCAGCGGGCTTCAAAATTACCAGCATTTCCGATGTGACGCCAGTTCCGCATAATGGTTGTCGTCCACCCAAGAAACGTCGTATTTAAGGAGAGACACTGTGGCTAGAAATCTTGACCCCAAATGTCGCCAGTGCCGCCGCGAGGGGGAGAAGCTGTTTCTCAAAGGCGAGAAATGTTTTACCGATAAATGCGCTATCGAACGTAGGAACTATGCGCCAGGTCAACACGGCCAGAAAAGTGGACGACTGTCCGATTATGGAGTTCAGTTGCGCGAAAAACAGAAACTGCGCCGCATATACGGAATACTGGAGCGCCAATTTCGCAATAATTACGAGCTGGCAGACAAACAACGGGGCATCACGGGTGAGAATTTGCTGCAATTATTGGAATGTCGCCTGGATACGGTTTCATATCGTATGGGTTTTGGCGCTTCACGTTCGGAGGCACGCCAGATCGTACGCCACAATGGAATACTAGTTAATGGCAGAAGGGTCAATATTCCATCCTACCAGGTGAAGCCGGGTGATGTGGTTGAGGTTGCCGAGAAGGCGAAAAGCCATTTGCGTATCAAGGCCGCAGTTGAGGCTGCCGAACAGCGCAGTTTTCCAGAGTGGATAGCGATGGATGTCAAGGCCATGAAAGGAACATTCAAGATTAAGCCAGAACGGTCCGATTTGCCATCAAGTATCAACGAATCATTGGTCATCGAATTGTATTCCAAGTAATCAACCGCCAAGCTTCCGCAAAAGGATCAGGCTATGTCAAGTAACACTTTTCTCACGCCGCGTATCATTGACGTTCAGAACATTTCACCATTGCACGCCAAGGTAACGATGGAGCCGTTTGAGCGTGGTTATGGGCACACTTTAGGGAATGCATTGCGCCGCATCCTGTTATCTTCCATGCCGGGATTTGCTCCGACCGAAGTTCAGATCAGCGGCGTAGTGCATGAGTATTCGGCCCTTGATGGAGTACAGGAGGATGTTGTCGACATTCTGCTTAATCTCAAGGGTATCGTTCTAAAATTGCATAATCGTACCGAGGCGGTTCTGATCCTCAAAAAGAAGGGTGAAGGGACAGTTACAGCAGGCGACATTGAAGTTGGGCACGATGTGGAAATTATTAACCCTGATCATGTCGTTGCGCATCTTACTGCGGGCGGAAAGCTGGATATGCAAATCAAGGTGGAGTTGGGGCGTGGTTATGTACCGGGTACAGTGCGTCAACTGGCAAGCGAGAGTCGTACAATTGGCAGTATATTGCTGGATGCTTCTTTCAGCCCGGTGCGGCGGGTCAGTTACGCAGTAGAGAGTGCGCGTGTCGAACAACGCACCGACCTCGACAAACTTATTATGGATATTGAAACCAATGGGGTTGTCGATCCCGAGGAAGCGATTCGCTACGCTGCTAAGGTGCTGGTAGAGCAGCTTTCGGTATTTGCCGATCTCAAGGGCACGCCGCTTCCCGTGGAGCAGCCCAAGTTGCCGCAGATTGATCCGGTATTGTTACGTCCCGTGGATGATCTAGAGCTTACGGTGCGCTCCGCCAATTGCCTCAAGGCTGAGAATATCTATTATATTGGCGACTTAATCCAGCGCACCGAAACCGAGTTGCTCAAAACTCCTAATCTGGGTAGAAAATCATTAAACGAAATCAAGGAAGTGCTCGCTTCCCGCGGACTAACGCTGGGGATGAAGCTGGAAAGCTGGCCGCCAGCCAATCTTGACAAAAGTAAAAAGGAAACAAGCCATGCGGCACCATAACGGACTTAGAAAGTTAAATCGTACCAGCAGTCATCGCTTGGCAATGTTGCGTAACATGACGAATTCGCTGCTGCGGCATGAAGTTATCAAGACTACCTTGCCGAAGGCAAAAGAATTACGTCGCGTAATTGAGCCGATGATCACTCTGGGTAAGAAGCCGTCACTCGCAAATCGGCGATTGGCATTCGACCGTTTGCGTGACCGCGATATGGTTGGAAAATTGTTTGCTGAACTTGGCCCCCGTTATCAAACGCGTAACGGCGGTTATTTGCGCATTCTTAAGTTTGGTTTCCGTATTGGTGACAATGCGCCAATGGCCCTGGTCGAGTTATTGGATCGTCCAAAGCCGGTAGCTCCGCATCCGGTCGCGAAAGCTGATACATAACTGTCCGTGGTTTGCGGAAGTGAAAAAGCCGGGTGAGCCCCGGTTTTTTTATGCATAATAAGGACTATCGCTTCCGGCGATGGAGTTGCGGCTTGGATAGGGCGATAAAGTAAAAAGATTCTCCTGAATCTTTTCCCGGTGACTTACAAAATATACATTACTACGTGAATGGATCTAACGAATTGGACTGACGAAGAGCTTATTTCGGTACGGGAGAAGCTTCGTGCATGGTGTCTTCAGCGTGAGGCACCCACTTGGGGAAATAAGTTCTTGAATTGGACGGGATTTGCGGGTGCCTTTGCATTTCTTACGGGGCTCACAGATATCTTTTTCGGTGGCCCGACCCCGTTGAATGTACTTTTGATTGTCTTGGGAATGCTAGCCTGTTTTTCGTGGTACAAAGGCGACAAGCAACGTAAAAAAAATAAAAGTTTTCTTGAAAAGCTCGATCAGGAGTTCGCTCGTCGAAATCCTTGATTCTTGTATCGACTTTCAACCACATATCCTGGAGCCATCCGCAGCTATTGCGGTGGAGATAACCCGCTGATTAATTCAGATTTCCCGAATGCTGCCGGATAAAGCGCTAATTTCGTGTTCACTTGGCAAGAAAGATGCTGAACACTTTATATCGTTCTGCCAGTTTGTATGGGTTCAGGGCGAGCCGTTGCCTTTGATCTATGAAATAGAGGATCGAATCTATACAAAGCATGGTATTACGTCACCCGTATTAATACATTTCAAGGCCATTGGACTGATCTCCTGGGAGCCGACCGGTTATGTAAAAACGCGTCTAGGCAGACATACCCGCCTGTTTTACCATGGTAATTCGACGAAAATACAATTCCCCCAGGAAACAGGTAATCAGTTGGATTTGGGCTACATTCTTCTGACCGATTTTGGTAAACGCCTAGCTGCCGTTAGCAAAGCTACGCGAAATCAGGAGTTCTATGAGTATGTAATCGAAAGATGGTTTCGGCAGGGATTGGTCGTATCATCTATCCTGGCAAGCCGCTCAATACGTTTTTGAGCTATTTCAATTAATTAAATAATTTTAAATACCATCAGAAGGTGGCTGTCTTTTTGACAACCAGGCATGATGCGCCGATGTGGGGAATATCCAACGCTATTGAAGATTCAAGCAGGTAGGCGAGACGTAAAAAAATATGATAAGCATATACTGATATATGATGGAAATACGGTTTCCAAGGACATTCAAATCAGGTACGTGTCGATTCCCGATAGCAATAAATCATATTGAGCCTCGACCAATTCCTTAATCATCAGCGCGGGCATCCCGGCAACCACATTGCCTTCCAGCGCTAGCCAGCCGACCGCATCCATCGGTCCGAGGCTGACAACGTAACCCAAATCACGGTGTAAGTAGGGCTCCAGCAATTTGAGGGAGCCCGAGTGGCGCAAAACGTTTCGTGCCACTAATTGCCCTTTGCGCACCGCCGATTGTGCTGTCATGGCATTGGAGCCCACGGAATGGTAAGTAGAGCAATCGCCCGCGGCAAAGATATTTTGCAATGGCTTGTGCTGAACCATCACCTGTCCGAAGGCATTTGACGGAAGATAAGTTTGGGGTCTCTTGCCGAGGAACAGGAACGACATTGTGGAAGCAAGATGGAATTTTCGGCCTGTCTCATCCTCTTCCAATAAAACTCTATCCTCTTGTTGGCCGAGGTACCGTGTATTCGGATGGAAATCAATATCCAGATCAGCCATGCATGCCTGGGTATAGGTGGAAAAGCCTGCTATAAATTGGTCGAGTACGCGATCCGCTCCATGAATCAAACGTAGTCTACTTTCACTTTTCTGGCGACGGAGAAAATGAGCAATCTCAAAAAGAAATTGAATGCCGGTAGCTCCTCCTCCTACTATTGAAATGCATCCGTTATCTTCTTTCCCCAGCGCGCTACTTAATAGGTTCGAGCCGGAGGTTGTCATGAAGTCATCCAGATCGAAAATATTTTTTGTTTTATCCATCCGCGCTATCGCAGAACCTGAAGTGATCAGAAGATAATCAAACTCCAGTATCTCGTCGTTGACAGCAAGAAATTTATCGTTTTGCCATTGCTGGAGGGTAGATTCTTCCAAAGGCAACGTAGCGCAGACATGGCGGCAATCAAAGCGGTTCTCCAGGACGGAAAACGGTATCAGAAAATCTTGCAGTGGGTACCTGAAAGTTTCATGTAGATGAGTAATTTTGAGGTGGTGGGGGCGAGTGTCGACTATCGTAATGTCGGCACCCGGCATATGGCGCAGGAGTGTAACCAGTGCCGCGATTCCCGCATAGCCGCCGCCCACAATCACGATCTTGAGTTGTTTATGTCTCGGTATATAGAATGGCAGAAAAGGCACAATTATTTCCTTCGCAAACACAGGGTCGGTCTGGAATTCCTGCGTTCCCTTTTTTCAAATCTCAAAACGGCCAACCCATTTCACATCAGGTTGCAAATAAGAGAGAGGCCAAGTTTAATTAAATGATAACGCTCAACGAAAGCAGCGTAGCACGAATATTTTAAATGAACATTACATCTGGCTGAAATTCAAAAGCTGCTGATAAGAGCGTGGCGTCAGAGGAATTGTCTCCGGCTTCCAATTTTTAATTATCCAATTCCAAAGCGATGTGACGTCGCCTTCTTTCAATTCCTTGGGGGGTGTCTGACCCAGAAAACGTATTGCCATTATCAATTGTGATACCGCATCAGAGTTGGCAACCGGCGCAGCGTGAGTCTGTTTGCTGAGTTTCTCACCACGAGCATTAACCACTACCGGTAAATGCATGTACATGGGAGTCTGATAACCCAGTAATCGTTGCAGATAGATCTGGCGAGGAGTGGAATTAAGCAAATCCTCGCCGCGTACAATATGTGTAATTCCTTGCTCGGCATCATCCACCACTACCGCCAGCTGATAAGCGAAGATGCCATCCGCACGACGAAGTACAAAATCACCAATATCGCTTTTCAGCCGATGTCGAACCCGGCCTCGCAATGCGTCCTCGAATTCAATGAGATTGTTATCTGTTTTTATTCGCCATGCGCTAAGATCTTTATGTAAGAAACTGTTGCGGCACGTACCAGGGTAAATTGGACCCTCTATTCCGGCAATGCTGGAATCGGCAATCTCCTTGCGGCTGCAGATGCACGGGTAAGTCAGTCTACGTTCTTCGAGCAGGGCGAGCGCGGTCTGGTAGACCTTATTCCGCTTATTCTGATAAATTACCTCACCATCCCACTCCATTCCCAGCGTCTCAAGCGTTTTCAGAATCTCATTTGACGAACCAGGAACTTCGCGCGAAGGATCAAGATTTTCGATTCTGACGAGCCATTCGCCGTCGCGGGATTTTGCCTCCAGATAGCTTGCTACAGCGGTGACGAGTGAGCCGAGATGGAGGGGCCCGGTGGGAGATGGAGCGAAGCGGCCTCGATAGATCGGACGAGGATTCAAACCTCTCACGCAACCATCCGGTGTCAATGATCGTGATCGACTATTCATCCATCAAAAATCCTTATTCATATCCCAAATAAAGTCGTCAGACCCCTGGGGGAATTTATCGACAGGTTTGATCTGAGGCAGCGTCACCTGTCACTTGAGAGTACGCCTGCGTCGGTCTTCCATCCAGGTGCTCCCAGGCGACATTTTCTAAAAGATCGGATGACAAATGATCTGCCTCTCGTTTAAGTATACTCAGGTAACGGTATGCTTGGTGAGCCGTTCTCACTAACAAATCAAGCGTTGAAGAACTGGAATCGGCGCGATCGATGGAGAGTGATGAAAAACAGGATCATCGGTCGCACTACTTCTTCATCACGGATTTTTGTATAGAGGATTAAGGAAGGTTTAGGCTCAAGAATAGGGATCTATGAGTTGTCCGTGCAATATAGGACACTTGAATTTCCCATAATATCAAGCTGATATCGAGTATTTGTCTCAGAGTAACCATTCTGTCAAAGCTGGTTATAGCGAAAGGCGAATTCAGGAGCACGGAATAAGTAATATAAAAAGGACCGGTGATCGAATTTAGCCTATGGAATGCTTAATGTGTTACCGGACAAACTGCTTGACTTAGCGCATCTTCGGGGATAGTCTTTACAGGGTTGTGGGTATGTAATGTATTGGTAACGTATG
>Ga0157370_10003378_pt1 | contig 18757 bp, 18 predicted proteins | sample C35metaG_FD_113463 | JGI IMG/M metagenome (GOLD analysis project Ga0157370, IMG submission 113463) | Corn rhizosphere microbial communities from Kellogg Biological Station, Michigan, USA - C3-5 metaG | ecosystem: Host-associated > Plants > Roots > Rhizosphere > Soil | place: USA: Michigan...
ACGGCTGGCTTGCGCTGCCGGCACAGGACGCAAGCCGTGGAATCGCGCACCGCCTCGCGCAGCTCGGTCCATCCCATCGCGGCGACCGCGCCTGCGGGAGTCGAGATCCGCGCCGGCTGCGGGCCGCGCCCGACTTCCGGCGCCGCCTCGCTCCCATGCGCACGCTCCTCCGCGAGGCCGTACAACGACGCGACCGGCGCGAGCTCCAGCGCCTCGAGGATGCGCTTGTCCCTCACAACGTGAGCCCGAGGAAGAGCGCGTCCTCGCGGCCGGCGCTCGCCGGGTAGTACTCGGGACGGATGGCGATCTGCTGGAATCCCATCTTGCGATAGAGATGGCGCGCGGCGACGTTCGAGGGACGCACCTCGAGATACACGATCTGCGCGCCCGCCTCGCGTGCGACCTGGACGACGTGGGCCAGGAACGCGCGGCCGATGCCCTGGTTCTGCCATTCGGAGGCGACGGCGAAGTTGAGCAGGTGCGCCTCGTCGAGCGCGACCATGAGGATCGCGTAGCCGATCACGTTCTCGCCGTGCGCGACGACCCAGCAGTCGTATCCCGCGGTGACCGAATCGCGGAAGTTGCCGAGGCTCCACGGAAACTCGTAGAGCGACTTCTCGAGACGAGCGACCTCGGCGAGGTCCGCCGCGCGCATGCGCCGGTACTGCAGCTGGGGAATGGGGACCGCGCTCACCGCCTCGCCCTCCGCTCCTCGCTCGTGAGAGCCACCTTGTCGCGCAAGTATAGGGGCGCCGCATCCTCGGCCGCCACGGCGCCGCCGCGCGCGAAGCGCCGCGCCGCGAGCCTTGCGACCGCTCCTGCGCGCGGAAGATCGCCGCCGAAGCGCATTTGCACCGAGTCCCGATAGGCGTCGCGCAGCCACGCCAGGCGCTCGAAGCCGCTCCCGGTCGCGGCCCACTGGCGTCCGGGAAGCGAGGGCAGCGATTCGGCATCGGCGAGGCGCGGCGGCACGATCTCGTCCCAGTCCTCGCCGTTGCGCGCATAGGCGGCGAGATAGGCCTCGTTCATGCGCGCGTCGATCGCGGCGATCACGCGGCGCTCGTTGGACTGCTCGGCCAGCGCCAGGAGCGAGGGCACCGGCACGACCGGTCGCCGGGCGCCGAACGCGAGCCCCTGGACCACGCCGCAGGCGATGCGGATTCCGGTGAAGGAGCCCGGTCCCTGGCCGAACGCGAATGCGTCCATGTGCACGGCATCGAGGTGCGCGCGCTCCAGCACGCGCCGGACCATCGGCAGGAGCAGCTCCGAATGCCGGTTCTCGGCCACCGCCTCCTCGACGAAGAGCGCGCCGTCCTTGAGCAGCGCGACCGAGCACAGCGCGGTAGAGGTCTCGATGGCGAGCAGGTTCACCCGCGCATTATAGCGCAGCCGATCATCGGCTATTATTGGCCTACTTACAAAGGCTTATGGACGTTTTTTGATGTTTTACTGGAACTCCGTCAAACGAGCTCCAACGGCGCGAAACGCTCACCCAGCACCTCGCGCGAATCGATGCCCCACCAGCGCTCGAGCAAGGTCGCGTAGTAGGCGCGGAAATCGACGGTGTGCACGAGATTGCCATCGGCGTCGAGACGGTCGAGCGAAGGTGCGGCGCCATGGAGCCCCCCGCGCACCGCGCCGCCCAGGACGAAATGCACGCTCGCCGTGCCGTGATCGGTGCCGCCGCTCTGGTTCTCGCGCGCGCGCCGTCCGAACTCCGCATAGGTCGCGACGACCGTGCTCTTCCACAGCCCGGCTTGCGTGAGCGCGCCGCGCAGCGCCGCGAGCCCTTCCCCGAGCTGCCGCAACAGGTTCGCCTGTACCGGCAGCTGGTTCGCGTGCGTATCGAAGCTCCCCAGCGAGAGGCGCACGACCGCGATCCGCGCGGGATTCGCGGCGAGCTGCGCCGCCGCACGGGCCGAGGCGCCGAACGCGCCGGCCGGAAAGTCCGTGCGGAAATCACGCGGCGTGCCGCGCAGGCGCTCGGCCGAGGCCGCCACCTCGTTCTCCACGCGCAGGATATGGGCGAGCGACGCGTTGCGTGGACGCTCGTGCTCCGCGTGGACGAGGTGCGCGCTCCTCACGAACTGCTCCGGGTTCGCGAGCGCGATCGCTCGCACCGTGCGGCCCGAGAGCGGCCCCATCCCGCCCGCGCCCACCACGACGCCTTCGGCCGCGTAGCTCGAGGGGCACGGCGAGCGCTCGAAGGCGCGCGCGAGCCACCCTTCTTCCAGGTACTGGTCGCTTGCGGACGCGGTGTCCCAGATCTCGATCGAGCGGAAGTGCGAGAGGTTCGGAGCGGGATAGCCCACGCCCTGCACGAGGGCGAGCTCGCCCGCATCCCACGCCGGTTTGAGCGGCGCGAGCGAGGGATGCAGGCCGGCGCGCTCGGTGAGATGGACCACCTGCTCGCGTGGAATCGCGAGGCGCGGACGCAGCTCCACGTAGCGCGGATCGGCGAACGGCACCAACGTGTTCAGGCCGTCGTTCCCGCCCTTGAGCTCCACGAGGATGAGCAGGCGGCGCACGGCGGGATCCGCCGCGGCGCGCGCGAGGCCGGAGGCGCCCACGAAGGGGGCCAGCGCGGATAGCTTGAGGAATTCGCGTCGTTCCATGGTCCTCACTTGAGTTGGTAGGCGGGATCGGCCACCAGCGCGCGTACGCGCCCGGCCATGCCGAGGTTCGCGGGAACCGGATCGACCGGCGCCGTCGCGAGGACGAGACGGTCCACCTGGGACGTATTGTGCGGCGTGCCGAGCGAGGCGAGCCAGCGGCGATCGTTGAAGGCGTAGGCGCCCATGCCGCGCTGCATGAGCCGCTGCAGGCGCGCGCCCGGCGCTCCCGCCGCGGCGTTGCCCTTTTCCGCCTGCATCGCGCTCGCCTGCATCGCCACGGGCTGCATGCCGAGATCGGCGGTGCGGAAGATGCGGTCGACGAACTGCTCGCGCCCGAGGAGCGTCGCCGAATCGATCCATGCGTCGCCGCCCGGCCAGCCCTTCACGTTCGGCGGCGCGAAGAGGTTCTGCCCCAGCACCGCACAGGCGATCGCGCCCGGGCGCAGATCCGCCGGGTGGATGTCGAAGATGCGCAGCGTTCCCACCACCACGTCGACCGGCGACTTCACCAAGGTCGCCCGGTTTGCGCTCGACCAGAAGGCATCGGAGAGGAAGACCGCGCGCAGCAGCGGCTTGATTTCGTAATGGGCGGCGCGGAAAGTGCGCGCCCAGCTCTCCACCTGCGTTTCGTCGGGCGTGGGCGAGACGAACTCGCGCCACATCTTCTCGGCGATGAAATGCGCGGTCTCGGGCCGCTCGAGCAGGATGTCGAGCACCTGGTCGCCGTCGAGGTTGCCGCGATGGCCGAGGACCACTTTCTCGCCCGCGTCGTGGAAGAACGGCCGGTAGCGATATGCGCCGGTGGCGGGCTCGACGCTCCATCCGGTGAAGGCGCGCGCGGCCTCCTTCACGTCCGGCTCGCCGTAGTGGCCGACGCCGAGCGTGAAGAGCTCCATCACCTCGCGCGCGAAGTTTTCGTTGGGCGCGCCCTTGCGGCTCTTCGCGTTGTCGAGCCACACCAGCATCGCGGGGTCCTTCGCGATGCCGTGGAGCAGCGTGGCGAAGTTGCCCAGCGCCTCGCGGCGCAGCAGCGCGTTCTGGCGATACATGAGCTGCGGCGCCCTCACCTTGCGCTGGCTGGTGGCGAAGTGGTTGTGCCAGAAGAGCGTCATGCGCTCGGTGAGCGGGCTCGGCGTGTCCAGCATCTCCTGCAGCCACCAGGAGCGCAGCTCGAGGCCCTGCTGCACGAGCTTCGCCAGCAGCGCCTTGCGCGCTTGCGGGTCGTTCCTGAGCTTGCCGGGACGCTCGATGGGATCGTCGACGAAGGCGGGCGGCGGCGTGACCGCCTCGGCGCGCGCGCCCGCGAGGAGCCGATCGACCGCCTGCTCGCGCTCGAGCGTGGCGAAGTCGCGGATCTCGCGATCGGTGGCGCCGAAGCCTGCCCGGTCGAGCAGGTGGCGTGCGTCCTCGTATCCCATCGGGGCTGCGGCTGCCCCGATCGAGGCCGCGAGGAGCAATGCGGCGTAGAGGAGTCTCATGGTGCGGCCCCCAGCATGACACAGCGTCGCGCCGGCGTGGGGCCGGCGCGCGCTGCAATTGTCATTGTCCGCGATGGCGCTCGTGGAACGCCGCGCGCAGCTCCTCCGGCGTGAGGTAGCCGTCGCCGTTCGCGTCGAGCTGGTCGAAGCGCTGCGCCAGGCGCGGCGCGTTGGCCTGCGCCTCCGCCTTGCTGATGCGCCCGTCGCCGTCGGTATCGAGCTTCTTCCAGTGCTCGGCGCGCTTCTGCTTCATGTGCGCGCGCAGCTCCTCCTTCGAGAGCTGGCCGTCGTGGTTCGCGTCGATGGCGTCGAAGTTCTTCGCGAGGCGGGGCGCGGCCTGCGCTTCGTCCCGGCTGATGAGGCCGTCGCCGTTCTTGTCGAGCGCTTTGAGGCCGTGCGCGTGGGCGTGCGCAGTGGCCGCGGGGGCGTCCGCCGGATCGGCGTACGCGAGCAATGCCGCGCAGGCGAGGCCGAGCGCGGCGAGGATGGAAACGTATTTCATCGAATCTCCTTTCGAGTCGTGGGGCACGGCGATGCGCCGAGCGTATGCCGATCAACGCGCGCAACCGTTGCGCGTGACGGCCCGGTGGTAACGGGTTGTAAGCGCACGCGGCCCCGTGCTCGTCACTGCTAACATTCCGTTACAACTGGCGGAGGGATTCCGTCCGGCCCTCGCTAGGATCGTGCCATGCAGACTGCGCAACGCCAGAAGATCCTCGTCGTCGACGACGACCTGCGCCTGCGCGACCTGCTCAAGCGCTACCTCTCGGAGCAGGGCTTCGCGGTGGATACCGTGGCCGATTCGGCGGCCATGGACCGCAACCTCGCGCGCGTGCGCTACGACCTCCTCGTGCTCGACCTCATGCTCCCGGGCGAGGACGGCCTCGCGATCTGCCGCCGCTTGCGCGCTTCGGGAAATCCGGTCTCCGTCATCATGCTCACCGCCAAGGGCGACGACGTGGACCGCATCCTGGGCCTCGAGATGGGCGCCGACGATTACCTCGCGAAACCGTTCAATCCGCGCGAGCTGGTCGCGCGCATCCACGCGGTGCTGCGCCGCCAGGCGCCGCCCGAGGCCCCGGGCGCGCCCACCCAGGAGGAGCGGCTGGTGCGCTTCGGGCCATTCTCGCTCAACCTCGGCAATCGCACCCTCGCGCGCGACGGCGAGCCCGTGGCGCTCACCACCGGCGAGTTCGCGCTCCTCAAGGCGCTCGCGTTGCATCCGCGCGAGCCGATGTCGCGCGACAAGCTGATGGAGCTCGCGCGCGGGCGCGAGCACGAGAGCTACGACCGCTCCATCGACGTGCAGGTCTCCCGCCTGCGCAAGCTCCTCGGCGAGGATCCGCAGTCGCCGCGCTACATCCAGACGGTGTGGGGATTCGGCTATGTGTTCATCCCCGACGGCGCGGCGCAGAAATGAGGCTGCTCCCCTCCTCGCTCCTCTGGCGCACGCTCGCCGTGATGGTGGCCGCCCTGGTCCTCTCGCAGGCCGCGGCCGCCTGGCTGATGAACCGATACGTCACGCAGCCGCGCCACGAGGCGCGCGTAGGCCAGTTCGTGAGCCACCTGAAGACCATCAGCGCGGCGCTCAACACCATGCAGCCGCAGGCGCAGCAACGGTTCATCGACGCGATCGCCGAGAAGGAAGGCATCCGCATCGTTGCCGTGCGCGGCAACGACACCATGCGGCCCGCCGAGGGCATCGTTCCGCTGCGCCTCTTTCGCCAGCGCCTGCGCGAGATCTTCGGTCCCGAGGCCGAGGTGTACGTGCGCCGCGGCGAACGCGACCGTCACGGACCGCCCCCGGTGCTGTGGATCCGCCTTCCCGGCGCGACGCACGATTTCTGGGTCGCGTTCCCGCGCGGGCGCATCGACCGCGACCCGGTCACCGCGCTGCTCGCGTGGAGCGCGGTGGGCCTCGCGATCGCGATCGGCGCCACGTTCTTCCTCGTCTATCGCCTCAACCGTCCGCTCGCCGAGCTTGCGCGCGCCGCGGTGAAGCTCGGCAAGGGCGGCGATCCCGAGCCGGTGTCCGAGACCGGTCCGTCCGAGATCCGGGCGGTGGCGCGCGCCTTCAACCAGATGAAGGACGACCTGCAGGAGAGCCAGCGCGAGCGCGCGACCTTCCTCGCCGGCGTCTCGCACGACCTGCGCACGCCTCTTTCGCGCCTGCGGCTCGAGGTCGAGATGCTCGACGGCAAGGTGGCGGCCGACGCGCAGCGCGGCATGGTCGAGGACCTCGACGACATGAACGCGATCATCGACCAGTTCATCGACTTCATGCGCAGCGAATCGGCCGAGCCGCTCGCGCCGGTGGGCCTCGCGGAGCTCGCGCGATCCTGCGCCGAGCGCGCGATCCGCGGTGGCGCGCAGGTGCGCTGCGAGCTTACGGAGATCGCGCCGATGATGCTGCGCCCGCTCGCGATGCAGCGGCTGGTGGACAACCTGCTCGCCAACGCGGCGCGCCACGCCGGAGGACCGATCGAGATTCGCACCTCGCGGGCGCCGGGAACGGCGGTTCTTGCCGTGCTCGACCGCGGGCCGGGGATCCCCGCCGCCCAGGTCGAACGGCTCAAGCAGCCGTTCACGCGCAAGGACGACGCGCGCAGCGGTTCATCGGGCGCAGGTCTCGGGCTTGCGATCGCCGATCGCGTAGCGCGGCTGCACGGAGGCACCCTGGAGCTGCTGCCCCGCGAGGGAGGCGGCCTCGAGGCGCGCCTTACCCTGCCGGGTTGACCGCATCCTCTTTGCCGGCGCGCAACCCGTGCGCCTCGTATCCGCGCCACAATCGCCCTGTGGAAGCGGGGTCTCAGGCGCTTGATCGGAAAGATATTTTGAAGTCATCCGAAACACCGTCTCGATCGTTGTATCCAACGGTCAGAAGATGTCCCCACGGGACGGATCCAAGGAGCATGCACATGAAATCGACGACGAAGATTCTGGTCGCGACGCTCGCCGCCTGCGGCCTCGCGATCGCAGGCCCGGCTGCCGCGCAGCACGGCGGCGGTGGCCATGGCGGTGGCGGTCACGGCGGTGGCGGCCACTACTCCGGCGGTGGCGGACACTGGGATGGTGGCCACGGTGGACACTGGGATGGGGGCCACGGCGGACATTGGGGTGGACACTATGGCGGCGGATGGAGCTGGGGCTTCTACCTCGGCTGGCCCTACTGGGGCTCTTCGTACTATTGGGGATATCCGTACTACTGGGGATATCCGTACTACGCGGGCTACCCGTACTACTCCGGGTACTACTCTCCCTATTACTCCTACCCGTATTCGTACGATTACTACAACGGGTATCCGCCCGGCGCCTACGGTCCCGAGGCCCCGCACGACGAAGACCTGGGTCCGCCCGCGCAAGCGGCTCCGGGACCGGGCGCTCCGGCGCAGGGACCGCTCTACATGAACTACTGCGAGTCCGCGAAGGCGTACTACCCGAAGGTCGCGCAGTGCCCGGAGGGCTGGAAGTTCATCGCGCCGTCGCGCTGACGTTCGCCGCGCGCTTGCCGAAGAACGCCTCGACTTCGGCGAGCGCGCGCGTGCGGCGGAACGGCGGCAGCGCGCGCCAGATCCGCTTGCCGTAGTGTTTCTCCACGAGCCGCGGGTCGCAGATCACCAGCGCCCCGCGATCCGCCTCGTCGCGGATGAGGCGCCCCGCGCCCTGCTTGAGCGCGATCACGGCGCGCGGCAGCTGGTACTCCATGAAGGCGTTGCCGCCCGCGCGATTGATGCGCTCGATGCACGCGGCGAGCACCGGCTCGTCGGGTGGATTGAAGGGCAGCCGGTCGATCACGACCACGGAGAGCTGCTCGCCCTTCACGTCGACGCCCTCCCAGAACGACTGCGAGGCGACGAGGATCGCGTGCGGCGCGCGCCGGAAGCGCTCGAGGAGCTCGTTCTTCGCGGCGGTTCCCTGCAGCAGTAGCGGCCAGTCGAGCCCTTCGGACGCGAGCCGGGCGGCGAGGCGCTCGTACCCGCGGTCCATCGCGCGCAGGCTCGTGAAGAGCAGGAAGGCGTGGCCCGATGCCGCGCGCACCACCGGCCACGCCGCGTCGATCACCGCCTCCACGTAGCCCTCGGAGTTCGGGTCGGGCAATCCCTGCGGCACGTAGAGCAGCGCCTGCCGCTCGAAGTCGTAGGGGCTCGCCCAGGAGCGCGTATGCGCGGCGGCGAGGCCCATCTCCGACTGGTAGTGCGAGAAATCGCCGTTCACCGAGAGCGTGGCGGAGGTGAAGATCCATGCGCGCTCGCCGGCACGCATCGTCGCGCCGAGGATGCGGCCGACGTCGAGCGGCGTGAGGTACAGTTGCGCCGACTGCGGATACACCTCGACCCAGCGCACGAAATCCTCGCCCGGCGTTTCGCCGTACGCGTCCTCCTTCGGCCTCGCGTCGGCTTCGCGCCACTCCACGACCCGCGTGAAATACTCCTCCGCCCGCGCGCGGCAGTTGCGGATCTCCTCGGCGCGCTCCTCCTGCGCACGCAGGCTCCCGGCGAGCTCCGCGAGCCGTTCCTCGAGATTCGCGATCGCCCGGTCGAAAACGGAGCGCTCCCGCAACGCCGAGAGCGCGATGCGCCCCGCGGCGCCGCCCAGCGCGATGCGCACCTCGCGTGCCGCATTCTCCATCGCGATCGCCGCATCGCCGAGCTGCGTCGTCTCGCGCGCATGCGCCGCCTGCGCCGTGCGCACGTCGCGGCCGAGCTCGAGCAGCTGGTTCGTGGAAAGCGATAGGCCGAAGAAGAGGCGCGCGAGGTCCGGCAGGTGGTGCGCCTCGTCGAAGATCACCGTGTTCGCCTCGGGAAGGAGGTCCGCCGCGCCCTCGTCGCGCAGCGCCACGTCGGCGAAGAAGAGATGGTGGTTCACGACGACGATGTCCGCGTCGGACGCGCGCTTGCGCGCCTTCATCACGAAGCAATCCTGGTAATGCCGGCACGCCGATCCGAGGCAGTTCTCGCGCGTGGAGGTCGCCTGCGCCCAGGCGCCCGATCCCTCCGGCACTTCCGAGCACTCGCTGCGGTCGCCGCTCAGGCTGCGCGCCGCGAAGCTCGCGATCTTCTTCAGGTGCGAGGCCTCCTCGCGCGCGGCGAACGTGCCCTGCGACGCGGCGAGCTCGAGATGGTGCAGGCACACGTAGTTCGCGCGGCCCTTGAGGAGCGCGACGTCCGCGCGCACGCCGAGCGCATCGCGCACGCGCGGAAGATCGCGGTGATAGAGCTGGTCCTGCAGCGTCTTGGTGCCGGTCGAGACGATCACGCGCCCGCCGGCGAGGAGCGCCGGGACGAGATACGCGAAGGTCTTCCCGGTGCCGGTACCGGCCTCGGCGACCAGCGTTGCACGCGTCTCGATCGCTTCGAGGACGGCACGCGCGAACTCGACCTGCTCGGCGCGGTGGCGAAAGCCCGGCACCGCACGCGCGAGCGGCCCCGATGCGGCGAAGATCGGCTCGAGGTCGATCGCTTTCGGCGCCGCGCTCATGATCGCCCGAACACGATGCGCTCCTCGCGCAGCAGCCGCACGACCACGACGAGCGCCGCGGCGGCGATCGCCCCCGCGACCACGGCCGGAACCGCCCAGTCGATGAAACGGAACGCATCGCCGCGCACGATGCGCGAGAGCACCGCCTGCTGACCGAGCACCGGCACCGCGAGCTGCCAGCGCGCGTCCTTGAGCCCCGAGAAGAGCACGATCACCGGGACGAACGAGACCGCGGTCGCGAGGTAGCTCACGTAGGTCTGCGCCTCGCGATAGGAGCGGCCGTAAGTGCAGATGAGCATCTGCAGCGCCGCCGTCATCGCCGCGAACGGCACCACCATCGCGAAGAAGCCGGCGAGCTCGGGCATGCCGAAGGTCATGAGCGCGGCGAGCTTGCGTTGCGCGTAGAGCGTGGCGGCGGTCGCGAACCCGGCGAGCGTGAGGAGCCCCACGCCGCTCGCGAACGTCCACGCCGCGAGCCACTTGCCGGCCACGATCTCGCGCACCGGCACCGGATTGGCGAGCAGCGGCTCGAGCGAACCGCGCTCGCGCTCGCCGGCGGTCGAATCGATCGCGAGCGTCATTCCGCCCAGGAGCGGCGAGAGCAGCGCGAACATCGGGATGAGGAACAGCAGGAACGCGCCCTTCTGCCGCGGCGTGGCCGTGTTCACGCGGTCGACCTTCACCGGATCGGCGAGGTCCGGGCTCACGCCGCGCGCGATGAGGCGCAGCATCCCGGTCTCGCGGTTGAACGCATCGAGGAGGCGCTCGGCCTGGCGCGTCGCGGGGCCCGAGTCGGCGCGCGAATCGTCGTACACGATCTCGAGCTTCGCGCCGTCGCCGGCGATCCAGTGCTCCTGGAAATCGTCGGGCACGACGATCACCGCGTCGAGGCGCCCTTCGCGGATCTTCGCCTCGTAGTCGGCGGGCGCCCGATCGATGCGCACGTCGTTCCTCTTGAGGAAGTTCACGAGCGCCGGCGCGTTCTCCTGTCCGCGGATGCGCACCTCGAGCACCGCCGCCTTCTCCTCGAGTCCCGAGACGAAGTGCGCGACCAGCACGAGCGTCACCGGGCCGGTGAGGATCGAGGCGACCAGCACCATGATCGCCGTGCGCCGGTCGCGCAGGCTGTCGCGCAGCTCCTTCAGGTAGACCGTGAGGAACGCGGGCCTCATGGCGCGAGCGCCTCCCCGGCGAGATGCACGAACGCGTCCTCGAGGTTCGCGCGCCCGCTCGCGGCGAGGAGCGCCTCGGCCGTCCCCCGCGCGGCCACCGCCCCGTGCGCGACGATCACGATCTCGTCGCAAAGCGCCGAAACCTCCTGCATGACGTGGCTCGAGAAGAGCACGCACTTTCCCGCCGTGCGCAGGTCGCGGATCACCTCGCGCAGGTTCCTCGTCGTCATCACGTCGAGGCCGTTGGAGGGCTCGTCGAGGATCACGTTGGGCGGGTCGTGCACGAGCGCGCGCGCGATGGCGACCTTCATGCGCTCGCCCTGCGAGAAGCCGTCGGTGCGCCGGTCGAGGAGCGGCTTCATGTCGAGGAGGTCGGCGAGCCGCATGATGGACGCCTCGACGGCGTCCCGCGCCATGCGCCGGAGCGCGCCGTAGTAGGCGATGTTCTCGCGCGCGGTGAGGCGCCCGTAGAGGCCGCGCGCATCGGACAGCATGCCGATGCGCGCGCGCACCGCGAGCGGCTCGGCGCCGACGTCGTGGCCATCGACGCGCGCGCTGCCGCGGGTCGGCGCGACGAGCGTGGAGATCATGCGCAGGGTCGTCGTCTTCCCGGCGCCGTTCGGCCCGAGGAGCGCCGTGATGCGCCCATCGGGAGCCTCGAACGAGACGTCGCGAACCGCCTCCACCGCATCGAAGCGCTTGGCGAGCCCTTGCGCGACGATCAAGACGATCCCCCGAGCGGAAGCACGTAGAGGGGGCGTGGGATCTGCGCGAGGCACTTGCCGTCGATGCCGTTGGCGTTGCCCTGCCGGATGAAGCGCTCGATGAGCCGCGGCGCGCAGCCGTGCAGGCTCACGCCGTGGCCGAGATTGGGCGCGATGAGATGGCGCGCGTTCGGCAGCGTGGCGATCACCTGGGCGGCGTGGCGCGGCGGCGTCGCCGGATCGATCCCGCCGGAGAGCACCAGCGCGGGCACCTTCGAGCGCACCGGCGTGTAGAAATCGTCGGGCACCTTGCCGCGCGGCCAGGTGCGGCAGGCTCGCAGGAAGTCGTCGACCAGCGCGCGGCCGAAGAACGAGCGCTGCGCGGCCGCGAGGTCCGCATCGGTGATGAGCGGGATGTCCTCGGAGCACACCACCGCGAGGTGCATGCCGAGCGAGAGGTTCTCCGACACGTCGTCGGCGAACTCGAGGTTCTGCGCGAGGAGCGGATTGAAATCGCCGTTCGCCGCCGAGGCGACGCCATAGGGAAGCAGGCTCGCGAGCTCGGCCACGTAGAGCGGCCGGAAGAGGCCCGAGAGGAACACGTTCTCGTTCACCTCGATCGTGTCGCGCTCGCCGGTGCGCGGGTCCTGGATCGCGGCGCGGATCGGGCGGCGCGCGAGCCGCGCGCGCAGCGCCTGGATGGTCGCGGCGAGGTCGGGATAGGTGAGCCGGCAGAGCGCCTGCGCGCGGCAATCCGCGACCATCTTGTCGAGCGCGGCCTCGCCGTCGGTCACGAAGGAGAGCGGCAGCTTCATCGTGGCGGGCGCGACGCCGTCGAGGACCATCGAGCGCACGTGCGCGCCGTGGCGGCGCACGTACTCGAGCTCCACGCGCGTGCCGTACGAGCCGCCCCACAGGTTCACCTTGTCGTAGCCGAGGGCCCTGCGCACGTCGTCGATGTCCTCCACGGCGATCGAGGTGAGGTACTGGCGCGGGTCGGCGTCGAGGCTCGCGAGGCACTTGCGCACCAGGTCCTCGGGCAGGGCGTCCTCGAAGAGCGACTGCAGCGGCTGGTCGTCGTCGTCTTCGCAATCGAGCGGATGGGAGCTGCCGGTGCCGCGCTGGTCGATGAACACGATGTCGCGCGAGTCGTTGAGGTGCGCGAAGAGCGGCATCACCTCGGAGGCGAGCGCCACGGCGCCCTGTCCCGGGCCGCCCGCGAACACGAACACCGGATCCGGCTCGTGCGCGCGGATGCGCGCGGGAAGGACGGCGACGCTGATGCCGATGCGCCGGCCCTTTTTCGTCGCGCGGTTTTCCCACACCTCGTAGGTGCCGCACGAAGCCTGCGCTTCCACGCCGGGAAGGCGGCAGGGCGCGAGCGCGAGCGTTCGGCGCGGCGCTTCGGCGACGGGATTGCAGGCGGCGAGCGCGAGGCACGCGATCGCGCAATGCAGGAGGTGCTTCATCGAAAAGGGAATGTGCGCCGCGAAGTATAGCGGTTCGGCGCTACCATTCGGCCATGGATTCCCCGACATTTCCGCGTCGCGATCCCGCGCAGCCCGGCTTCTGGGACCTGCGCTACGAGGCGAGCTTCGCGCCATGGGAGGCGAGCCACGTCCCGTCGCGCCTGCACGCCTTCGTCGCCGCCCACAGGCCCGAGGGCAAGGTGCTGGTGCCCGGATGCGGCAGCGCGCGCGACGTCGCCTTCCTCGCCGAAAGCGGCTGGGACGTGGTGGGCCTCGACTTCAGCGCCGCGGCGCTCGCCGCCGCGAAGGCGGCGATCGGGCCGCACGCGGTGCGCCTTCGCCGCGGCGATTTCTTCGAGCCCATCGAGGAGGCGCCCTTCGCCCTCGTCTACGAACGCGCGTTCCTGTGCGCGCTTCCGCGCCGCCTTTGGCGCGACTGGGGCAAGCGCGTCGCGCAGCTGCTCGGCCCCGGCGCGCTCCTCGCGGGCTTCTTCTACTTCGACGCCGGCGATCGCGGGCCTCCGTTCGCGCTGCATTCGCAGTCCCAGCTCGATGCGCTCCTCGGCGAAGCCTTCGAGCGCACCGAGGATGCGCCGGTCGAGGATTCGATCCCGGTGTTCCAGGGCAAGGAGCGCTGGCAGGTGTGGCGGCGGCGGGAGTAGGCGGCCCCCAGCGCGTCCCGCTGCCTGAGCGCAACCACCCTAGTGCGCACCGAAGAGGAGCGACTGGGGATACGCGTTGCCGTGCTCCTGGTCGACGTGGATCGCGCTTGCGGCGTGCGCCTTCGCGGCTTCCGCCGCGCGCTTCGCCGCGTTCACCACTTCGTGGCGCGTCTCGAACACGCCCGGCAGCACCGGCACGATGCCGATGGTGAGCTTGGGCAGCGGCCGCACGCTCTCGTGGCCGTCGCGGAACTTCACGACGAAATACCCGCGATCGAAGGCATCGCGCGGCACGTGCTCGCGCACCAGCGCCGGATAACTCTCGATCAGCCGCTCGGCGCGCGCCTTCCAGTCGTCGCTCTGCGCGAGGACCACGAAGCGCCCGCCCGCGACGTGGCCGGCGAAGTCGACGCCCGGCTCGCACGCTTCCTCCAGGAGCCGGGCGGTGGCGTGGATCAGCGCGTCGCCGCGCGCGAAGCCGCCGGTGTCGTTCAGCCCGCGCATCTGGTCGACCTCGACGAACCACGCGGTGAACGGCACGTGGCGCGCGAGGAGCCGCTCGAGGTGCTCGTTGATGGGCACCTGCCCGGGAAGCAGCGTGAGGGGATTCGTGTAGCGCGCGGCGAGCACCCGCGAGCTCTGCAGCGAGCGCATCACGTCGCGGCTCGCGCCCATGCCGAGGTAGCGGCCGCCCAACACGATCACGAAGCCGTCGGCGAAGCGGCGCGCGTCCGACTCGACGAGGATCGCGGTGAGCGCCGCGAGGTCGAGGTTCGCCTCGACGCGGATCGGCGCGCGGTCGGCGATCTCGAGGCACGGCCGGAGTGCGAACGATTCGCGCTCGCCGCTCGCGGCGGCGAAGTCCAGCCATTCGCGCGAGACCACGCCTTCCACGCCCGACGGACCGACGATCGGGATCGAGGCGAGCGCGGCCGACGCGGCGAAGCGCTCGAGGAGCTCGCCGAGCGGCGTTTCGGCTGCCGCGGGTTCCACGGCGCGGATGAAGTCGTGCGCGTGCGGCTCGGTGCCGGCGCGCAACCGCGGCGTCGGAACGACCGGAACGCGAGCGTCCTCCTGCGCGCGCCGCGCTTCCGCCGGAAGCTCCGAGGTCGGCTCCTCCGCGGGACGTCCGATGAACCAGCCCTGCCCGCACGCGATGCCGATGTCCTTCACCACCTTGAAGTCGGCCGCGTTCTCGATGCCCTCCGCGATCACGAGCGAGCCGCAGTTCTCCGCGATGTGCTGGATCGCGCGCAGGAACTGCACCTTCACCGGGTCGTCCGAGATGCCGGTCACGAAGTGCTTGTCCGCCTTCACGTACTCGGGCCGCAGCTCCGACCACAGCCGCAGGCTCGAGAAGCCCTCGCCGAGGTCGTCGATCGCGATGCGGAAGCCCATGGAGCGATAGAGCATGAGCGACTCGTGCACGCGTGCGAAGTCGACCGTCGGGTAATCCTCCGTGAGCTCGATCACCACGCGCTCGGCGGCGAGGCCCACGCTGCGCATGTATCGCTCGGCGCGTTCCTGGTCGTGGCTGCGCTGCACGATGATGCGCGGCGAGACGTTGAGGAAGAGGCTGCCGTCGAGCCCGCTCGCGGCGAACGCGGTGAGCATCTGCTGGATGCACAGGAGGTTCAGCTCCACCGCGAGCCCCTCCTCCACCGCGGCCGCGAAGAGCTCGGCGGGAGTGTGCAGCGAAGAGCCGCGCGGGCCGCGCACCAGCGCTTCGTATCCGGTGATGCGTCCTTCGCGGAAGCTGAAGATCGGCTGGAAGACGGTGGCGAGCGTCCTGTCCTCGAGCACGCGCCGCAACTGCCGCGCGATGTCCTGCCGTTCCTGCGTCGCCTGCGCCATCATGATGCCTTCGGTTGCGCCCGGCCGCGGCTAGGCGACTCCATGCCTGCGTAGCCATTCCAGCAGGCGCTTCCATCCGTCCTCGGCCGCGGCCTTGCGATAGGACGGACGATAGTCGGCGAAGAAAGCGTGCGGCGCATTGGCGTACGTATGGATCTCGCATGGCTTGCCCGCGGCGGCGAGCGCCGCGCGCATGCGATCGACGCTCTCGTTCGGGATGCCCGCATCGGCGCCGCCGTACAGGCCCAGCACCGGCGCCTTCAGCGCCTTCACGCGCTGGATGGGATTGTCGGGCTGGAGCGCGGTTCCCGGCCCTTCGACGCGCCCGTACCACGCCACGCCCGCCTTGAGCTTCGGATTGTGCGCCGCGTAGAGCCACACGATGCGTCCGCCCCAGCAGAAGCCGGTAATGCCGAGGCGCGCCGGATCGCCGCCGTTCTTCGCCGCCCAATCGCTCGCCGCGTCGAGGTCCGACATCGCCTGCGCATCGGGGATCTTCGCGATGATCGGGCGGATCTCGTCGATGCTCGAGAGCTTCGACACGTCGCCCTCGCGCGCGTTGAGCTCGGGCGCGACGGCGAGATAGCCGAGCTTCGCGAAGCGCCGCGCCACGTCCTTGATGTGCTCGTGCACGCCGAAGATCTCCTGCACGACGAGCACGATGGGAAGGTTGCGCCCGTTCGCGGGCATCGCGCGATAGGCCGGAATGTCGCGATCGCGAACCGGGATGCGCACGTCGCCCGCGACGAGGCCCTGCGCATCCGTCACGACCTGCGTCTGCGCGACGGGCTCGACCGCGGCCGCGAAGCCGGTCGCGGCGCCCGGCATCCCCATGCCGGGAATCGAAAGCTCGAGCAGGTCCGGATGGCGCATCGGGAAGGCTCCAGGGCGGGAATCGGAGCCTTTCATTATAGGGTTCGCGGCGCGCGCCGCGCCGGGTGGAATCGCGCGCGGCTCGCGGACGATTTCGGGAGCGGGCGCGAAAATGGCAAGCCCCGGCCTTGCGGGCCGGGGCTCGCGGTCCTCGCCGGCGGCTTACTCGCCGTAGAGCTTCTGCTTGAGCTCGCGGCGTTCCTGCGCCTCGATGGTGAGCGTGGCGGTCGGCCGCGCCAGCAGGCGCTGGATACCGATCGGCTCGCCGGTCTCCTCGCAGAAGCCGTAGCTGCCGTCTTCGATTCGCGCGAGCGCGGCATCGATCTTCTTCAGGAGCTTCCTTTCGCGGTCGCGCGTGCGCAGCTCGAGCGCGTGCTCCTCCTCGAGCGTGGCGCGGTCGGCCGGATCGGGTGCGAACGAAAGCTCGCGCAGGTGCTCGGTGGTGGCGCCCGCGTTCTCGCGCAGCTGCCGCTGCAGCTCGAGCAGGCGCTCGCGGAAGAATTTGAGCTGCGCCGCATTCATGTATTCCGACTTCGGCATCTTCACGATTTCCGCCTCGGTCAGGATCTTCGCTTTGCTGGCCATTGTTCCTCTCTTGAGCCTGCCTCGATGTCCCCCGGGAAAGGTCCTCGGGGAGCCATCAAAAGCCCACTAGTTTAGCCCACCCCGGGTGGGCGATCAAACCATGGACAATGGCCCGCGTGAATCATTCCGGCGCCGGCGTCAAGGCGTCAAGCGGCGCGAACGGGCGCACCGCAAGGGCCGCGTCCGCCGGAAATATGCTGGGGAAAGGATCGGCGGCCACCGCGTCGGACGCGGCGGCGTGGGCTTGTCAGTGGCCGCCGCCGGGCACTTGCGGGATCGGCGCAGTGATGCTGCTGCGGGCGCGCTCGTACGCTTCGGCGCTCATCACCGAGACCTCGCCGGAATGCTCCTTGCGCGCGATGTTGCTGCCGGTGATGTAGACCGGCTCCTCGCGCCTCGCCTGCGGGTCGATGGAATCGGCGCATCCGCCGAGTGTCGATGCGGCCGCGGACAAGCCGAAGATCGAGAGCAGGATCAGGGGTTTGTGGTTCATGCTTGTGGCTCCAAGGGTCACCAGGCGGGGCCCATCGTAGCGGAATTCGCGCATCACGAATACCGCCGCGCGTCCTCGATCACCTTTCCGTCGTTCGGCAGCGATCCGCTCGCGCGCCACGCCACCGCGCCGCGCAGCTTCATCACCTCGCGCAGCGTCGCTTCGAGCGCGCGGGCGAGCGCGGCGTCCGCGCCCTCGCCCTCCACGTGCAAGGTCATGCGGTCCTCGCCCGCTTCGTTCTCGACCACGAGGCGGCCGCGCGCGAGGCCGTGGCGCCGCAGCACTTCCGCGACCTGGTGCGGATGCACGAACATGCCGCGCACCTTGGTCGCCTGGTCGGCGCGTCCCATCCATCCCTTGATGCGCAGGTTGGTCCGGCCGCACGGGCTCGCGCCGGACAGGATCGCCGAGAGGTCGCCGGTCGCGAAGCGCACCAGCGGATAGTCTTCGTTGAAGGGCGTGACCACCACCTCGCCCACCTCGCCGGCCGCGACCGGGTCGCCGGTACCGGGGCGCAGGATCTCCACGATCATGTCCTCGTTCACCACGAGCCCTTCGCGGGCGGGCGTCTCGTAGGCCACCATGCCGAGGTCCGCGGTGCCGTACGCCTGGAACGCATCGATGCCGCGCTCGGCGAGGAACGCGCGCACGGGCGGGAGGAACGCTTCGCCGGAAAGCAGCGCGCGCCGCATCGATCGCGCGCAGAGCGCGAGCTCGTCGCACTTCTCGAGGATGAGCTTGAGGAAGGAGGGCGTGCCGACGTAGCCGGAAGGCCGCAGGTGCGCGATCGCCGACGCCTGCATCTCCGTCTGGCCCACACCGCCCGGGATCACCGCGCAACCGAGGTGGTGCAATCCCGTCTCCATCATGCTGCCCGCCGGCGTGAGGTGATACGAGAAGCAGTTGAGCGCCACGTCGCCCGGGCGGAAGCCCGCCGCGAAGAGGGTGCGCGCCGTGTGCCAGTAATCGGCACGCCGGCCCTCGGGATCGAAGATCGGGCCCGGCGACAGGAAGATGCGCGCGAGGCCGGAAGGGGGCGTCGCATCGAGCCCGCCGAAGGGCGGCTCGGCCGCCTGCATCTGCGCGAGCTCCGCTTTGCGCGTCACGGGAAGCCGCGCGAGTGCCGTGCGATTCGTCACCTCGCGGGCATCGACCTCGGCGAGCACGCGTGCGTAATGGCGGCTCCTGGCTTTCGCGTGCGCGAGCTGCTTCGCGAGCTTCTCGAACAGGTCGCGCTCGCGCGCTTCGGGATCGCGCGTTTCGAGCGCGTCGTAGTATTCGGCGCCGGGTTTCACGCCAGCGAGCGCTTGCGCCGACGATAGTGCTTCACCTCGCGGAAGCTCGCACGGCCGCCGCTCGAGATGCCGAGGTAGA
>Ga0157370_10003380_pt1 | contig 18756 bp, 18 predicted proteins | sample C35metaG_FD_113463 | JGI IMG/M metagenome (GOLD analysis project Ga0157370, IMG submission 113463) | Corn rhizosphere microbial communities from Kellogg Biological Station, Michigan, USA - C3-5 metaG | ecosystem: Host-associated > Plants > Roots > Rhizosphere > Soil | place: USA: Michigan...
CCGCAAATTCCGCTCGCGACCCCCCCTTCCAAAAAGCGTGATGACAAAGACCCGTCGACATGGGGCAAGGTCGGGCGCAACGAACCCTGCCCGTGCGGTTCGGGCAAAAAATACAAGCACTGCCACGGCCAGATTGCGTAACGCTGGCCGTCAGCAACGCCTCGAATTTCTAGCGGAATGCGCTGAAGCCGCTTGAGCTCAGGATCGGTGCCGCGCCTTGCATGGCCGGCTGCTGCTGCGCTTCTTTGACCGGCTTTTCGGCCGGCGCCGGTTTCGCCGGCGCGGTCGAGGCCGTCTGCGTCGTGTGCTTCGGCTTGGGTGCCGAAACGGTGCGGGTCTTCGGTGCGGGTGCAGGCTCGGGCGCCGCCGCCTGCTGCGTGGCGGGCGGCTCGGTCTTCGGTTCGGGATTACGCTTCAGCCAGGAGCCGATCTTGTCGAAGACGCCGGGCTTCTCGTCGTTCGCCGAGGCCATCGCGGGAATGACCGTCGCACCGGTCGGCGTATCGGCCGCCGCGGAGCGAACGCCGTCGCCTTCGCGTGCATCGGCCGGCGTTACCGCAAGACGCGGTCCGTTCGGGTTACGCTCGGGGAATTTCGACGCGAAGACCGGATTCATGCCGCCGTCCCTGAATTCGTTGAGCGGCGCGGTCGCGGTGCCACGCTTGACGAGGTCGGCATATTCTTTCTGGTCGGCATCGCGCTTTGCCTTCACCGCTTCGGAGACCTCGATCGGCTGGTCGAATACCGGGCATTTTTGCTGCGCGCTGAACGGCTGCATCGGATCGAACGGAATTGCGTTGAAGACGTAGCGGCGATCGCACACGTCGACCTTCGGTTCCTGCCGCGTCACTTCAAAGTGGTCATTGCCTTCCTTCAGCATGCGCCAGAACGCGATGTTTGGATTGTTGCGGTGACGCGCCATGTTCTTCGGCGTCATGCGGAACGGATACGCCTGCACCTGGAAGGCGCGCTGCCCGCCGGTGAAAGACTCGCGCGCGAGCGCGAAGATTTCGCCGATCTGCTCGTCCGTCATCGCGTAACAGCCGGCCGACGAACAGTCGCCGTGCACCATCAGGTTCGCGCCCGTGCGATTGAGCGAGCGGTCGAACGCGTTAGGGAAGCCGGTATTGAAGGAGAGATAATAAGACGAGTTCGGGTTCATCAGACCCGGCGTGATCATATAGAAACCTTCCGGCGCCTGACGATCGCCCGTCTTGATCTTCGGGCCGAGGTCGCCTGACCAGCGGCAGATCGGATAGGTTTTCAGAAGGTCGTATTTGCCTTCGGCGGTCTGCTTCCAGACTTCAAGCTCGGATTCTTCCTTGAAGATGCGGACGAGGATCGGGGAGTCTTTCGTCATCCCCTTCTTCTCGATCAGCGAAACCATTTCGGGCGAGAGCTGACGGCTCGCCTTCTCGTTCATCGAATACATCGAGTCGGAGAAGCATCCCGCAAGCGTAAGCGAGAACAGCGCGGCAGCCGCGGCTGCGCGAAGCTTGGTCAACATGGGTCGGCTCAATGCGGAACCCCGTAGCCCGTAAAGATCGTCCACCATGATTGGCTAAATCGTTACCCTTGCCATTGGGTTACCGCAAGCCGCCGCCCTGCATTCTCGACACATCGTGAATGGCTGGAACCCGGTACCCCACGGCCTAAAGATTACGCCCAATCGCGAGGAATTTTTGTTGTCTCCCCGCCTTAATTTGCTCGCGGGAAAGGCCCTTCAAATCGTCGATAGCGGCGGCTATGGCCTCGCCGGTGGCTGCAATCGTGGCGGCCGTGTGGCGATGCGCCCCGCCCGCGGGCTCGGCGATGATCGTGTCGACGACGCCGAGGCGGAGCAGATCCTGGGCGGTAATCTTCATGTTGGTGGCCGCTTCCTGCGCCTTGGTGGTGTCGCGCCACAAGATCGAGGCCGCGCCTTCCGGCGAAATCACGCTGTAGATCGAGTGCTCCAGCATCAGGACACGGTTCGCAGTTGCAATTGCAATTGCACCGCCCGATCCGCCTTCGCCGATGATCACGGCGACGTTCGGCACGCCGAGATTGAGACAGGCTTCGGTGGAACGCGCGATCGCTTCGGCCTGGCCGCGCTCCTCGGCGTCGATTCCGGGATACGCGCCGGCGGTATCGACAAGCGAAATCACCGGCAATCCGAAACGATCGGCAAGCTCCATCAGACGCACGGCTTTCCGATACCCTTCCGGCCGCGCCATGCCGAAATTGTGCCGGATGCGCGCTTCGGTGCTCGAGCCCTTTTCATGCCCGATCAGGCAGATCGCTTCGCCCCGGAAACGCGCGAAACCGCCTTGGATCGCGGCGTCTTCCGCGAATTTCCGGTCGCCGGCGAAAGGCGTGAATTCGGTGAACAACCGGCTCGCATAATCGGAAAAATGCGGGCGTTCCGGATGGCGCGCGACCTGCGTTTTCTGCCAGGGCGACAGATTCGCATAGAGGTCTTCGAGCGACTGCGCGGCCTTGCTTTCCAGCCGCGAAATCTCGTCGCCGATCGAAGCGCCCTCGCCCGCAGCAGAAAGCATGCGCAATTCCTCGAGCTTCTTTTCAAGCTCGCCAACCGGCCGTTCGAAATCGAGGATCGTGCGCATGTGAAAGTGATGTCGGCGAAGTTGCCGGGCGGCGAAACTGGCCGCGCCAACAGGTTAATGTCAAGGTTTCAAGAGGATTAACGCTTTCCGAGCGATAAACCGGCTTAATCCTCGGCCAGCGGGTGCAGGTCTCGGACCATATTCTTCAGCCGCTCGTCAAGCACATGCGTGTAAATCTGGGTTGTGGAAACGTCGGCGTGACCCAATAGTGTTTGCACCACACGCAGATCCGCGCCGTTTGCAAGTAAATGACTGGCGAAAGCGTGCCGCAGGACGTGCGGGCTCATCTTGCGATGATCGATTCCGGCCGCGTCCGCAAGCGCTTTCAGTTCGCGCGCGACGTGCTGGCGCGTCACATGCCCGCTCGCGCCGAACGAAGGGAAGAGCCAACGCGCGCCGCCCGACTTCGATTCCGAAAGCAATTTCAAATAATCGCGCATCGCCTTGCGCGCCGTCTTGCCGAGCGGCACCAGCCGTTCCTTGTTGCCCTTGCCGCGTACGGTGATGGTTTCACCTTCGGAGCGCACGGCGGAAGCCGGCAGTGCAATTAATTCCGAGACGCGCAAGCCCGACGCATACAGCACTTCCAGAAGACAGATGAGACGCACCGCGCGCAGTTTTTCCGGAGGCGTGATGTCCTTGGCTTGGGCATAGTCATGCGCCACTTCCAACAAGCGCGTGACTTCCTCGATCGAAAGAATTTTCGGCAGCGGCCGCCCGCGCCGCGGGCCTTCCAGCACGGCGGCTGGATCCTCGCCGCGTTTTCCTTCCGTATACAAAAAACGATGCAGTTGCCGGATGGCGGATAGTTTCCGCGCCGAGGAGCTCGGCGCCATACCGCGCTTCACAAGCGCCGCGAGATAATTCCGCACCTCGTCGGTTGAAACGCGCGCGATGCCCGAGCCCTTCGCATGCAAAAACTCGGCGTAATCGCCAAGATCGCGCCGATACGCATCGAGCGTATTCCGGCTTGCGCCTCGTTCCGCCGCCAGCATGTCGAGAAAGAGCTCGATGAAACCTTCATCGCGCGCGCTGCGAGAGGTTTCGCGCGGCCTCACTTCCCGAGCCTTTCCTGCGGGATCGTGACCGACATCTCGCGCGGATGCGGTTGGACAAAATGCGCGAGCGCCCATAACCCGGCGTAAACGATGCCGGCGATGATTCCGATGACCGCGAGAAAGCGGATGAGACTCGGCATGACAGTTCCGATTCGGGCCGCGACTGCCGAGAGTGGTTACAGGTTTGAAGAATGCTGGCAAGCCGCCGTTGCTCCTGTCGCGGGTTGGTGTAGTTTCCGCGCCATAACCACGAGAGAAAAAATGGGCGCGCTCAAAGACCGCCAGGAAGGCTTCGCCGGATTAAAGGCGGCTCTTGGCGCGCGCTCCGTCGTTCTTGTCGGCATGCCCGGTTCCGGTAAAAGCTCCGTCGGCCGGAGACTCGCCCAGCGTCTCGGTTCGGATTTCGTCGACGCCGACTCCAAAATCGAGGAAGCGGCAAACGGCATGTCGATCGCTGATATTTTCTCCAAGCACGGAGAGCCGGAATTTCGCGCATTGGAAGCGCGCGTGATCGCGCGGCTCCTGGAAAGCGGACAATCCGTGATCGCGACCGGCGGCGGCGCTTTCATGAACGCCGAAACGCGCCGCAAGGTCGCGGAGCATGCTGTGTCGGTCTGGCTTTCCGCCGAGATCCCGCTCCTTCTGGAACGAGTAAAACGCAAGGGCAATCGTCCGCTCTTGCGAGTTGACGACCCCGAGGCAGCTCTGCGAAAGCTTCTTTCCAAACGCGAAGCGGACTATGCGCGCGCCGACATCACCGTGGTATCGCGCGATATTCCACATGAGGAAGTCGTCGACACGATCGTCGAGGCGCTCGTGGAATATCTGGACGTGGAAGTGGCCAGCACCAAATGAAAGCGCCGTCTGAAAAATCGCCCGTCACGACGGTCCGCGTCGAACTGGGCGCGCGCGCCTACGATATTGCGATTGGCGGCGGCCTCTTGGACGAAGCCGGCGCACGCATCGCCAAGCTCAAGTCGAAAGCGAAAGCCGCGATCGTAAGTGACGAGAATGTCGCAAAACTTTATCTCGACCGTTGCGAACGCTCGCTTAAGAGTGCGGGCGTCAAAACCAGCCGTGTTACCGTCCCGGCCGGAGAAAGCACAAAAAGTTTTTCCGGCTACGAGCAGGTGATGAACGCCATTCTCGACGCGCGCATCGAGCGCGGCGATCTCATCGTTGCGCTCGGCGGCGGCGTTGTCGGCGATCTCGCGGGTTTTGCCGCAGCGACCGCGCTGCGCGGTGTCGATCTCGTGCAAATTCCGACTTCGCTGCTCGCGCAAGTCGACTCCGCCGTTGGCGGCAAGACCGGCATCGACACGCGTCAGGGAAAAAATCTTGTCGGCTCGTTTCACCAGCCGATACTCGTTCTCGCCGACACCGGCGTTCTCGATAGCCTGCCGCCGCGCCAGTTTCGTTCGGGCTATGCCGAGGTCGCGAAGTACGGACTGATCGACGACGAAGCTTTCTTCGGCTGGCTGGAGAAAAATTGGCAAAACATTTTCAAAGGCGGCGAAGCCCGCATTCAAGCTGTCGCCACGAGCTGCCGTGCGAAGGCCGCCATTGTCGGGCGCGACGAGCGTGAGGCGGGCGAGCGAGCGCTCCTCAATCTCGGCCACACTTTCGCGCACGCGCTCGAAGCCGCAACCGGATATTCCGAACGTCTCCTGCACGGCGAGGCGGTTGCGATCGGCATGTGCCTAGCGTTCCGCCTCTCCGCGAAACTCGGCCACTGCTCTCAGGCTGACTTTGAGCGCGCGAGCGCACATCTTGCGGCCGTGGGTTTGCCGACAAAACTCAACCAGGTGAAAGGCGGGCTTCCCGGTAGCTCCGGCCTCATCGAACTTATGGCGATGGACAAGAAGGTCGAGCACGGCTCGCTCGTCTTTGTGCTGGCGCGCGGCATCGGCAAGGCTTTCGTCGCAAAAGGCGTTGAAATTGGGCCTGTCCGCGCCCTTCTCGACGAAGCGGGCCGCGATCCCTAAATTAGCGGCTATGCCAGCCCCGAAAATTCAGGCCGCTGAAACGCACGCGCTTATCGCCGTATCGCGGACCCAGCAATGAACCAGACCGCCGTTAGTCTCACGCTCGCCATTCTCCTCCTTGCCGCGAATGCCTTCTACGTCGCGGCGGAATTCGCGCTCGTGAAAGCGCGCGGGTTCCGCATGGATATGCTCGCCGAGGAAAATCATTTCGGCGCTCGGCGTGCCCGGCACATGCTCTCGAACATCGAAGCTTATCTTGCCTGCTGCCAGCTCGGCATCACGATGGCGTCCTTGGGCCTGGGCTGGGTTGGTGAACCCGCCGTTTCAGCCCTGCTCACTCCTCTTCTCATCCCGCTCGGCATGAGCGAGTCGTCGCTGCACATCGTTTCCTTCTTGATCGGATTTCTGATCTTTTCATCCGCGCACATTGTGCTCGGAGAGCAGGTGCCGAAAACTCTAGCGATCCGCCAGCCGGAGCCGGTAGCGCAATGGATCGCCTATCCGCTTTATCTATCCTTCGTCGTTTTCTACCCGCTGAACTGGCTGCTGAATGCGGCATCGCGCGGTATTTTGCGTTTGCTTGGCGTGCGCGAAGCATCGGATCAAGAGATCCTCAGCAGCCTCGAAATCGAAGGATTGGTCGAAGTCTCGGCCGAACACGGCAAGATGCAGGAGGGCCAAGCCGAATATATTCATAACGTATTTCGTTTCGGCGAGCTTGAAGTCTCGGACATCATGATCCATCGCACCAAAATGGCGACGATCAACGCCGACGATCCGCCGGAAAAAATCGTGAGCGAAGTACTCGCCTCCGCCTATACGCGCCTCCCCATCTGGCGCGAAACGCCGGAGAACATCATCGGCGTCCTGCACGTCAAGGATCTCCTGCGCGAACTCGCCGCAGTTGGCGGCGAAGAAAGCAAGATCGACATCGATGCGATCGCGCTCGAACCCTGGTTCGTTCCCGACACCACGACGCTCGCCGCGCAGCTCAAGGCATTCCGCAAGCGCAAGACCCACTTCGCGCTCGTCGTCGACGAGTATGGCGAAGTGATGGGCCTCGTCACGCTGGAGGACATCATCGAGGAAATCGTCGGCGACATTTCCGACGAGCACGATCTGCCGATGAGCGGCTTGCGTCCGCAAGCCGATGGTTCGGTGACGGTCGATGGCGGCATGCCGATCCGCGATCTCAACCGCGCCATGGAATGGCACCTGCCTGACGAGGAAGCCACGACGATCGCGGGCCTCGTCATTCACGAAGCGCAGCAAATTCCGGAAGCCGGGCAGACCTTCACTTTCCACGGTTTCCGTTTCCAGATTTTGCGCAAGAACCGGAACCGCGTAACGGCCATGAAGATCACGCCGCTGAAAAAACCGGCGGCGCTGCCGGAAGAGCCGAAGTCGTCCGAGCGCGCCGCCTGATCAAGCGTCGGGCGGCCGCGCTTCGATTGCGAGCGCATGCAGGCCGTCCGCGATTTCCCGCGCCAGGAGATCGTTCACCATACGATGCCGCTCGATCCGGTTCTTGCCGCGAAACGCGTCCGCCACGATCCGCACGCGCACATGCGTCGTCTTGCCGGGAATATGCCCTTTGTGCCCGACATGCTGGCCGCTTTCGTCGATCACTTCGATCTGTTGCGGCGACAGGGCTCGGGAAAGCGCATCACGAATTCGTTCGACGGTGTTCATAAAATCACCCGACTTCCTATATTGTATGCCGGCCCCCAAGATCGAAAGAGATCGAAAGACCGTCCACTTCCTTGTTTTGCCGCGACCGGGCATACATATCGAGCCATGAAATTCGACTCACCCCTTTTCGATAAGATCCGGGTCAAGCCGGAAAAGGATCGCAGCCGGAAATCCGATACGCCGGTTTGCGAATGGCCCGGCTGCAAAAAGCCGGGCGGGCATCGCGCGCCGAAAGGCCGCGGCAACGAGAAGACGTATTGGAATTACTGCCTCCAGCATGTCCGCGAATACAATCACAAATATAATTACTTCGAGGGCATGAGTAACGACGACATCGCCTCGCACCAGAAGGACGCCCTCACAGGCCACCGCCCGACCTGGAAAATGAATGCCCGCACCGCCCGCACCGCCGAGCAGCGGCGGACGGACGGCTCTCCCATGGCCGGAAGGCCCTCCTTTGCCGACCCGTTCAATCTGTTTGCCGAAGAGGCCGCACGTGCCGCAGGCGCCACGGAACAGCGCACCGTCCGGAATGTTGAACGGAAGGCGCTAGGCACGCTGGGGCTTGAAGTCACGGCCACCAGCGCCGAAATCAAGGCCAGATTCAAGGAGTTGGTAAAGCGCCACCACCCTGACGCGAATCAGGGCGATAAATCTACCGAGGATATTCTTCGCGAGATCATTCAGGCCTATAACTACCTCAAGAGCGCCGGTTTCTGTTAGATTACCGGCTCACTGCTTCGGCCACAGCTCTCAAAGGCCCCAACCGCTTCGCCGCGGAAGAGGAACTCATGAACGCCCTCGATACGCTCGCTCCCGTCCCCGACATGAAGGTGTCGGTCCGCCAGGTTTTCGGCATTGACGTCGACCTGGAAGTACCCGCTTTTTCGGAGACGGACCCGCATGTACCCGACACCGACACGGATTACGTCTTCGACAAGGACACGACCCTCGCGATCCTCGCGGGCTTCGCGCACAACCGGCGTGTCATGATCTCGGGCTATCACGGCACCGGGAAATCGACCCATGTCGAGCAGGTCGCTTCCCGGCTCAACTGGCCCTGCGTGCGCGTGAATTTGGACAGCCACATCAGCCGTATCGATCTCGTCGGCAAGGACGCGATCGTGCTGAAGGACGGCCAGCAGGTTACGGAATTCCGCGACGGCATCCTGCCATGGGCGCTTCAGCATAACGTCGCGCTCTGCTTCGACGAATATGACGCCGGCCGCCCGGACGTGATGTTCGTGATCCAGCGCGTGCTCGAAATCTCCGGCAAGCTCACGCTCCTCGACCAGAACAAGGTGATCCGCCCGCATCCGGCGTTCCGGCTGTTCGCGACCGCGAACACGATCGGCCTCGGCGACACCACCGGCCTCTATCACGGCACGCAGCAGATCAACCAAGGCCAGATGGACCGCTGGTCGATCGTGACGACGTTGAATTATCTGCCGCACGACAAGGAAGTCGAAATCGTCAGCGCGAAGGCGCATCAGTATCGCTCGCCCGAGGGACGCGAGATCGTCTCGAAAATGGTGCGCGTCGCTGATCTCACGCGGCAGGCGTTCATCAACGGCGACATCTCGACCGTGATGAGCCCGCGTACCGTCATCACCTGGGCCGAGAATACAGAAATTTTCGGCGACATCGGCCTCGCGTTCCGGCTCACCTTCCTGAACAAATGCGACGAGCTGGAGCGTTCGATCGTCGCGGAATTCTTCCAGCGCTGCTTCGGCCGCGATCTGCCCGAGTCGGCGGTGAACGTCGCGCTCGGCTGAGATGTCGATTCCGAACGCCGGCAAAAGCAAAGGCACGGAGTCGCCCGCCGAACCCTTTAAGCGGGCGGTGACGAGTTGCTTGCGCGCGATCGCCGGCAAGAACGAAATCGAAGTCAGCTATTCGACCGAACGCCCGCTCGTATCGCCTCTGCGCGTAAGGCTTCCCGAGCCGCCGCGCCGCATGAGCAAGTCGGAGGCTGCGATCCTGCGCGGGCAAGCTGACTCCGCTGCGCTCAGACTCGCCTGCCATAACCCGGCGCTGCACAAGAAAATGTTGCCGCAGGGCGACACGGCGCGCGCCGTCTTCGAGGCGATCGAACAGGCGCGGGTGGAATCGATCGGCTCCCGCCGCATGAGCGGCGTCGCCGCCAATCTCACGGCGATGATCGAGCAGCGTTACCAGAACACGAATTTCGATCAGATTCAGGATCGCTCCGAAGCGCCCATTGAAGAGGCGCTCGCGCTTCTCGTCCGCCAGCGGCTGACCGGGATCGAGCCGCCTGCCGGAGCAAAGAAGCTCGTAAATCTCTGGCGCGACTTCATCGAAAAGCGCGGCGACCGCGAACTGAACATGCTCTCGCAGCGGATCGGGGATCAGCGCGCATTCGGCGAGGTCGTGCACGATCTGCTTTCTTCCCTCGAAATGGGGGAGCAGCGCCTTGCCGACCGCAACGAGGAAGATACCGAGGACGAGGATCAGGGCCAGGATCAAGCGGCCGAAGAGGGCGAGGCCGACGAGAGCGAAGGGACCGAAAGCTCTTCCGCCGAAGACGCGAAACTTGCCGCCGATGACCTTGGCGAAGCTACCGGCGAGAATGACGAGTCGCCCTCTTCCGATCAGGCCGAGGAAGGCGACGCGGAAGACAGCCAAGAGCCCGGCGAGCCGTGGCATCCGCGCCACCCGCTCTCGAACGAGCCGCGCGGGCCGGATTATCGCGCTTTCACCAACCGCTTCGACGAAACCATCGGCGCGGAAGAACTCTGCGATCCCGAGGAACTGACGCGGCTGCGCTCCTATCTCGACAAGCAGCTGAGCAATCTGCAGGGCGTGGTCGCGCGGCTCGCGAACCGACTGCAGCGGCGGCTCTTGGCGCAGCAAAACCGCGCCTGGGATTTCGATCTCGAAGAAGGCATCCTCGATTCCGCGCGGCTGCCGCGCATGATCATCGATCCGTTTCAGCCGCTCTCCTTCAAACAGGAGCGCGACACCGATTTCCGCGACACGGTGGTGACGCTCCTCCTCGACAATTCAGGCTCGATGCGCGGGCGTCCGATTACGGTCGCCGCCACCTGTGCCGATATTCTTGCGCGCACCCTGGAACGCTGCGGCGTGAAGGTAGAAATCCTCGGCTTTACGACACGCGCCTGGAAAGGCGGGCAGTCGCGCGAGTCGTGGTTAGCTGCGAACAAGCCGGTGAATCCCGGTCGCCTCAACGATCTCCGCCACATCATCTATAAATCCGCCGACGCGCCCTGGCGTCGCGCGCGCAAGAATTTGGGCTTGATGATGCGCGAAGGATTGCTCAAGGAGAATATCGACGGCGAGGCGCTCGATTGGGCGCATAAGCGCCTCTTGGCGCGGCCCGAAAGCCGGAAAATCCTGATGATGATTTCCGACGGCGCGCCGGTCGACGATTCCACGCTCTCCGTTAATCCGGGGAATTATCTCGAGCGCCATCTTCGCTTCATCATCAGCGAGATCGAAAACCGCTCGCCGGTCGAATTGATCGCGATCGGTATCGGCCACGACGTCACGCGCTACTATCGCCGCGCCGTTACGATCGTCGACGCCGAGGAACTCGGCGGCGCGATGACCGAGAAGCTCGCCGAACTCTTCGACGAAAAGGCGCAGGCCGCGCCGCGCGGCCGTGTCTCCCGGAGGCGCGTGGCGTGAGCATCGCCGCCAAGCGGCTCTCTTTTTTTGTCTCGAGCATGAGATGGGCGCGTATCGCCCTTCTCTGCCTGTTCGCTTTTCCCGCATTTGCGCAGCTGCCGCCGAAGGAAGACGAACTCGCGGTCAAATTCGAGATCCACGCGACGCCCGTCGAGAGCTTCGATCTGCGCGACCCGCAACGGCGCGAATTTGGTCCGCTCGTCTTTCGCGGCGGCATTGAGCTGAGCTCGCACCAACCCGGCTTCGGCGGCCTTTCCGCCATCCGCCTGTTCGACGGCGGCACCCGCTTCGTGATCGCAAGCGATCGCGGCCGCTGGCTGCGCGGCCACGTCCGTTACGACGGCATCCGCCCGGTCGCGATCACCGACGCAGAGATGGCGCCGATGCTCGCCGAGGACGGCAAGCCGCTCGCACTGAAAGGCTGGTTCGACACCGAGTCGCTCGCCGACGACGGCGGGATTTTCTATGTCGGCATCGAGCGCGTGAATCAGATCGTGAAGTTCGATTACGGCAAGGACGGCTTCGCCGCACGCGCCGTGCCGATCGACTTCCCGCCCGAGATCAAGAAACTTCCCTTCAATAAAGGCCTCGAAGCGATGACCTTCGTGCCGCGCAATCTTCCGCTCGGCGGCACGCTGATCGCCATGTCCGAGCGCGGGTTGGATGACGCCGGTAACATCCGCGGTTTTCTGATCGGCGGGCCATCGCCCGGACTTTTCGGCATCGCACGCATCGGCGACTTCGACATCACCGATGCCGCCGTGACCCCGAACGGCGACCTTCTCATTCTGGAGCGCAGCTTTTCGCTGCTGCGCGGCGTCGGCATGCGCATCCGCCGGGTGCCGCTCAAGCAAGTCAGGCCGGGTGTGGTAATCAAGGGCGAGACGCTCTTCGAGGCTGACCGCAATTACATGATCGACAATATGGAAGGGCTCGCGGTCCACCGCGCCGAAAATGGCGACGTGGTGCTGACACTGATTTCAGACGACAACTTCAACCCGCTGCAGCGGGCGCTGTTATTGCAGTTTACGTTGAAGCGTTAGCGCATGATCCGGAAAAGTGGGTACCGGTTTTCCGAAAAGATCATGCGCAATGTAAAAAGCAATTAAGCGGCGGCCTTCGCCGTCTTCTTCTCGATCTTGCGCTTGAGTTCGAGCGCTCGCGGCGAGAGGTTTTCCTTGCGCGCTTTTAGCAGGAAAGCGTCGAGGCCGCCGTTATGGTCGACCGACTTCAGCGCATTCGTGCTGATGCGCAGCCGCACTTTCTGGCCAAGCGCGTCGCTCTGCAGCGTCACCGAACAGAGATTCGGCAAGAACCGGCGCTTGGTCTTGATGTTCGAGTGGCTCACCTTATGACCCACAAGCACGGACTTTCCGGTGAGTTCGCAACGCCGGGACATCGGTCGTAACCTTCTAAATCAATGAGCCGGAACGGGACGGCTTCCCGGATAAGGCCCAAAATGGCTGAGGAATGCGCGTCCTATTAGTCGGCCCTCGCTCCAGCGTCAAGCGCGCGGAGCGCAACCCTGAGCCACAGTTAAGACTTAATCCCGTCCCACCGGGATTTTTCGCGACAGCGTCCGCGTGTGATAGCCTTATTAGAATTGAAGAGTAGCCCCGCGCATCACCCAAACGGGTTTTCTGAAGGTCTAGATCTCATGCTGCTGCAAGCCGGGCGAAAGGTTGCCCCTCTTATTGCTTTGCTCGCCGCGACGGCCGCAGCCAGCGCCGACGCGCGCCTCAAGGTTCATTATGAGGGCTCCGTGACGGCGATCCCCGTCGGCCGGGGCGAATTCGCGCTTGATATTTCGGATGCGGGTTATGCCGTCGTCGGCAGCGCGCGGGTCACGGGCATCGCCAAGCTCGTTTCGCGCGGCCATGGCACCGTTTCGGCGAAGGGAACTTTCATCGGGGGTCAGCTTTCGCCCGCGAGCTATGTCAGCAATTCGGAGAGCGACAAGAAGAAGGCAGACATTCGCATTTCCTTCGCGAACAACGCGGTGACATCCTATTCGGTCAATCCGCCCACCGAGGAATCCAAAGGCCGCATTCCGGTGCGCGAAGAGCACCGCACGGGCGTCGTCGATCCGATGAGCGCCGCGATCATCACCGTGCCCGGCACCGCCGACATGCTCTCGCCCGACAACTGCAAGCGCACCGTTCCAATTTTCGACGGCCGCCAGCGCTACGACCTCGTCTTCAGCTACGAGCGCATCGACACGGCGAAGGACATCAAGGGCTATAACGGCAAATTACTCGTCTGCCGCGTCGATTACCGGCCGATTGCGGGCTACAAGCCCGATAAGCTCAACGTCAAATACATGCAGGACAACAGGAACATCTTCGTCTGGCTCGCTCCGGTCGAAGGCACGCGCGTCCTGTTTCCGGCCCGCGTCTCGATCGTGACGCTGATCGGCATCGTCGTGGTCCAAGCGGAGAATTTCGAGATCGGCCCGCGCGACGTCACCGCCAAAAATACCGACGCCAAATAGACTGCAAGTAGCAACGGCGCGCGGTTACTCGCGGAAAAGCTGGAATTTAAGAATTATCGGCGCTCATTCGGAGAAATTTCGCACCACGTCCGGCAAATTCGTGGCAGTCATCGCGCAAGACACCATATCTAGGTGCGAACGAAAGCGCATTCGGTGCGAGTCAGCGATTCGGGCTCGATTCGTTCGACGCGTGTTCCGCTTGGTTACCAACCGTATGCAAATGCAATGATCGCCGTCGCATTATGATACAGAAAATCTGTGAAAGTACGCTGACCTCGCCGATGTCCGCCCCATCCGTTCCTATTTCGCCGAGCCAGCGCGGTCGCGGCGTCACTGCCGTGCTCGGGCCGACGAATACCGGCAAGACGCATCTCGCGATCGAGCGGATGCTCGGGCATTCCTCGGGTGTGATCGGGCTTCCGCTCCGGCTGCTGGCGCGCGAAGTCTATAACCGCGCAGTCGAGCGCGTAGGCGCCGCCTCCGTCGCGCTCGTCACCGGTGAAGAAAAGATTAAACCGGCGAACGCGCGCTACTGGGTCGCGACCGTCGAGGCGATGCCGCAGGATCTCGACGTCGCCTTTGTCGCGCTCGACGAAGTGCAGCTCGCCGCCGATCTCGAGCGCGGGCACATTTTCACCGACCGGATGCTGAACCGCCGCGGCCGCGAGGAGACGCTCGTCTTAGGTGCAGCAACCATGCGCAATCTGATCGAGCGCCTGCTGCCGGGCGTCAATGTCGTGCAGCGCCCGCGCCTTTCCAATCTCAGCTTCGCCGGCGACAAGAAGATCACGCGCCTTCCGCGCCGCTCGGCGATCGTCGCGTTCTCGGCCGAGGAAGTGTACGCCATCGCCGAGTTGATCCGCCGGCAGCGCGGCGGTGCTGCGGTCGTGCTCGGCGCGCTCTCGCCGCGTACGAGGAATGCGCAAGTCGACCTCTATCAAAACGGCGACGTTGACTATCTGATCGCGACCGACGCGATCGGCATGGGACTCAATCTCGACGTCGGCCATGTCGCCTTTGCTTCTGACCGCAAGTTCGACGGCTACCAGTTCCGGAATCTCAATCCGTCCGAATTGGCGCAGATCGCGGGACGCGCGGGACGCCATTCGCGCGACGGCACTTTCGGCACGACGGGACGCTGCGAGCCCTTCGACGCCGAACTCGTGGAGCGGCTCGAAAACCATGTGTTCGATCCCGTGCGGATCGCGCAATACCGCAATAACAACCTGAATTTCCGCTCGATCAAGGAGCTGCTCGCGAGCCTCGCTGCAGGCCCGCGCGAGGAGGGCCTTGTCCGGGCGCCGGTCGCCGACGATGTGTTGGTTCTCGAACATGCCGCCAAGGACGCGGATATCGCCGCGCTCGCATCGACGCCCGCCGCCGTCGAGCGGTTGTGGGAGGCCTGCCAGCTTCCCGATTACCGGAAGATCGCGCCGGCCGCCCACGCGGAGCTCGCCATGACCCTCTATGGTTTCCTGATGCGCGAGGGTAGAATACCCGCCGACTGGATCGCACGGCAGATCAAGCACGCCGACAGGACCGATGGTGATATCGACACGCTCTCAAATCGTATCGCGCAGGTTCGCACCTGGACATTCGCCGCGAACCGGGCCGATTGGCTGGACGATCCTGAACATTGGCAGGGTGTTGCGCGCGCAATCGAGGACAAACTTTCCGATGCCTTGCATGAGCGTCTCACCCAGCGCTTCGTCGACCGCCGCACCAGCGTCCTCTTGCGCCGCCTGAGAGAGAACGCCGCATTGGAAACCGAAATAACCCAGACCGGCGATGTCGTGGTCGAAGGCCACGTCATCGGCCACCTTTCGGGCTTCGAGTTTTCGCCCGCAGACGCCTCCGGCGAGCCGGAAACGAAGGCGCTGCGCGGCGCCGCGCAGAAAGTACTCGCCGGTGAAATCGAGAACCGCGCGAAGAAACTCGCCGAAGCAGGCGATGATGTTTTTGTGCTCACCGCCGACGGTACAATCCGTTGGTCTGGCGACCCGGTCGCCAAGCTCATTCCCGCCGACAATGCGCTCGAGCCGCGCTTCCGCATTCTTGCCGACGAGCAGCTCACCGGCCCCGCCCGCGAAGGCGTGGAGGAACGGCTTGCGCGCTGGCTGAAAGCGCATGTCGAAAAGCTGCTCGGGCCGCTGATCGCGCTCGGCAAGGCCGAGGATGTGACCGGGATCGCGCGCGGCGTCGCCTTCCAGATCGTCGAGGCTTTCGGCGTCCTGGAGCGGCAGAAAGTCGCCGAAGAAGTGAAAAGCCTCGACCAGCCAACCCGCGCGACGCTTCGCCAGCACGGCGTGCGCTTCGGCGCCCATCACATTTATCTGCCCACGTTGCTCAAGCCCGCGCCGCGCGGTTTGAGCCTTCTGTTGTGGGGACTGAAAAACGGCGGCCTGCAGCAAAAAGGAATCACAGATCTTCCCGCGCTCGCATCGAGCGGCCGCACCTCGATTCCGGTCGATCCGGAAATCGCTAAGCCGCTCTATCGCCTCATCGGCTATCGCCTGTGCGGATCGCGCGCGATCCGCGTGGACATCCTTGAACGTCTCGCCGACCTGATCCGCCCCGCGCTGTCCTGGCGTCCAACTGGGACGGGGGAAAAACCTGCGGGCGCGTTCGACGGGCGCGGCTTCACGGTGACGGTCGCGATGACGTCGCTTGTCGGCTGCGCGGGCGAGGACTTCGCCGCGATCTTGCGCGCGCTCGGCTATCGCACGGATCGCCGCCCGCCGCTTCCAGCTGAGCCCGCACCTTCTGCGAAAACGGCGGCAACCCCGGAAACGACTCCCGCGGATGCGCCTGCATCGGAGATACCTTCGGCAGAAACAATTGCTGAAACCCCGTCGTCCGAAGCAACGTCTGCTGAAGTGGCGACAGAAACGCCGCCGGCAGAAAACGCTGCGACGGCACCGGCGGAAGCTTCACCCGCACCGGCTGCTGAACCGGCAATGGTGGAAGTTTGGCGGCCGGGCCGTTCGCCCGGCGAGCATCGCCCGAAGAAGCCGCACGACCGCGAACGCCGCCGTCCGCAACAAGTGTCGCTGCCTGCGGGCGAAGCGCAGACGCAGCCCGCATCCGATGCGAATGCGAAACCGCAAAAATCTCACCGCCACCGCAAACATGACCGCAAGCCGCGCACCGACGGCGGCCGAAACGCGCCGCGCCGCGAGCGTCCGATCGATCCCAACTCGCCCTTCGCCGCTCTCCTGGAATTGAAAGCGCGGCTCGAGTCCGGAAATGGCTCCGGCAAAAAAAACGAAGAGAAAAGCGAAGGTTGAACTCGCAGCGCCGGAACGGCGGCAGCGGATTGACCGCTGGCTTTGGCACGCGCGGATCGTGAAAACGAGAACGCTCGCCGCCTCGCTCGTCGCTTCCGGACATGTTCGCGTGAATGGCCGCCGCGCCGAATCCTCCGCCCACACGGTACACAAGGACGACGTACTCACGATCGGGCTCTTCAGCAGAGTGCGTGTTCTGCGCGTTGTCGATTTCGCCGGCCGCCGCGGCGGCGCGGCACTGGCAAGCACCCTCTACGAAGAGATCAATGCCTGATCGCTGTAAAATGAGCGGCATTTACTTGCGAAGCGGCAACACATGCGTTAGGCCCCGCGCGTCCCTATATGATCTGAACAGTCATGACCTATGTCGTCAACGATAACTGCATCCGCTGCAAATACATGGATTGCGTCGAGGTGTGCCCCGTCGATTGCTTCTACGAGGGCGAGAATATGCTCGTCATTCATCCCGACGAGTGCATCGACTGCGGTGTGTGCGAACCCGAGTGCCCGGCGGAGGCGATCAAGCCCGACACTGTCGGCGGGCTGGAAAAATGGCTGTCGCTGAATGCCGAGTTCGCAAAGATCTGGCCGAATATCACCGTGAAACGCGACCCGCCGGCCGACGCCAAGGAGTGGGACGGCAAGCCGGATAAGGAAAAGCTTTTTTCGCCGGAGCCTGGCCAGGGCGACTGAAAGTTGCGCAAAAGCCGCCTGCCTTAACCGTCTTCTTGTTTCGCGGCATCCAAGACCCGCAAGACATTGATTTTCGGCCAGTTTGTGGTAATATGGTCACAATCACATACGTATCCGCTCGGCTTTGGTGCTCCCTACGGAGCCTTCCATCACGGAACTGAACCTATTTATCGGCGTTCTCAGGCTGTCCTCCCTTCCGAAGAGAGAGGATGGCATTCACACCCTTCGGTTGAGTGCCTACGATGAATAAGAAACGCAAAGCGGCGGCAAAAGGATCGAAAGTGGCCAAAAAATCCGTTTCTGTAAAAGCCCCCGCCCCCGCTCCCGTCAAGAAGCCCGCGCATAGCCGCCAGGGCTTCCGCACGCATGAGCACATCGTCTACCCGGCGCATGGCGTCGGCCAGATCGTGCGCATCGAAGAACAAGAAGTGGCGGGTCACAAGCTCGAACTCTTCGTTATCTCCTTCCAGAAGGACAAGATGACGCTCCGCGTTCCAACCGCGAAAGCGACCGCCGTCGGCATGCGCAAGCTCGCCGGCCCTGACGTCGTGAAGAAGTCGCTCGACACCCTGAAGGGCCGCGCCCGCATCAAGCGCACGATGTGGAGCCGCCGCGCGCAGGAATATGAAGCGAAGATCAATTCCGGCAACCTGATCTCGATCGCCGAGGTCGTGCGCGACCTCTTCCGCTCGGAGAACCAGCCGGAGCAGTCCTACAGCGAACGCCAGCTTTACGAAGCGGCGCTCGACCGCATGGTGCGCGAGCTCGCCACCATCGAAGACATCACCGAAACCGAAGCCGGCAAGCAGGTCGAAGCCTATCTTCTGAAAGGCCCGAAGCGCGGGCCGAAGACAGAAGAAGCCGCCCCGGAGAAGCAGGACGAAGCAGCCTGATCGTTTCGGACCGCAAATCGAAAAGCCCGGCTCGAAGCCGGGCTTTTTTATTCGACAACGATCTTCACCCGATCGCCGAAGTGAAGCTTCGCGTCCTTGTCCAACCCGTTGAGGATCAAGAAACGATCGAGCTTCTTGTCGGGAACCGCCATCCGTCGCGCGAGCCGTTCGGCCGTGTCCGTGAGCCCGACGCGCACCACGGAAATGCGCAGCGGCTTCACGTTCTTGATCTCGTTCTCGGCGACGCGGCGGAACGTGTCGGCGGCCGCCCGGAAAGCCTGGTCGTTCGCCGGCGTAATTTCACGCGCCGCAAAAACGAGCCGGTAGACATCGGTGCCGAAACGAAGTGCGTAAAGACGAAACGACCACTGCTGGCCGCGCG
>Ga0157370_10003382_pt1 | contig 18753 bp, 17 predicted proteins | sample C35metaG_FD_113463 | JGI IMG/M metagenome (GOLD analysis project Ga0157370, IMG submission 113463) | Corn rhizosphere microbial communities from Kellogg Biological Station, Michigan, USA - C3-5 metaG | ecosystem: Host-associated > Plants > Roots > Rhizosphere > Soil | place: USA: Michigan...
AAGGTGATCGGCAGGCGGGTCCGGTCGCGGTTGTCGATCATCGCGTTGATGGTGTCCTTGCCCTTGCCGACCCGGCGCAAGGTCATCAACAACAACCCGGGAAGGATTTCGGCCCCTGCGACGTTTTCCGGGATACCGGACTCAAAGATCGGCGGCGTCTTGCTCTTTTCACTGACCCGCAGCACCCGCGTGCTACCGCCGGCCACCACCGGGTAGTCGATCAGGGTTTCAGTGGACTTGTCGGCGCGCCCGTCCTTGCCGGGCTTGCCGAGTTTCTTGCCGGTTTCGCAACAGGGTCCGCACTTGCCGGTGCCCTTCATTTTGGAATCGGCGAATACCATGCGGATCTGCGCCGGCGGCTCCTCGCCGCCCTCCTCGATCTTTTGCGCGATAGCTTGTGCCAGGCCAAAGACCTGTTGCTTGATCAGGCTGCCGCTCATGCCGTTATCAAGGCGATCGAGCACCTGGATATTTTCCTGAGTGTTATCGCCACCCACCTGCAATTCGATGATGTGATCCATCTCGCAGGTGCCACCGCCGACCTTGGGAAATTCGGCATCGCCACCGGCCTTTTGCCACGCGGCGTTCAACGCATCGCCCATCTTCCAGCCGCGCAGATTGACCCAGCGCGAACGCAACTCGTCGGAGCTGACACGCATTTGCCACAGGCCCGCTTCCTGGGCCTTGGCCCCCTGCAAGGTGATGATTGCACGCAGGGCCTTGGCCTTGGCCTTGCTTTGCCATTCCTTGAGCACCGGGCCCTTGACCTCATGCAACTCAAGGAAATCGACGTCGTACGAAGCCAGCTCCTTGTCCTTGCCCTTCACTTTGGCAGTGGTTTTTTTCTCCGGCGTGACCTTGTGCCCGGTGGACATTTCCAGGTCTTTGTAACGGCTCTCCACCTCATAGTCTTGCGACTTGCCCTTGCCATCCTTGCGCGACAGTCGCGGCCCGCCCTGACTGAGCACGCCGCTGGCCAGAGGCTGGCCGCGCATCACGCTGTCGGCGGCGAAGTCGGCCTCGCGTTCCAGCCGCTGGTAGTGCGGCCCCTGATCGGCGAGGTTGCTGATGCCGGAGCGTTGCAGGCCTTGTTGCTGCACGGTGTGGGCCAGTTCGTGGGCCAACAGGTGTCGACCGCTGTCGCTGTGAGGCTGGTATTGACCGTCACCGAACACGATGTCCTGACCGACCGTGAAGGCATGCGCATCCACATCCCGGGCGCTGGCCCCGGCGGCGCTGTCGTCGTGTACGCGTACGGCAGCGAAGTCGCTGCCGAAACGGCTTTCCATGAAATCGCGGGTGTCCGCATCCAGCGGTCTGCCGGGACGTGCCAGGGTCTCATTGACCGAGTCCGGTACACCCTGCCCGCCCGAGGCACCGTTGCTCTTGCGTTGCAGGTTCTGCTGGCGGCCGGCGGCGCAGCTTTCGCACTCGCCGCTGCTGCCGGCACCCGCGCCACAGGCGCACTTGCGCTGTAAAAGCAGACCGCGCACGGCGGTTTTCGGCGGCGAGGCGTCGCGTTCGGCACTGGGGGCAAGGGCGTGTTCGGTCATTGTCCCGGCCCCTGCAGTTGTTCGGCAATCAACCGTGCCAAGCGCCGCCCGGTGCGCTCCGGGCGTTCTCCGGCGGGCGTGGCGAACCGGGGGATTTGCACCTGCTCAAGCGCAAAGCCCTGCCCTGGCAGCGGTCCCTGGATCAGCAAACGTCCCAACTCGCGTTCCAGGGCGCCGGCCAGTCGCTGGCCATTGCGCAACGAATAACCGGGCAGCGCCAGAGTCCCTATCGTAAGGCTGATGGTCGGGGCGGCGGGTGCCAGGGTACGGGTCATTCCCAGTCCCCCACTTCCGCCGCCGGCAGCGGTTTTTCCAGTTTGGCGAATTCCGCTTCGGCCGCCGCGCGCAGATGCTGCATGCCGATGGCCATGTCCTTGTCCGCCGCGAGGAAAGCCGCGTTCAAGGCCAGGTTGCGGATATGCCCGCCTGACAGCGATAGCCGCGCCAACTTGCCAATATCCAATGCGCTGCACGGTGCATCGGACGGAAACGCCCGCTGCCAGATGGCGCTGCGGGCGTCCACATCGGGGAAAGGGAATTGCACGATGAAACGGATGCGGCGCTGGAACGCCGGGTCGATGGCCTGCTTCAAGTTGGTGGTGAGAATCGCCAGGCCACGGTAAGTCTCGATCCGTTGCAGCAGGTAGCTGACCTCCAGGTTCGCGTAGCGGTCATGGCTGTCGCGCACTTCACTGCGTTTACCGAACAAGGCGTCGGCCTCGTCGAACAGCAGGATCGCGCCACTGCTTTCAGCCGCGGCGAATACCCGTGACAGGTTCTTCTCGGTCTCGCCGATGTACTTGCTGACCAGCGCCGCCAGATCGATGCGGTACAGGTCCAGCTGCAGTTCGTTGGCCAGCACTTCGGCGGCCAGGGTCTTGCCGGTGCCGCTGCCGCCGGCGAACAAGGCGCTGATGCCCAGGCCTCGGTCGCTGCGTTCGGCAAAGCCCCAGTCGCGGTAGACCCGCGTGCGCTGGCGGACTTGCGCCGCCAACGTATGCAGACTGGTCAGGGCCGCGTCCGGCAGCACCAGGTCGTCCCAGCCGGCGCGGGCGTCCACCCGTTCGGCCAAGTGTTCCAGGCCGCGTCGAGCTTCTTCGCGACACACCTGCCAGAGGTGTTCGGCACCACCTTGAGGGCTGGCTTTGAAAACCTCGGCCAGACGCAGAATGGTACTGCTGCTGAGCTGGAACTGTTCCGCCAGCAGGCCGAGACGGCCGTTGAGGCCCGCGACTGACTCACCCAATTGTTGCTGCCAGAGCTTGAGCCGTGCCGATGCATCGCTGCCCTGAACGCTGACCCGACATTGACGGCGACGCAAGGCTGGCGCGCTGTCACCACTGAGCAGCAGCAAGCTCTGCAGGTGATCGAGGAAGTCGCCCAGGCGTTGTGCCTGCTCCGGGTTCAGACTTTGCGGTTGCAACCAGAGCAGCACACCGTGCAACAGCGCTTCACGTTCCCATAAGTGCGCCAATTGCCCGCGCTCGGCTTGCCCTGCAGGCAGGTCGAACTCGGTCATCCGGTAGAGCTTGAGCCCCAGCTCTGTCGCCAAGGCGTGGGCGTAGCCATCGCCGTCACCGTCCACCAGTCGCGCAATGGGCGCCAGGGCCAGGTTGGGCGCCACCTGCCACTGCGCGGCGATCTCGAGGATGCTGGCCCTGGCCTGATGCTCATCGACAGCGACCGACGCGGCGTCTGGCAGGTTTTCCCGGCGAAACCAGGGCTCCAGGCGCGGGTCTGGGAAGCTCAGGCCGGCGATCCGGTGCAGGATGATTTCATCCACCACCAGCCGCGCTTGCAGCACCCCGCCGCTGCCGCACGGTTCGAGCAATTGCCAGCGCCGCAGAGGGCCGATAGGGGTGATTGAACTCCACTCAGGGTCCGGGAGCAGATTCAGGGCCAGCTCGAAACTCAACCAGGGTTGGTTCGCGTCGCCTTGGGCTTGTGCCAGCAGGTCACGAAAGCGTGGGTCGAGGTCAGCGGCGGCGGCCAGCAGCAACAGATCCTGCTCGAAACGGCTCAGCCCCAACCGCTCGCTCAGCCGCGCCAGGGCTGGCGGGGTTTGCAGATAAGCGCCCAAGGGCGCAGGCTCGTTAGCCAGTCGCGCCGTCAGGTAGGCGGCAAAGGCATTCAACGTCTGGGTCAGCACGCGGCGGTTTTCGGCAAAATCATGGCGCTGGCTCATGGCAGCACCTGCGGCGTGCTGAATTGCCCGTCACCGCCCATGACCAGCGCGCTGGTTCCGGCATCCACCTGCACCCTTGCCAGGTAAGCGCCTTGGGCGACGCCCTGGTACTCGACGGTGACTGTCGAGCTCTGCTCGGCCGGCGGGAGAATGCCATTGCCGTCAGTCGCGCTGAAACTATAGGCCCGTGCCGGCCGGTCGCTCGGCGGGTTCTTTTCGTTGAGTAGCAAGCGCACCCGCTGCCCGGGGCCCACTGGCGGAGCGCATGTCACCTCGATGCTGCCGAAGCGGTAGGTGACGCCGTCGACCACCGTGCTGGTGGCACCGGGTAGCACGACAAAACCCGCCTGCGGGTTGAGGATGAACACGCCAAGGTTCGACTGCACCGCCCCATGGGCTACCGGCGGCGTACCCAACCATTGCCCATGGGCCACCTGCAACGTGCAGACCCCCGCCCGCAAGGATGAAGGCAGCGCCGGCGGATGAGGCAGATCCGGCAACAGGAAACCGAACTCCAGGGTCTCGTTATCGACGGTGCTCAGACCAGCGCTCAGGTCCAGTCCGTTGACCCACAGTTGTACGGTCTGGGCCTTGAAGTTGGCGCCGCTGACCCGCACGCTGCCATCCGGCAGAATCGGCATTGACGCGCCGGCCACCGACTCGACCCGGTCCACCCGTGGCATCCGCAACGGCACCACATAGAGGTTGCGTGCCAATACCGGCAGCGGCGTGCGTTGGCTCCTGGCCGTCGATTGCAGCAGTACGCTGATCAGGTACGCCGCGCTGGGCCGCGCCGGCACCTGGATCGCCGACCAGATGCGCGAGAGTTCGTCGGTGCTGAGATTGAGAGGCGTGATCCGCAGTTGCTCCAGCTGATCGGCCAGCCCGGCGCGTTCCAGCGCTTTGGGCACATTGGGTTTGTTCGGCGCCGGCTTGAGCGCCGCGCGGATGGCATCGCGGCCCATTCCCGGGGTGTCATGAAGGATCTGCATGGCAGCGCCGAGGAGGATTTCGGCGTGGAAGTCGGCAGCGCCATAGGCTGTGATGAGTATGTGCAAGTCCAGCGCCAGAGGCGGATTGCCAATGCGCTCACCCACACTGTCGCGGCTTGGCAGGCCAAGGTTGGCCCAGCCGGGGTTGCGCGTCTGGTTGTAGAGATAGAGGTTCAATTGGTCGCCACCGGCGGGATCTATGCGGTCCGGGCCGATACAGGTGACGCTCGGGGCACCGCCCAGCACATCGCTGACTTTCAATTCCGCCAGGCCGCTTTCCAGCAACTGTTGGAGCGTCACGAGCGCTGCGGCCAGCCCAAGTGGCGAACTCATGACCGCGGTCCTGCACCCGAGTTACGCTCGCTCAGGTAGTCATCCAGGGACTTGGCCGGCAAGCGCCGGGGTGGCTCTTCGCGACGCGACGCAGGCGCTGCCTCGGACGGGAGAATTTCGATGCGACCGATATTGATCTCGACCCGCGGTGCGGCAGCAGGCCCATCGGGCTGCGTCGGGTGCGGTTCCTGCCGGACATGCAGAGGCTGCGATGCCGAGGTGGCGTTGGGCGCTTGCTCGTGCAGGCGTTCGACACGGCGTTCGATCAGCTCCCGAGTCAGCTCGTGGCGCTCGATACGCTGTTCACTGTGGGAGCGTTCGATCAGCCGGGATTCCAGGCGCAGGGGTGGCTGTCCTTGCGCAGTCTCGACAACCGGCGGTAACGGTAGCGGAATTCGGGGTAGCCCGGCCTCCTTCGGTGATTCAAGCATTGACGAAACCACCGTCTGCGCAGGGCCTGGCATGGGTGGCGGGATGGTCGCCACCGGCGATGTTGGTTGCAGCAGCGAGGTCACCTGACGCAACACCTGCGTAACAGGCCGCGCCATCGGCGATGACGGCTCGGCCCTCGGTTGCACCGTTACCGGGATCGCGGCAGTCGCGGTGGACGGTTCTTGGGTGGGTGTCAGTTGCGACTGCGGTGCCTGCTCAAAATCCCGCGGCGCGATAGCGTCGTTTTCAAAGCGCGAGCCGATTCGCGGGCGAATTGTTGGCGGCTGTAAGGCGCGCCGGGCCAAGGCCAGCAGCCAGTCGCTCATGACTGCACGCGATGCAGATAGCGGGCGCGACGCTGCGGGCTCAAGGCGAGAATCTGCGTCTCGCTCCAGCCGTAGGCCGCGGCCAGCAAATGGACCTGATCGAGCGTCCGTTGCGCCCAATGGTCGAGGCTTTCCAGCAGGTAGCTGCCGATATCGAAGACCTCGCTCCAACGTTCCTTGCACGCCGGACAGCACATGTCTAACTCAATCAGCGCTTGTGGATCGGCCTGGCTCATGGCCTCGCTCAAGGCTTGCATCGCCCCCTGCGGCAAGTTCTCGAGCGATATTGGCTGCGCGCCCTGCGCAGCCTCCAGCACGCAGCGCCGGACCAATAGCTGCCGCGCCTGCTCGATGTCCGACAATTGGGCCACGGCCGCCAGATCGAGGCTGTCCGGCAGGCGAAAACGCAGGCGGTAATCTTGCCACTGCAATTGCAACTCCGGCGCGTCGGCGGGCGGATCATCCAGACGCAGGTCGGCCGTACTCAGGTTCAGCTCCAGGCGTTCGGCACAATGTTCGCAACAGGCCATGGCGGTCAATTGCGGCCCGAGCAGCGCGCCATACAGGTCCAGCAGATGGGCATCGCGGCGCCCCACTGGCAACCGCTCGGCACCCGTCAGGCCGTCGGCCAGCAAGGGCGCCAACAGCGCGCAGGATTGCAGTGCGGGGGGCAGCGTCTGGCTGTGGTCCCAGATCGCCAGCCAGTCAGCGGAATCAAGCTTGGACACGGTCAGGGATCTCCATCATGGAAATGCCAACAGGCACGATGCCTCGTCAGTTCGGCTCGTTGAAGCTTGGTTCGCTCGGTTCGACCACCTCGTAATCGCGCTCCCAGCCTTCGTTTTCCAACTTCAGACGGGCGATGGCGACGGCGTTGGCATTGGCGTCCAGGTCCGGCAGCGACTGAAACTCGCTGACCCAGCAGCGGAACACCTTGTACGCCAGGGCTAATTGGCCGGCCTCGTTGTATAGCTCGATGATGATGTCCTTGCGAAAATCCTTGAGCGACACCTCCGCGCCCAAGCCGGAAGCGAAGTTCCAGACCTTGTTCGCCCAACGCTCGAAATCGGCATCGTGGGTCACCCCACGTTCCAGGGTGATCGCCTCGAACTCGGTGCGCCCCGGCGATTTGCGGCTGCTGCTGGGGTCACCGCCCTCGCGGTGTTTGACCACTTCAGTGGTGCGCTTGAGTGCCGATACCTTGCTGATGCCGGCGACATAGCGACCGTCCCACTTGACGCGGAATTTGAAGTTTTTGTAAGGATCGAAACGCTGGGCGTTGACCGTGAACTGAGCCATGGCATATCTCCCTGATGCAGCGATTCAGCGGCCACCCACCCGGGTGGCCGCTGCCTGGATCACACCTGAATTTGCCCAGCCAGCTGCTGGATCCTGATCACCACGAACTCCGCCGGTTTCAGCGGAGCGAAAGCCACCAGGATATTCACCACGCCGCGATTGATGTCGTCCTGGGTGGTGGTTTCACGATCGCACTTGACCAGATAGGCCTCGCGCGGCGTTTTGCCCTGGAAGGCGCCCTGGCGGAACAGGCTGTTCATGAAGGCGCCGAGGTTGAGCCGGATCTGCGCCCAGAGCGGCTCATCATTGGGCTCGAACACCACCCATTGAGTGCCGCGATACAGGCTTTCTTCCAGGAACAGGGCCAGTCGGCGCACCGGCACGTATTTGTATTCGGAGGTCATCTGGTCAGCCCCGCGCAGGGTCCGGGCTCCCCAGGACACCGCGCCGTAAACCGGAAAACTGCGCAGGCAGTTGACCCCCAGCGGGTTGAGACTGCCATTCTCGCGGTCGTTCAATTGATAGTTCAGCGCCTGTACCCCGATCAGGCTGGCTTCAGTGCCGGCCGGCGCCTTCCAGACACCACGGTCACCATCGGTGCGGGCGTAAAGCCCGGCCACGGTTCCGCAGGGTGCGCTCAGGCGCAACTTGCCGTTTTTCAGGGGATCGGCGATGTAGATCCAGGGGTAGTAGACGGCGGCGTGATCGGATTTTGGCAACGCGGTCCCGGAAACCGTCGCCACCATCTGCTGCGGATCGACAGCGGTTGGTGGCGAGTCGATCACGAAGAATGCCCGGCGTTCCTCACAGTAAGCCGCTGCATCCATCAGCACGCCGGTGTCGGTGATACCCGGCAGACAGAGGATGTTGAACAGGTCCACTTCTTCCAGGGCATACAACCCTTTGCGTGTGTCACGGTCCGCAATGAAGGCGGAATAGATATCCGCGGCGGCATAGGCTGTTTCACTGCCGCCTTGCAGGGTGACGTTCACCGGCTGGGTGGTCAGCGAGCCTGCCAGCAAATGCAGTTGGCTGGCGATGCTGTTCAGCGGCGAATCCGAGACCGCGATACTTGAGGCCGCGCCTTGGGTGCCGGTGGCCAGGACCAGGGTGCTGCCGGCCACTGCACAGGTAAAGTTGCGGTAGGCGGGATCTCCCGGTTTACGCGCACGCACCGCAGCCTGAATCCGCGCGGCGACGTCCGTCAGTTTGGCGGCCAGATTGGCGCCAGCCGCCCCCGCGTCACCAATATCGATCACATCGGAATTGCCATCGAGGCTGATGCGAAGGCCCGTGTGGGTCGCATTTGGCAGAGCATCCAGGTCGTTGGCAGCGAAGGTATCGCTCGTCAGGGTCGCAGGATCAGGCACCGGCACCGGACGGATTGCCCCGACCGCATCGACCTCCACTCCACCTGCTTCACTGGCGAGTTTGAGCGCAGCACTGGCATTGCTTTTCTGCCCGGGCAGCACCCGCACACTGGAGAATTCACCGCCGACACCGGACGTCATCAGGATCGTTTGCGTAGCGGCCGGCCGCCCACAAGTGAAGTTCTGGTAGGCCAGTTGGCTGTTCGCTTGGGCCCGGACTTTGGCCTGGATTGCACCACACAGAGAATCCAGACGCTGGGTCGGCGTACCACCGGCGATATCCGCCGGCAGCGCGATCAGCACCTTGACCGGCGGCAGATTGTTCACGCTGACCCGAAACTCGTTGTGATTGGCGTCCAGCAGGGTCGTCACATCGGCCAGACTGGCACCGCGCGAAGTGCCGGCTGCCAACCCGTCCAGTGCTGCCTGACCGACCACCCGACTCACGTTGACCAACTGAGAAACCGCATTGACCTGATCCAGCACGTAGCGGGCGTCCATCGAGTTCATTGACAGATTTTCAAAGCGTTCGGCGCGTCCATCCGAGGCGCGGATGAACGTGATGTTGAATGAGCTACCAGGGTTGATGGTGAGGTGATCCACCCGTACTTCGATACCGTTACCCGCAGCGCCTTCGTCCAGCGCTTCGACCTTCAGTACATCGATCGGGTTTGTGTTCTGCAAGGTTTTGCTGGCTGTACTGGCGTCCTTGACGATACGCACCACGTAGGCCTCGGTACCGCCGTTCTGGAAGAACTGCCGGACCGCGTAACCCATCTCGGAATCCACTGCCAAGCCGCCGAAGCGCCGCTCGTAATCGGCGAAACTGAACAGGTGCTGGGCTTTGTTGATCGGCCCGCGTGGCGCCGAACCGGCAAAGGCAGCCACCGAGGTCGCGACGCCGGTAATGGTCCGCACGCCGCTGGGAAGTTCTTCGATATAGACGCCTGGATAGCTGAGTTGGGCAGGCATGACGGATCCTTTCCGGGCTGGATGCAGGAGGTTGATGGCCAAATCCCTTCAGAGGCAGATACAACGTCGCCTCACAACCAACACAACTACATCCGAACCCATCCACTGCCCGGAAACCGTTGACGACCTGGACGCAGTTCATATTTCTTATGGGAACTGACAGCCCACGATCCGAAAGGTATGGATAGCTATAGATCGTTTTTTTTATTACGCAAATTCAAGCATTTCCATCTTTAGCTAATGGCTTATTGATATTTTTAGTTCTATAAGCACCTGAACTTAAAGGGCTGCCGCCAAAAGCCAATACCCAATAGTTATAAAGCGTCGAAGTAAAACAATAATTAACTGTAAAAGCCCAATGACTGTTTTGTTGTAACGCTAATAGCCAGACATCATTAAAATCAGCGAAGCCCCCCCACTTTCATCGCTCAGTTAAGATGTGGCTGGATGGAACTTCTCTCGCTTGAGGTTATAGTCCCGTACAGAAAAGCCCCGTACAGAAAATGATCCGGGTGACGTCAACATGAAAACGCTCACGGCCCTTTTCACCTGCTTGCATGTTGCCAGCGTATGCGCGGTCACGATCTCCTGCGCGAATGCTGCGTCACCTGCGCGCACCTTCAAGACCAGCTTCGACTGCGCCGACACAAAAGCATCCGTCGAGAGACTCATCTGCCGCGATCCGCAACTGGCGCAAATGGATATTGAACTGATGCGTCTCTATCGACTGGCGCTCACGGATGAGCATTCGGTGCCGCCCGCAAACAAAGTCATGATCGACCAGCAGTTCTGGATCGAGGCCCGCAACCAGTGTGGTTCCGGGCCGGAGTCCAAGGCATGCGTGATCCGCAGTTATGCCGAACGTGCGTATCAGCTCCGCCAAGGCTCGGCAATTGTGAGAACCAAGGATCCAGACAGACTGACCGAAGGCCCCCAGGCGTTCCGTTGTACCGGGCTTAGCGACTTGATGACTGCGACATTTTTTAATACGCAGCCAGGCGTGGTTTACCTGAAATGGGCGAACTCCTCGATCACCCTGAGCCAGGTGCAAAGTGATTTTGAAACCCGATACACCGGCAAGAATTACCAGGGGAACTACAGCTTTCGGCAAAACGAAAACGGGGTCTATTTCCAGAAGCCTGGTGCCGGGGAAGTAAGCTGTACGGCCGAGCCGGTTGGTTGAGGGCTCTGCCCGCCCCCTCCTCACCCACCCTGCATCCGGTCGCCCTCGTGCTCGATGTCCATGAGCAAGTGGTTTTCCACCCAGCGCACCGGTACCGACTCCAACTGTGCGCCCTTGCAAGGGCCGTCGATGCATTGCCCGTCGTCGAAACGGAACATAGCGCTGTGATGCGCGCACATCAGGACCTTGCCGCGATAGGTGCAAAATTCCAGTGGCCGATAATCCAGAGGCACCGAGAAATGCGGGCAGCGGTTGACGTACACCCACACCTGCTGACCTTGGCGCACTGCCACCAACCCGGCCGGATGCAGTTGCTGGTGCTGCGGCAGGCCCAGGGCGCCGCCGTCCGCGATGTCGTCGAGTTGGCACAACGTGATGGTGATCATGGTCAGCCGCGCAACTCCGGGTTGCCCAGGCTCCAGTGCCAGGGGCGAATCTGCACACTGGCGAACAGCCCGGCCTGGACATAAGGATCGTCCTGAATAAACGCTTCCACTTCAGGCAAGCTGCCCGCCTCGATGACCAGCAGCGTGCCATTCATGGACGTGCCCGCTTCATCGAGGGTCGGGCCGCCGAAGCGCACCACTACCCGATGAGCCTGGTTGGCACGTAAATGCGCCTGATGGCTAGGCCGCAAACGCTGACGCAAGGCTAGCGAGTCCGGATGGTCGGTGGCGAATACCGCAAAAAACTGGCCCATGATTCACACAATTTCCATGACAAATTCATAACACGCACGCTTGAACGGCAATTGCATATCCAGGTCGGCGGACAAGTCGTCGTGAGTGAAACGGTCTTCGTAGATCACCTGCAACGACTGTTTGACGCCAAACACCGCATCGGACTCCAGGTACGGATCATCGTGATTGAACAGGTGCGTGACCAGTTTTCGATAGCCCGGTACGTCGATCATGAAGTGCAGGTGTGCGGGCCGCCACGCGTGACGGTTGGCGGCATTGAGCATACGCCCGACCGGGCCATCGGTAGGGATCGGGTAGCACACGGGAACAATCGTGCGAATGGCGAAGTAGCCATTGGCATCGGTGCGATATCGACCGCGTAAATTGCCGAACGGCTGCTCCGTGTCCTGGCCTGAATACATCCCGTTTTCGGCGGTTTGCCACACGTCCAACACCGCGCCGGCCAGTGGGTTGCCCTGAGTGTCGACCACACGACCGCGCACCAGTGCTGTTTCGCCAGGTGTGCAGGCCATGTTTTCACCAAACTCACGCTCTGGCATGCCGTCGATGTAGAACGGCCCGAACACGGTGGTGTCGGTGGCATTGGCGGTGTGTCGATGGTTGATGGCGTCGACCAGCATCGAGACACCAAGGGTGTCCGAGAGCAGGATGAATTCCTGGCGCACCAGACCATCGCACGTGTGGCCGGTATCGGTCAGAAAGCGTATGCCTTCAAACCATTCCTGCTCGGTCAGTTCGACTTCGCTGACAAACGCGTGCAGGTGCCGAACCAGGCTTTGCATGATGTATTTGTAACGCGCGTTCGGCGCGTCCTTGAAGCTGTTCACCGCCTGCTCGGAAATCCGCAGTTCGATGGTTTTGTCTTGATCGGTCATTGTTGTTATTCCGACGAGGGAGAGTGTACGGCTAGCGCAGGCATCGGGGCCGTGGTTCGCCCCGACGCTGCCCTGATCAATCAGGCTGGTGCCTGGCCTTTCAACGCGCGGGTCAACAGCGCTTCAATCGGTCCTTGTTCAAATGGCCGGGGGTTGTAATACGGACTGGCGCAGGCGATTTGCGCCGCTTCGGCAGGGCCGTGCTCAGGCAGGCCAATGTCCCCCAGCGCCAGAGGAATGCCCAGCTTCTGGTTCAGCGCGTACAACAAAGCGCCGACCTCGCTTGCCTCGTTGCCACCCAGGGCGCGCGCGGCCCGTTGCAACGGCTGCGCTGCCGCTTTGCGGTTGTAATGCGCGGCGTGGGGCAGAACGATTGCATGGGCCTGGGCGTGCGGCAGATTGAACGTCCCGCCCAAGGTGTGGCAAAGCTTGTGGTGCAAAGCCATGCCCACCGAACCCAGGCAAATGCCCGCCAGCCACGCACCATACAACGCCTGGCTACGCGCCTCGGGATCATCGGGATCGTTAACCACGCCCGGCAATGCCAGGGCCAGCGAACGAATCGATTCTTCGGCCATGAAGCCGATGATCGGGTTGGCGTCCTGGGCGTACAGCGCCTCGACGGCGTGGGCCATGGCGTTCATGCCCGAGCAGGCGGAAATCTGCGACGGCAAAGTCAACGTCAACTGTGGGTCGTAGATCACGGTTTTGGGCAAGACCCTGGGATCACGCCCGGTTTTCTTCAGGCGATTTTCCGTCAAGCCGTAGATGGGCGTCATTTCGGAGCCGGCGTAAGTGGTCGGCACCGCCACGATGGGCAGGCCTGAATCCATGGCAATCGCCTTGCCCAGGCCAATGGTCGAACCACCGCCAATGGCCACGCAGCAATCGGCATCCAGACGTGCCGCTTCAAGACGCGCCGCTTGCGCCACTTCCAGCGGAACGTGCATCACGGCCTTGGAATAGATGCCCGCCGCGCGGTCACCGAGCAATGCCGCGACCTGTTCGCCTAACCCGTGCTGTTCCGGCGTGGTCAGGATCAGTGCACGCCGGGCGCCCAGGCGTTCGATTTCTTCAGCCAGCGTCGAGAGTTTGCCCCAACCGAACACCACACGGGTCGGCAGGCTTTGGTAAACAAATGGGTTCATGGCAGGCCTCAACGTGGGTAATACGGCGCGATTTTGGCGTCGACGTTGACCCACACCGAATGGGCTTCGGTGTAGTCGTGTATCGCTTCGAAGCCCATTTCACGGCCATAACCCGATTGGCCGACACCGCCAAACGGGCTACCAGGGTTGACGCGTTTGTAGCAGTTGATCCAGCACATGCCGGCGTGGATGGCGTCGGCCATTTTGTGCGCGCGGGCCAGGTTCTGCGTCCACAGCCCGCTGCCCAGCCCATATTCGGTGCTGTTGGCAATGGCCAGGGCTTCTTCGTCGGTGCTGAAGCGCACCACGGTGACGAAAGGCCCAAAGACTTCTTCCTGGCAGACACGATCACCGGGCCGGGCTTCGACGACGGTCGGCTCGACGTAAAAACCCTTGGCCAGGCTTTTGTCGTCCGGTGCCTTGCCGCCGACGAGGACCTTGCCGCCCTGCTCGATGGCGATATCGATATAAGCCAGGACGCGGTCGCGGTGCAGCGCCGAAGTCAGTGGCCCCATTTCGGTCTGAGGGTCCATCGGATCGCCCAGGCGAATGGATTTGGCCAGCGCGATGAATCGCTCAAGGAACGGGTCAGCAATGTCTTTATGCAGAATCAGACGCGAGCCGGCGATGCAGGCCTGGCCCTGATTGTGAAAGATTGCCCAGGCAGCGCCATTGACCGCCGCCTCCAGATTGGCGTCTTCGAAGACGATGTTGGCACCCTTCCCGCCCAGCTCCAGTTGGATGCGCTTGAGGTTGCTTGTCGACGATTCGACAATCCGTCGACCGGTCGCCGTCGAGCCGGTAAAGGCAATCTTGCCGACGTCGAGGTGTTCTGCCAGCGCTTGCCCGGCAGTATGGCCGTAGCCCGGCACCACGTTGACCACACCTTTCGGAAAGCCGACTTCTGTCATCAGCTCGACGATGCGCAGGGTCGTTAACGGCGTGATCTCCGAGGGTTTGATGACGATGGTGTTGCCCGCCGCCAGTGCCGGGCCCATTTTCCAGCTGGTGAACATCAGCGGAAAGTTCCAGGGCACGATCTGCCCCACCACGCCAATGGGCTTGCGTTGCACGTAGTTGAGGAAGCCGGCTTCAACCGGGATCACTGAACCTTCGACCTTGTCGGCCATGCCGCCGAAGTAGCGGAAGCAGGCGGCCGTGCGCGGTACGTCGAGGCCACGGGAGTCGCGGATCGGGTGGCCGGTGTTCAAGGATTCGAGCTGCGCCAGTTCTTCGCCGCACTCTTCGATCTTGTCCGCCAGTTTGAGCAACAGGCGCCCGCGCTCGGCGGCACCCAAACCCGACCAGGCTGGAAAGGCACGCTTGGCGGCGGCGACGGCGAGATCGATGTCTGCGGCTTCAGCGGCGGCGATGCGGGTGATCAACGAACCGTCATGGGGCGACAGGACGTCGATGGTTCCACCGGCGACGGCGTCAACGAAGCGGCCATCGATATAGAGCTGATTTTGCATAATTGTTTCCTCGCACCGCGCGTGTAGCGCAGTGTCTGACTCAAGGGCTGGGAGCATGGCCCGACATGACGCCGGGCAAGACACGAGGTCTTAAAACTCGATCGGGTACGGCTTGAGTTCGCCGCTCTCGTAGCGTTGCGGCAGGTTCGGCGTGGCGTTTTCCCAGACCATCAACATCGAGCGTTTGGTCGAGTAGCCCTGGTGACGTATGTCGGCGGGCATGGCGCAGATGTCACCGGCGCGCATGGTGATGCGGGCGCGTGGGTTGCCGTCATCCTTGTCACCGACATCCCAGATGATCTCGTCGGACATTTGCAGGAACCACTCGATGCGGTCATTGCCATGGAACACCGGCAGGATGAATTCTTCGGTGGTCGGGCAGAACAGGCTGGCCTTGCACACCGAGGTCACGGACGGGTTCCAGGTCACGTCGGAGCGCGACAGGTACTTGAACAGGTTGAAGGCATGCAACTCACCTTCGAAACCTTCTGCGGCGTGGACTTCAGGTTCGTCCTGAGGCACATCGATGAACTGGCGATTGACCGGAAGATCGTTGCGCAGCGGCGAATCATCCTTCAGGCCCGGCATGCGTTTGGTGGCGATGCGGGAGCGCTCGATGGCTTCAATGTTGTTGCCGTTCTTGCGACCGAAAGCGCTGCCGGTTTCTTCCGGTGCGGCGAACGGGTCAAATGTCGAGTTGGTCCAATCACGCAAAATGGCCTTGAACGTCGCCATGATCAGCGGTGTTTCAAAGTTTTCGGTGTAGTTGACCCCGGCAGCCTTGAGCGTGCCGTTGAAGGTGCCGGCATACAGATCGACCCTGCCGTAGTAATTGCGAGTGCCAAGGACCTGGTCGAAGTTGACCCAGCCATAGAAAAAGCCCCAGGCCACATCGCGCATCATGGCGCGCAGGAAGGCGTCGACCGGAATCAGGTGCGAGCGGGTCTGGCCTTTGGCGGGCCAGGTGATGCGGGCGAAGTACTCGTCGCGCGACAGGTCGAAGGCGCCGAGTTTGAATGAGCAGTAGCCAGTAACGGCATGGGGTGCGCTGGCCTGGACGTCATCGTCGGCAAACAGGGCGGTATCGGCAGCGGTTTCAAGCATGGCCATGGCGGGATTCCTTTTGTTGTTGGTTTAGGCGGCTGGGCAGATCACTTGAAGCAGATGTCAGCCCACTTCTCGACTGACAGCGGGCCTTTGATGGTCTGCTGCAGGATCACGCCCGGGCGGCTGGCTTCGAAGCGATAAGCAGTGCCCACCGGCAACAGGCACTGATGGCCGCGCTTGAGCAACACGTAGCCCATGGGTTTGCGCGCCGGTACTTCGCCGGCCAGTTGCGTGCCCTCGCTGTCTTTGAGCGGCGCATCGAGCTTGAGGAAATCCACCCGCACTTCACCGTCCATGACGATGGCGAATTCGTCGTGCGCGGCGGTGTACCAAGGCGATTGACCTTCGGCGCGGATGGACTCCACGACATAGCCGAGGTTGAGGCCGACCACGACTTTTTCGTAAGGACGGGACTGTGCCGCCACTTCGAAGATGTTCGAAAAAGCGTAGTGACTGGCCTGGCCGCTGATGAGTTCAACCGACCCTTTGGTGTAGTTGTCCAGCGAGCCGAATACCGTTTCGATTGCAGCGCTACTCATGGTTTTCACCGTTTTGTTGTTGTAGTAACAGTGAGCCAACAGTACGTCGCGCCTGGCCCCGGAACAATTAGAGGACCGGCGACAACAGTGTTTGCGAAACGCAAACACTGGAGCGAGCCAAGTGCCGGTCAGCGAACCCAGCCACGCTCCAGCAAGGGTATGTCCCAGCATGGCTCATCGCCGAAGTTCTCCACCAGAAAGTCGATCAACGTGCGTACTTTCAAGGCCCGGCGCTGCGTCGCGGGGTAGACCGCGGAGAAGTTGAAGGATGACAAGGCGTACTCGGACAGCACCGGAATCAACCGGCCACTGAGCAAGTCATCGCTGGCCACCAGTGTCGGCAGGCAGACAATGCACACCCCGGTTTGTGCGTAATCGCGCAGCAAATGCACTGAATTGGAACGCACTTGGCCCGGCAGGCTCAGTTCTACTTGCTCATCTTCGCGGGTGAAGATCCAGCGGTTGCGCGACGGATAGCCCTCGTACAGGGCGATCTTGTGTTGCAGCAGCTCCTGAGGATGGGTCGGCACGCCGAACTCGCTGGCGTAATCGGGGGACACGCAGAACAATCGGCGCACACTGAACAGTTTGCGCTCGATCAGGGTTTCCGCCATAGGCGGGAACATCTGGAACGCCACATCGAAGCCTTCTTCGATGGGGTCCACCACCCGGTCGTTGACGATGACATCCACTTCAATGTCCGGATAAAGCCGCGTGAACTCGGCCAACAGTCGCCCGAAGTGACCGATGGCAAACCCTGGCAGCATTTGTACGCGCAACTTGCCGGTGGGTTTGGCCCGCAGTTCGCGCATGTGTTCGGTAAGCGAATTGAAACTCGCCACCATGTCCGCGCATTCCTTGTAATACGTCTCCCCTACCTCAGACAGCCGCACATGGCGGGTACTGCGGTGGAACAGCGGCGCATTGATGAACTGTTCGAGTTGCTGGATGCGGTGGGTGATGACTGAGCGGGTCACGCCCAATTGCTGGGCCGCCCTGGCGAAGTTGCCGGTCTCGGCAACTCGCACAAAGGCTTCGACACTGAGTAAACGATCCATGGGGCCGGCTCTCTGGATGTTTTTGTTCTTATAGGAACAGCGAGGTTAGCCTGTCGGCACCTCGCGCTCCACATCCCGGAGCCGTCTTATGGCTGGGGCCGCACGGATAACCGTCGCTGCATGGGGAAAACCTGCCAGCCCAGGCGTTCGCTGATCAGCCCCCACACGCCTTGCGGCGCCTTGAGCATCATCACCACCGCAACGGCGCCGAGAATGATCATGTACACCGCGCCGTATTGCGCCAGGCAGCCGCGCAATACGAAGTAAATCAGCGTGCCGATCAGCGGTCCTTCGAGGGTGCCGATGCCGCCGATAATCACGATGAAGATCACGACTGCCGTCCAGTCTTGCAGGTTGAACGCCGCGTCCGGTGAAATGCGCAGTTTTTGCAGGAAGATCAGTGCCCCGACCACGCCTGTGCAACCGGCGGCCAACACGTAGACCATCAGTTTGGTGCGGAATGTATCGACCCCTAGACTGCCGGACGCCGGTTCCGAATCACGAATTGACGCCAGGGCCAATCCCTGTCGCGAACGCAGCAGCAAGAACACCACTGCCACGGCGCCAATGGCGATGGCAAGCGCGGTGAAATAGATCAACGTCTCGCGCCCGTCCCGGTCATTGCCGATCTGCCGCACGATCGCCGCCGGCAGACTTTGCCCGGATCCACCGCCAAGGCTGCTCATTTGCGCCAGGCCCAGGCGAAACACTTCTGCCACCACCCAGGTACCAATGGCGAAATAGGCTCCGCGCAGACGAAACACAATCAACGCCGTGGGAATCGCCAGCAGCGCAACCGCCACGCCAGAGAGCAGCACCGCGAGCAAGGGCGGTACACCGAACTGGCTCGCCAGCATAAACAGCAGATAACCGCCGAGGCCAACGAAGGCCTGTTGCCCGACCGACACCATGCCGGCGTACCCGGCCAGCAGGTTCCACATTTGCGCCAAGGCCAGGTAGTAAGCGAACTCCACCACCAGACGAAGACTCGCGCGATCGGCCCAAAGAGGGGCACTGAGCAGCACCAATACACAGAGTCCCAGCAAGGACAGACCAATCGTGCTGCTGAGGGTCGTTCGTTGCACGCGATAACCGAGCGCGGGATTGTTCAAGGCATTCATCAATCGACACTCCGGGGAAACAGGCCACGCGGGCGCACGACCAGGATCAGCAGAAACACAAGGTGACCGGCGAGGATTTGCCAGCCG
>Ga0157370_10003383_pt1 | contig 18752 bp, 15 predicted proteins | sample C35metaG_FD_113463 | JGI IMG/M metagenome (GOLD analysis project Ga0157370, IMG submission 113463) | Corn rhizosphere microbial communities from Kellogg Biological Station, Michigan, USA - C3-5 metaG | ecosystem: Host-associated > Plants > Roots > Rhizosphere > Soil | place: USA: Michigan...
ATTCGGCGTGGAAAGGCGGGTTGCGCCGAGCGGCGCCAATCGCCAAGCGCAACAATATGTCCGAACCTGCCCCTCCCGAACGGCGCCTGTTCGGCATCGCGTTGCGCGCGACCTCGGCTACCGCCTTCGGGGTGATGGCGGCTTTTCTCAAGACGGCGAGTCAGCACGGCGTCTCGACGTTCGAGATGATCTTCTATCGCAATATCTGGGCTCTGTTGGTGGTCGGGAGCTGGATCGCGCTCGGGCCGGGCTGGTCCGCGGTGAAGACCAGGGCGCCGCTCGCGCACGTCACCCGATCGGGCATCGGCCTGATCTCGATGCTGCTAACCTTCGGGGCGGTGGTTCTGCTGCCCTTGGGCGAGGCGACCACGCTCACCTACGCTGCGCCGATCCTGGCGACCTTGTTATCCGGCTTGGTCCTCGCCGAAAAGATCGGCCCGCGCCGGTGGAGTGCGGTCGCGGTCGGTTTCGTCGGCGTCCTCCTGGTCGCGCGTCCCGGTGCGGGCGTCACCACGCTCGGTCTTACGGTCGGGATCGCCGCCGCGTTCGGCCAGTCCGCCGTAATGATTACCGTGCGCCAGATCAGCCGTACCGAACAGACGGTCGCGATCGTCTTCTGGTTCACGGTCTTCACGATGCTCGCCGGCCTGCTGATGCTGCCCTTTTTCGGGCATGCCCATGATCGCGAGACCTATGGCATCCTTGCCGTCGCAGGCCTGCTCGGCGGCATCGGCCAGCTCAGCATGACCGGTTCGCTCCGCTTCGCCCCCGTCTCGGTGGTGGTGCCGCTCGATTATCTGCAGATCGTGTGGGGCATCCTGATCGGCTGGCTGGTCTTCCTGAGCCCGCCGACCCCGCTCATGCTCGCTGGCGCCGCCCTGATCGCAGGGAGCGGCATCTACACCGCCTATCGCGAGCATGCCGCCGGCAAAATACCCGCCGAAGCGGGCTCGATGCCGGAAGCGAGCTGACGCTTTTTGATCGAGAGCTGCACCGGCCCGCGCCCCCACCCGGCCTCCCAGCCAGGTTATTCTATGGGAGGCCGGGTGGGGGTGCGGGCCGGTGCGGCAAGCTTCGGCGGATGCCGAAGCGTACCAGAAAACTACCTTCCGATCAGCTTCATCGCCATCCGGTCGGCGACGCTGGCAGCAGTTTTCCCGGTGGCGGCACTCTCCGCCCAGATCGTCTCGAGCCGGCCTGGGATCTGCTTCAACCGCGCCTGCACCTCGGCCCGGTCGCCCTGGCCCAGATATTCGAGCGTCACGTTGATGATCCCGCCCGCATTGATCACATAATCGGGCGCATAGAGGATGCCGCGCGCTTGCAGCCGGTCGCCATCCTCGGGCGTCGCCAGCTGGTTGTTGGCACCGCCGGCGATCACCGGCGTGCTGAGCTTCGCGATCGATTCGGCGGTCAGGACCGCGCCCAATGCGCATGGGCTGACCACATCGGCATCCACGGTGAGGATTTCGGCAGCCTCGACTACCGAGCCGCCCAATTCCGCCGCCAGACTGGCCGCACGCGCCGCATCGACATCGGCCAGCGTCAGCCTGGCGCCCTCCGCCGCCAACAGGCGCGCCAATCCGCCGCCGACCGAGCCCACGCCCTGGATCGCGACATGCACGCCATTCGCATTGTCCTTACCGAGCGCGCGCTTGATCGCCGCCTTGACACCCAGGAACACACCCATCGCGGTCGATGGGCCGGGGTCGCCGCCCGCATGGCCCTCGCCCACCGGCAGGCCCGAAACGTGGCGCGTTTCCTTGCCGATCGCCACGAGGTCGGCCTCGCCCATGCCGACATCCTCGGCGGTGACATAGCGCCCGCCCAGCGATTCGATCGCGCGGCCGAACGCCGCCAGCATCTCCGGTGTCTTGGTGCGCGCCGCATTCGCCAGGATCACGCCCTTGCCGCCACCCACCGGCAGCCCCGCCATCGCATTCTTGAAACTCATGCCGCGCGACAATCTGAGCGCGTCGGTAACCGCATCGTTCGCGTCGGCATAATGCCAGAAGCGCGTGCCGCCCGCCGCCGGCCCGAGGTGAGTCGAATGAATCGCAATGACCGCGCGGAGGCCCGAAGCCGGATCGGAGAAGAAGTGGACGCCTTCATGGGCGTCGAAATCGGGCAGGTCCCAAACGGCTGGCATGATTCTCACTCGCTAAGAAAATTGCGGTAAAGCGCAATAATCTTATCAGCGCTTGATCGAAAGCCTGAAAAAAGTGGGGCGGATGACGGGACTTGAACCCGCGACCCTCGATACCACAAACAGCGCGCCCTAGACATGGGCCGTCCGAAACGCTTGCGATTACAGGCGCTTAGAGAAGGTCTCACAGGATGATTCATGGGTCAAGGGCAAATCCGGACACAAATTCAGACACAAAATGCGCCTAGCCGGCCGACCGCGATTCCACTGATCGGAAGTCCGAAACGCGCTCCACGACCGCTAGGAGTCCGGCAAGATCGTCTTTTTCGACATGGCGCCCGATCAAGGGGCAGGCCTGCTCGATCGGGAAGCCGACCTTGCATGGAAGGTCCGTTTTCTGGATCCAAAGGATCGGCTCGTCCTTACCCTCAGCTGCCTCGATTTTGCCTTCGGGCCGCAGGCGCTGCCAATAGGTCGCGAAAGGTTCGTTATCGAACGTGAATTTGTCGCCTGCCCCGGCCATGAAGCGTGGGCAATCGGATGAACAGACTTCTGCCAACTCCGACAGAAGCGTGCTCAGGATCGGATCGAGGAAAATCTTCACGAGAGCCTCAGGAAGAGGTTCATCATCACGACGGCGGAATTGGGCATCGATGACCTCCGCTACCGCCTCCGCCGAAAAGAATTTCAGAGCCGACAAAATCAGGTAGCCGATGCCGCGGATAAGCGGGCGCTGCTCGAGACCGCCGCGAAACGCCCGGCCAAACAAATAAGGGAGGTTCGCGAAGGCAAGCTCCAGCGCCGCCGCCGCGTCGTGAGGCGATCCAGCGACGCCCCAAGGCCGATCGCCGATCCGGCCGTGCGCGAACTCGGAGATTATCAGGGCAATTCGCTCCATTATTTCCCGTTCCATCTTCTGGGGGCAGCCGGGTCGCCCTTGGGCGGAAAATGGAAGATCAGCTATCTCCCGAACATCCGTCTCCTCGGCCTTCGGGAAATTCAACCGGGCGCGGTCTGCCCCGCGGCGACCATGTCGACGCATTCGGCATCGACTTTATCAACCCGCCCCGCCTTGGCCATAGCCCTCTGCCGGAAGCGACCGAAGAAGCCAACGCGATCGCGACAGCCTTCGACGGAGATCCGATTCTCAACGCGGAAGTGACCCGGGAGCGGGTGTGGCTGGGGCGGCGCCAGGCGCGCTATGTCCACTTCGCGACCCACGGCAGCCTCGACGTCGAAGCCCCGTCATTTCAGTCAATCTCGTTGAACGCCGGCCGATCCGATTCCGCAATTCGGGCTCTCGACATATTGTATCTCGATCTGCGTGGTCTTCAGCTGGTGACGTTGGGCGCTTGCGAAACCGCACTTGGCCGGTTCGATAGCCTTGACAATATTAGAGGCCTGCCCGCCAACTTGTTGCTCGCGGGCGTCCAGACCATTGTCGGAACATTGTGGTCGGTTGAATCGACGACATCACGAGACTTCTTCCTCATTTTATCAGCAGCTGAGAAAGGGCCAGCCCCGGTTGAACGCCTTCCTCGAGGCACAACGGCTGACGCGTATCGATCACCCCGAATACCGACGGACCCGCTCTTAATTCAGTGCAAGCCCGATCGCGCGGTCCGGCCAGCCGCCAGATATCAAAAGGCGCTTGGGTCCAGCCGCCCTGATGCTCGGAGGAGGGCCGCTTCAGCGATCAAGGTGTCACTTTTGCTTCGTGCTAATGCGAGCTGAGCAGCTCTAAGCGCTTGGTCGGCGACCAAAATGTCGAGTGTTGTACGAAGATTTAGCCCATATTCTGTTCGGACGCCCCGGGCCGCCAATTCGGCCGCCGATACTTCCGATTGATTCGCTTCGGAACGGCGTTTGGCCGAGTTGAAGGCAGCCCAAGCCGTTTCCGCGGACCGCAAGACTTCTAAGGATACGGCGTCTTCGGCATAGATGTCCGCGCGATAGTTTGCGCGGGCCTGCCGAACCTTGGAGCCGACAAGGCCTCCGTTGATCAGTGGGACGGTCATGGTAACGACCGCGGATGCCTCCCTAGCCTGCCGATATGCCGGGGTGTTAGCAAATTGCCCGCTCCGTCCGTAGGATCCGCCCAATGACAAATAGGGGGCGCTCGCTGCTCGCTCCACGCCAATTCTTGCCGCAGAGGCTTGCGTTACGCGTTGCTGCTCCCGCAAGAGCGGGTTGGATTCCAACGCCGCCGATCGTGCCTCGGCAAGAGTTGAAGGTAGGCCGGACAAATCCCGATCTGGAATACGAAGATTCCCAGGCGCGTGCCCCACGAGCGCCGCGTAAGTAGCGCGCACGCCCTCGAGCACGCCACGAGCTTCTTCGAGATTAGCTTCTACGGACGCACGCTGCGCCTCGAGTTGTGCGACGTCCGTTTTCGTTGCTTGTCCGAGATCGTAGCGAGAGCGTGCTTCCGCGAGTTGCCGGTCGAGCCTCATAATGCCTAGTTGCGACACCTCGACAGCCTGCAGATTGTATAAAACCTCAGCATAAGCGAAAACGACCTGCTCCACCAAGGCTGCCTCTGTGTTACGCAGGTCTTCTGCTCCGGCGCCCACATTTTCCCGAGCAACCTTTACTCCCGACGACACGCGGCCACCGGTCCAGATTGGTAAATTGGCACTTACGGTGCCGGTCCCACCTTTGCCGAATACCAGTCTGTCATATCCTCCCTGAGCTGTGGCGTTGGCAGTCAGCCTGCCCTGAGCCCGAGCCTGTTCGATATATTCCCTGTCGGCCTCTTGCCTGAGACGCGCCCCCGCGAGCTGCGGGTTATTCGAATAGGCGGATTGGACGGCATCCCCCAATGATTCCGCGTTGACGGCATGAACGAGCGACAAAGTGGCGATCATTGCAATGATCTTACTCATGATGCAGCGCCCAGGCGGGTGTGGCCCGAGAAGCACGAAGAGCTTGGCTGAATACCGTCAGTATGGCGATCAGTGTTGCAAGAAAGGAGGCCGCGATAAAGTAGAGAAATGAGAGTTCTATACGGTCATCGAAACCCGACAGCCAAAGGCGCAAAGCCACAAATGAGATCGGCCAAGCAAAAATATTTGCAACAAGAACTGGCCGCAGAAACTGCCCAACCAGGAGTTTAATGATATCGGTTGAGGTTGCACCAAGCGTTTTCCTGATGCCGATCTCCTTGACCCTAAGAGCGGTACTGTAGGATGCGAGTCCCCATAACCCCACGCATCCGATCAGCACCGCGAGGCCGGAGCCCAGCCCGAAGAGTCGGGCGACCCGATTGTCACCATCATAATAAATTTGAAGGCTTTGATCGGCCGTCTTGACATCCACTGGGACGGCGGGGGCCACTGAGTGCCAGGTCGCTCGAACCGCTTCGGCAGTGAGGCGGGGATCGCCTTCCGCTTTCAGTATCAACATGCCGTTGGCGAGGTCGTGAGACCGATATTCGTAAAATGCGGGTCCCATCGCCTTGCGCGGCGAATAAAAGCGTATGTCGTCCACGACACCGATGATCGTGAGGGAAGCTGCTCCCTCTCGCACCACCTTGCCGATAGCTTTGTCAGGTGTGACGAAACCCCAGTCTGCAACAGCACGACGATTGACGACGATGTTACGGGCTTCCGCGGCGGACAATCCGGCGGCGTCATCGAGATGGTACATGCGGTCAAATTCCCTGCCAGCATGCAGGCGCGCGCCAATCGTCTGAAAGAAATTATCGCCGACCGTAACATGCTGGATCGACACGACTTTATCCGGCCGATTGGCAAGTGATAACTGCGTGTAGGCCTGCACCATTTCATCGCCGGGAGCCCCATCCGCGACCGTCACCGCTCGAATGCCAGGCACCTTGGCGACTGCCAGGCCGATTGCGGCGCGCTGCGACTGATCAAGAGCCTCATCACGATAGGATGGAATGACGAGGAGGCTTTCGCGCGCGAAGCCGAGGTCAGCATTGCGCACATGTCGCGTCTGCGCGAACAATACCATTGTCCCTACGATAAACGCGGTGGCCAACGCGAACTGGAAGATGACTAAAGTCTCTCGCACACGACGGCCGCTTCGGCCGCCGCCCGGCGCCCGCGCTGACGCGAGAACGGAAACGGCGGGGTAGCGCGACAGAAGGAAAGCCGGGTAAAAGCCGGCAAGACCACCTACGAGTGCTACCAGGAGGATCAGAGCCGGAAAGACGATGAGGTAGGGAATTGAGAGGGAGGTTCCGGCCGCCGCGTTGATGAATGGCAGCGCAAGTTCCGTTACCGCCAGCCCCGCACAGGCCGCGATCGCAACAGTGAGCAGGGCTTCTGAAATAAATTGCCGTACCAGGTTTCCCCGGGTGGCACCCAGCACCTTACGCATCGCCACTTCTCGAGCGCGCGCACCAGATCTTGCCGTGGCCAGATTTACATAATTTACGACTGCAATCAGCAGCGTCAGTAAACCCACAACACCGAGCGTGGTTACTGTTGCCAGCCTGCCCGGCGCCGCCAAATGGATTGCGTCCAGCGGCTGTAACGGCAGTTTCAGCGTTCGCTCCGGCGATGGCCCCAGATCATGGGCGGCGCGGTGAGCAATAAAGGACGGCATTTTCGCCCCAAATCGCCGGGCGTCTTCCTCCGTATCAAACTTCAGATAGGTATAAAGACTGGCCCCCCCCCATCGATACCAGGTCGGATCATTTGTCGGTATCGGTAGCCGGGTTAGCATCGTAAAGTCTAATTCGGTATTCCGCGGAAGATTCTCAGCAACCGCCGCCACGCGGTATGCTGTTGTCCTCCCTTGAACCCGAACCGAGAGCGACTGCCCAACCGCCGACGCATCCGGAAAATATTTGCGTGCCACCGACCGGCTGATGATAATATTCTGGGGATCATCAAGTAGATTACCTCCGCCTCCTTCGAGAATCTTCAACGGGAAGATTTTGAAGAATTGCGGATCGACCTGAGCCAGCTTTTCGGAGGTGGCGGCGTTTCCCCGTACGACCGAGGCATCAAAGGGCGCCACCCTCGTTCCCTGTAGGCCCGGAAACTCTTGGCTCAGCAACTCCAGCAACCCAGACATGGTGTAAGGGTAGGCACTGCTAAAGCGCGTATCGGCAAGATCGAACTTTGTTTGCAACAGATAGATTTTGGCGTGACCGGGCAGCCACCTCTCGTAAGAGGTTTCGAAACGCACATAAAGGCTCAGCGTGATAAACGTTGCGATTGCGAACGCTAATCCGCCAACGTTCAACGCTGCATATAGCTTGTCGCGCAACAGGGAGCGGTAGAACGCAAGAAAGCTCAAGCGATTCATGGTAAGATCCTAGATCTGACGCGCAACTGAAGTAACGATGCGGCCATCGAGCATATCCACGCGGCGCCGTGCGATATCTGCATGACTAGGCGAGTGGGTGACCATCACGATGGTCGCGCCGCCTTCGTTCAGACCTTGAAGTATATCCATGACATGAGATCCGTTCTCGGTGTCTAGATTTCCGGTCGGCTCGTCAGCAAGAATAACACTCGGACTACCGACAATAGCGCGCGCTATTGCCGCTCGCTGTTGCTGGCCACCAGACAATTGATGAGGAAAATGCTGAGCCCGGTGGGCAATGCCGACTTTATCCATCGCTTCTGCCACCCTCCCCCGCACGTCCGCAGGCCGATTATCTCTATAGGAAAGCCCCAGTTCGATATTTTCCCGGATGGTAAGATCGTCAATGAGGTTGAAGCTCTGGAAAACGAACCCGATCGTCTCGCCACGAAACCTAGCGAGTGCCTGCTCGTCCAACGCAAGCAGGTCTGCGTCCTTGAATCGATAGGAGCCAGAAGTTGGCCGATCCAGTGTCCCGATAAGGTTTAGAAGGGTGGATTTCCCACAGCCGGATGGCCCCATGATGGCGAGGAAATCGCCGCGTTCGATCGTCAAGCTGACGTCGCGAAGCGCGGTCGTCTCGACCTCGTCAAGCGTATAGCGACGATAAATATTTTCGAGGAATAGCATGGGATTACTCTCATTTTATATTGATTGAGTCGCCGCGAACTGCCGACGCGCCGGATACGATGATTTTTTCGCCGGGACTTAAGCCGGAGAGAATCTCAACCTGCTCGGTATTACGCCGGCCCAGCTTGACATTGCGTCGATGCGCATGGCGCCCGTCGGCATCGACGACAAATACAGTCGTCCCGCCTCCTGAATCTGTCCAGCTGCCCGAAGGCGCTACGACCGCGACGGCAGTAGCGCCGAGCGTGATACGCAAATCGAGCGTCTGTCCGCGGCTCAGCGGTGGAGTGCGCCCCTGGAAGCCAAGCTCGACTGTGAAGCGCCCATTGGAGACCGCCGGCAAAATTTTTGTTACCAGGAGTTCGCTGCCATCGGTCGAGATCGCAACTTGGCCGACCCTTACGCGTCCGAGATAAAATTCATCCACATTAGCGACGAGCTTCCAGGATGCCTCACTGTCGACCTGGCCCACCGAATCGCCAACCCTTACAGGTTGACCAAGTTGAAGCGAAAAGTTCGAAAGCCTCCCGCTGGCCGGTGCACGTATCACCAAAGCATCCAGGGTTGATCGAACGGCGAGGAGGTTCTGCTCAAGCCTTTGGCGGGCGTCGCCAAGCTGCTTCTGCTGTACGCCCGCAATACGCGACTCTGTTAATTCCCCCGCCAGAAGCTGATTGAGGCGGTTTTGCTGGTATTCGGCCTCTTCCCTGAAGCTTTTAACGCCAGTATCGGCGAGAAACCCCTTATCATGCAATTGCTGGCGGATCGCCAATTCGCGGCGCGCCTTGATTAGGTCGTATCGCGCTTGGGCGACCTGGCTTGCCCGATCGAGGTGATTTCTTTCCAAGCCGAGATCCTGGCCCGACATGTCTCCGAGCTGGGCCGCCAGCTGGGCTTCCCGAGTGGACACGTCGAGCTTGAATTCAGCGTTCGATAGTTTCGCCAGTGCATCGCCGGCCCTGACATAAGCACCGTCCTGAACGAGCAGCTGATCGACCTGGCCTGCCGTTTTGGCGCTCACCATCGTCGTTACTTTAGGCGCAGCAGTAGCGCGTAATGGCAAAAAGTCGGCAAATTGCGCCCTGGCGACTTCCCTGATCTCCAAATCCGACTCGGCGACATCGGTCGAACCGCCCGCCGGCACAAAATGCCAGAGCGCGGCCAACGCCGCCGCAACAACGAGGGCGAAAATCATCCATTTTCGGCGCCACCACGGTTTCGTCGGAACCACAACTCGGCGATCCATACCGGCGTCGGCATCCGTGGTTGCATGCTCGGGCTGATCATTCATGATGGTAGAATGACACACCTTTGTTTGCTAATCTAAGTCACTATGAAATCAGAATATTCTCTCGACACTCCTGCGACGGATCGGTCGCTTTCGGACGATTCGTCCGGATTCGAACGCCGGCAGGCGTTGTCAAACGCGAGCGCGATCCTCGTCGTCGAAGACCAGCCCTACGTCGCCCGAGCCATTGCCATAACACTGGAAAGCGCTGGATTTTCGGTAGATCGAGCGAGCCACCCGGATGAGGCTTATTCCCTGCTTGCGCGGAAACGGTTTGCGGGAATGTTGCTCGATCTGAACTTCGCGCAAGGGCGCACGGGTGGTGAAGAGGGCTTCGCCTGCCTTTCCCGTATTCTCGAGATCGATCCGCTCCTACCTGTGCTGGTTATCACGGCGCACAGCGGAATTCAGGTCGCCATCGCGGCGATCAAGGCCGGTGCAAAGGACTTCATCACCAAGCCTTGGCGCAATGCCGATCTGGTGGATCGATTGCGCGCGGCGTTAAGGGAAGCCCACCAAATTGCGCCGCGCCCTGATGATCCTCGCGAGGCGCGTGCTTATGGCATTGCCAGATTAATCGGAGCGTCAGCCTCGATCGAACTCGCGCGTGCCTTAGTACGGCGGATTGGCCCGCTAAATGCCAGCGTGCTGATTGAGGGGCCGGCGGGATCCGGACGCACTTTGACTGCCCACGCACTTCACGAGACTTCCCCACGCGTCGAGAAGGAACTGCTTATCGTCGACTGCAGGGATGTCATTGATTGGACCTCTCTCGAGTGTGCTGGCGGAACCCTAGTGCTCCGCCATGCGGATCAGCTCGATCAGCAGGCTCAAGAGCGCCTCCTGTCTCGTCTTCCTCGCGGCGCGAGACTCATTGGAATCGTGACCGATAAGTCGCTTCTTATCTGGTCATTGCGGGTCCGCCTCGGCGCCATCGACATCGCGCTATCGCCCCTCGCACACCGGGGCGAAGACGCTTTCCTGTTAGCATGCCATTTTGCGCGTATCGCGGCTGAGCGGCACGGGAGGAACAGTCCTCAATTTACCCCTTCCGCGAAAGCCATGATCCTCGAGACGGCTTGGCCGGAGGAAATTCGCGGCCTCGCGCATGCCGTGGAGCGCGCGGTTTTGTTAGGAGAGGATGGTACGATCGACGCAACCAGCCTCGCTATTCCGAGCTCCGACCCCGAGAGCCCGCCGCCAAAACCTCTCTCAACATTCAGCCTGTCGCGGTCCGAAAAGGCCATTATTCAAGCGGCGTTGGAGCAAAATCGACACAGCGTGACCCATACCGCCGCCGCTTTAGGCTTAAGTCGCGCCGCTTTGTACCGTCGCATGAGCAAATATGGCCTTTAGTACGGACACTCGAACGGCAACCACGGCGTTCGCGTTAATACTCACCGGCGGCGGCGTTGTACTCGCCGTCCAGGCCGGGCTCTTTGGGGCCTTTCTTTGCTGCGCGATTGTCGCCGGACTGCTGACATTCACCTTGGTAAGTGTACGGGCGAGCATTGAATTTCCAGTAAAGGAGATAGAGCCACTCAATAACGGAGAAGGGGAACGCATCCAGCTCCGCCTCCTCTTGGACGAAGCACCAGTGCCATTAGTGTCGGTTGAGGGCAGCAAGGTCCGTGCGATAAATCGCGCAGCCCGTCAGTTGTTCAAAACGGAGCATCAAGTTGATCCCGTACCGGAAGGACTTTTGCGACCGGATCGCCAACGCATACGCATCCAAGGCCGCAATTGGCGCATCGATCGGGTTGCGATCCAGGGTGTCGAACCCGCGCGCACCGTAGTTGCTCTGGCGGACGTGGAAGCGGAGGAACAGGCGGCGGAAGCGCGCGCCGCCCGCGAGCTTCTCAAGGTCGTGGGGCACGAAGTTTTGAACACGCTCGCACCGATCAGCTCGCTTGCGGAAAGCGCAGCAGAAATATTCAAAAATGGAGGTGACCGTCAGCTTTTAGAGGAAATTTTCGGAACGTTGAGTCGCCGCGCCGAAGGGTTGCAGCGGTTTACGACCGGATATCGCCTCCTCGCCCGCGTTCCCGAGCCCCAGCTAAACTCCGTCAGCCTTCGTGAACTCTGCAACGACCTCGAAGCGCTTTTCGCAGCACAATGGCGCTCGCGCGTTGAACTGATCATCAAAAGCTGTAACGATTGCATTCAATGCGACCGCGATCAGATAACACAAGCCGTATGGGCATTACTACAAAATGCAGCCGAGGCTGCCCTTTGCGGCCCAAAAACGCCCCTTGTGCAGCTTCGCGCGCGCCTCGAAACCCATGTCGCCGTTCTGGCAGTGAGCGATTCCGGGCCTGGCCTCGACCCCTCGACCAAAGAAGAGGCTTTCCGCCCTTTTTTTACCACCAAGCAGGACGGAACGGGCGTTGGGCTGAGCCTCGCGCGTCAGATCGCGCAAGGTCATGGAGGCGACATCCTGCTGTCTCCCGATGATCTCACGACCTTCGAATGCACGCTTCCGATCGAGCCATCGTCCATCAGATAGAGATATCAGACTCCCGGTTGGATTTTCCCGAGCTTGCGTGCGTGTGCATGGCAAATCGCCACAGCGAGCGCATCAGCCGCGTCGCCGGCGGTCAGGTTCGAGCCCGGTAACAATCTGCGCACCATGAACGCCACTTGGCTCTTGTCAGCTTGTCCCACGCCGACCAGCGCTTTCTTCACCACTTTGGTTGCATATTCCGCTACAGGGATACCCGTCATGGCGGGAGCGAGCATTACGGCCGCCCGCGCATGTCCCAGCTTGAGGGTCGAGGCCGCATTGACGTTGAGAAAAACCTCCTCGACGGCGGCCTCGTCGGGGGACTCCCGATCAATGATGCCACGCAGGCTTTGGTTAAGATGAAGAAGCCGTTGAGCCAATGGCAGGGATGTCGCGGGATTCACAACACCATGTCCCACATGCGTAAGCCGATTGCCGGCAACTTCGATGATGCCCCAGCCGGTCTTTACCAGGCCCGGATCCAGACCGATAATTCTCACAACCTGTCCACCTAACATCACATTTCGCCATTTCCAGAGGTCGCATTCAACGGAGGGCGGCTGACCTTATTGGTCCAAATTGGCTACCATCGCATTGACATCGACAAGACCGGGTCGATCATATCCGAACCAGCAAAGACGGCGAAGTGGTGCTGCGTATGGCCCCGTTTGGCAAGTGGTAATGCCGCCAACGCTGACGGGGGAGAGCGCGATGGGACTCGATGTACGGCTGGTCAATATGCCTTTCGCAAGACTCGGCTCGCCAAGTCTGGGCCTCGCGCAACTGAAAAGCGTTGCTGAAAGCAAGCTGGGCGCCGGGAATATTGTAACGATTGAGTATCTCAATCATTATTTCGGCGATGCGTTTGGTTTCGAGGAATACGAACGTATATCCCTTGAAGAGGCATATCTTCAAAGCGGCTTCGGAGACTGGATTTTTCGAGAAATCGCCTTCCCCACCTCGGCAGGCAATGCCGAAGGCTATATACGCCGCTATGGTCGAATTATCGGCTCGGATTATATCGCTGGTCTTGGCCCCGGCGGAAAATATTCGTCCCCCAGGCTAAAATCGCTGTTGCAGGACATCATCGAGGACAGGCAGCTTCACAAAGCGGACGTAGTCGGCTTCAGCTCGATGTTCGCACAAACCATTCCAAGCCTGGCCATGGCAAGGCTTCTTCGCGAACGCAATCGCGATCAAGTAATATTAATGGGCGGCGCTAATTGCGAAGGCGTAATGGGCCGAACCTTGGCCGACGTTGTCGAGGATATTGATCTCATATTCTCGGGACCAGCTCTAATCTCCTTCCCGGAGACTCTCACTTGCTTTCTCGAGGGTCGTGTCGCGGATATTGCAAAAATCGATGGCGTTTTTGTCTCAGGTAATAGCAACCTATTGCAAGGTATATCTGGAGAAAAATCTCCGGCGATATATGGACAAGATCTGAACATCGATAATCTGGTGCAGGTTGAGTACGATGATTTTTTCCACTCTATAGGTAGCTTTTCTGGAAAGATTGAAATTAGCCTGCCTTTTGAGACATCACGAGGGTGCTGGTGGGGCCAAAGATCGCATTGTACATTTTGCGGTCTGAACGGGGCCTCCATGGCCTATCGCGCAATGCCGGCGCAGATGGCTCGGGAAATGATCGTTAGCCTGGTCGAGCGGTACAGAGACCGTGCGAGCCAATATGACTGCGTGGATAATATAATGGCTAAAGAATATGTTGCCGAGGTGTTCGAGGGACTCCGCCTAGGGGAGAACGTGTCGATCTTCTACGAGACGAAGGGCGACCTAGATGAAGAAGAAATCGAGATTCTTTCGCTGGCCAGCGTCAATAGGATCCAGCCCGGCGTGGAGTCTCTTCTGACGTCGACTCTCAAACTTATGAAAAAGGGAACGACCGCCTTTCATAATATCCGCCTGCTAAAAGGCTGCATAACCTATAATGTCTTTCCGTCCTGGAACATTCTTTTTGGATTTCCCGGAGAGACTGAAGAAACATTTGATGAGTATCAAAGACTGATCCCACTTCTTGTTCACCTTCCTCCACCGAGCGGCGCTTTTCCGGTGCGATTCGATCGCTTCAGCCCTTATCATTCAAATCCAAGCTCTTTTGGCATTGATCTTTCTCCGGCCGACTATTACAAGTACTGCTACCCCTATTCCGAAGATGTATGCGCAAATATAGCCTACTACTTTCAGAATACTAATATTGACTCGCCCTATTATGTTCCAATGTTCGACGGCCTCGCCCCGGTTGTTGAGGCCGTTCGCATCTGGCAGGAAAAATGGGCCGCGTTCAGAGCGCCCCCTAGGTTGGAATTGCACCAAACCCAAGCCGGCTTCCACGTATTCGACAGCCGCCACGATCGGGAGACGACAACACCTGTTTCGTCCGCAACGTTCGAGCTGCTCAACGAACTCCGTAAGGCAAAGGACTCCTCCTGGGCCGAGGCCCATTTCGCCGAAGCTTTGGAGGAGCTTCGGGATCTGGGGTGGGTTTTCGAAGAACGTGGAAGGATCATGTCGCTCGTTACCATGGCCCGCGGGCAGTCGATTATCGCGGCCGATAAAGGGGAAGCGAGGAATTTAGAAGTGGCGGCCTGAACCCGGGTTCCCGAGGACTGGCATGAACCAGAACAACTTAGTGAGGCAGAGATGAAAAAGATTGTGTCAGCTCTTCTACTCTCATGCGCCCTGGCGGGCTGCGTCGCGATCCGCAGTTATAACGATGCGGCAGCTCTCCGCGGAAAGCCCATTGCCGCGGCAATAGAGCGCTACGGCCCGCCGACGGAAAGGAAGGCCGACGGAAATCGTGAGACGTACGTCTGGAGAGAGAAACAGGCCGATGATTGGTGCGAACTAATCATAAACGTCAACCAGGACGGCCTCATTACCGATCAACTTTTCAATGGCGGCGGAGGAGGACTCAAAGCCTGCAACAGGCTGTTCGCAACGCGTCATAACTGAATGTGCAGTTGGGCAGATCCTGAGGAGCGCGCTAGGCAAGCCAAAAAGAGCTAGAGGGGACATGCGCGCCAGGCCAGGGAATTTCGGAAAATCAGGTCTCGAAGTTCATCTTCGGCAGCTTTTTCCCGTGCCGGTTTCAATCGCGGTGGCGGCCCCCGCGATGTACGATCTGCCCCTTCTGCCTGGTGAAAATCAGATCATTTCGATGGCCGGACGCAATCGCCAGCGGGAGTTCGCCGCCGGTCGGGCCAGCGCCCGGCAGGCGCTATCGGCCTGGGGCCAGCAACCCGTTCCGTTACTGCGCACGGCCAGCGGGGCCCCCCACTGGCCAGCAGGCTTTGTGGGAAGCATTAGCCATAGCGGCAACATGTGCGTGGCAGTTGCCGCTCCGTCCCAACTTGCGTTGGCGATCGGCATCGACGTTGAGCAAGCGTCACCTCTCAGGCGAGAACTTAACCAGCTGATATTCAATAACGAGGAACTCGCCCACCTAGAGAATTTATCGGCAACCGCCCCCGCCCCACTCCTAACAAAGATCGGCTTCACCGCGAAAGAGGCATTCTATAAAGCGTATAACACGATAGTAGATGGATATATCGATTTTCTGGATATCGAAGTAAGCATCAACGCCTTACATAGTGGCAGCTCCGGCAGTTTACATATAATTCCGCTGAAATTTTCGCATAAAGGGGCTTTGACTTGCAACTGGAAATTATTGGAAGATTACATATTTACTGCATGTACCATAATATAAGACATTTACACCTAAACGCCGCCTTGGCTCGTATTTTAAGCGGGGATTTATGTCAGGTACTGAGGTAAATGAGCAGGCCGAGGCCTCCACTTTGCAACGATTTATCAAATCCGTCGAAGAAGCCGGTATAAAGCTGTGGCTTGAAGACGGAAAACTTAAATATAAGGGCCCAAAGGGCCCGGTAACGCAAAAATTTGTCGAAGCTCTGAAGATTCGGAGAGACGAGGTAGTCGAATATCTTGAACTCTCGGAACCTACCCGATTCGAGATCCCTTATTTCTCCTATCATGCGTCAAAAGAGGAATTTATCAGTATCCCGCCCAATATGAAGACTCTCTGGGAGTGCATTAAAGGCGGCGGCCTTGGTATACGTTACGCAAACTCTACGCGGATTTTTTTTCGGAGCGAGACCCTAGTTCCATATGAGCTTGCCATTTCCTGCGTGCAGCAACTGATAGAAAAGTACCAAATATTAGCTGCGCGTATAATTGAGCGGGATACTGAGGAAGGTTTTTTGTGCGACCTCACACCTGATGACATCCTGCATGAAACAGATATCTCCGATAAACGGAATGTCGATTCGGATTACGAATTAGAGCAGCTAATAACTCAGTTGGTTTGGATACCATTTCAGCCGGACAAGTCGCTTGTTAGGATCCACCTTATCCATTTGCCAGATGGTTCCAGCGCAATCCTCTTTCTTATTCATCATTTCATTGTTGACGATCTATCGGTTGGAATTCTCCAAGATGCCTTCTTGGAAATCCTGTCGCATCGCCTACAAAACCTCCCTCACGCGTTATCTGTGAACGATGCCGTCCAGTTTACAAGCTATCTCAAGGCCATGAACGAATGGCTACCGCGCCTTGATGTGTTTAAGACGGACCGTGCATTCTGGGCGAGGACGTTGGATGCCGCCCCGCCCACCCATATCCGACATGACCAGACGGTATTGCCCGACGAGGTCGGTGACATGGTTGGGAGGCGTTTTTGGGTCAAGAGGGAGCAACTGCTCCAATTCGAAGCAACCTGCCACAAATTAGGATCCTCACTCTTTGTGGGACTTCTGTCGGTTCTGCAGTTGGCTTTATCGGAAATGGTCGGTCGGGAGGACATCGTCTTAAACATCCTGACGGATGGGCGGTACCAGGAGGCTTTTTCAAGAGCGGTCGGGCTATTCACCAATATCGTGCCGCTTCGAGTTGTGCACCGTTCAAGCGACAGTTTTACCGAGGTCCTGAAGGTTACGCAGGCGCGGCTTGGCGATTCCATGCCGCGCTGGAGATGTCCGCAATACGCCTTTTACCATGACGTCGCGACCGCAGGATCTGGATGGGACGCGCCGATCATCAACTTCCGTACCGCACAAGACTGGCACGATGAACAGCTTACAGATGAGATGATTGCAGCGCGGCTCGACCCGTCCAAAGCGCTCGGCGGCGATGCGCCGGTACCGTGGCGTAGCAGTGCACGAGTATATGGTAATATGCATATTATGCTGAGACATGAGCGGTCCGGTCTTTGGGGACAGATCCAGTATCTGGCCTTGCTTCACGACAGCGCCGTTATTGAAAGATTCCTCGGACTTGTTCTGGAGGGAATCGACAGATGCGCGAGAAGGCCAGGTGACCCATTCCCTTAGCTCGTGAGCACATTAGACGTTCAAGCTCGCACGTAAAACTCAGCGTCTATGCGGCCGCCGGCATTTGCACGCTGATCGAAGCGCGGGACTTCCTCTCGAACCAGAGCACTTCCGCCGCGTCGCCACCGGCTACAAGGTCGCGAACAATTCGTCATGGTCCAACTCTCCTCAATGCGCGGGTGGATCCGCCCTTGTGAGCTACGGCCTAGCGAGGATGAGCCATTCTTACGCCTGAAGAGACTTGCGACACGCGCCCGGCTGTTATTCATTCAGGGATCACCACCCACTCTTGCCGCTCCAAGCGAGCCGCATAAACGCTACAGTTGACGCAGGGTATGTCGCTTCTTGGGGGCGTGGCACCTTGCAGCATTTTTCGGGCATAAACAATTTTTTCGGTGTTCATAGCGCCTTGGAAATCCTCAAAGGCGTTGCCGCCAAAGTCTCCCCACACATTTACGCAACACCCCAGCACCCGGCCATCGTAGTTTAATTGGGGCCGATGCCACAGCTGCTCACAAAGATTCTCGGCATAGAATGGCTGCTGTTTCCCGTCTGTATCGGGAGAAGATATGACATCCTGAAAGGGGTGCTCGCACAGGTTTTCCTCACGATGCGCTGGCGAGATATCCTCATCCCATGACGTTTTAAGGATGAAATCCATGCCAAGGTCGGTAGCCATGCTTCGGGCAGATTCAATCTCATGCTCGTTGTGACCAAAGACTACGAATTGCCAATTGAGATATGGCAAAATCGCGCCTGTTTCCCTCTTTAGATCAACAATCCGTTTTACGTTGTTCAGAACTCTCGTGAAATTTCCGCGTTTTCTATATTTTTCGTAGGTTTCATCACTAGCACCGTCGATAGAGCATGTGATGCCTAGCATCTGGTACTTTACGATCGCTTCCAGCACCTCGTCCTTTAGGGTATTCAAATTGGCGCCGCTGTAGGCGGACACCCAGACCTCACGCTCCCGAGCGATGCGCAATATATCGACGATCTGCGGGTTTAGAAAAACCTCACCATAATTCGATAATTCGAAGACTGTGCCGGGTGATCCCTGCTGGTCAAGCAGCCGTTCGAAGTCGGTCGCCTTGAGAAAGCCCGCTCCCAAGTTCGCGTGAACCACTCCTTCAGTGGTGGGGCAGGTCGGGCAGCGCAACTGGCAGAGAGTAGAGCCCTCGACCCGGATCACGTGCGGTGTGGTTTTCAGGGAACTCATAATATTCTCCGACGCTAATAGGTTCATATTTCCCCCGACTCTTCATCCGCGGCGAGAGCGGCGAGCCCGGTAATCGTGGGAGTAGCGAACAGATCCCGCAGTTCCGCGGTTAGACCAATCTTGCGAATTCGCTCCACCACCCTGACCGCGAGCAGGGAGTGGCCGCCCAGTTCGAAGAAATTGTCGTGGCGCCCGACCCGCTCGAGCCCCAGCACCTCGCCCCAGATCCGCGCGATCGCCGTCTCGACCTCACCCTC
>Ga0157370_10003384_pt1 | contig 18749 bp, 14 predicted proteins | sample C35metaG_FD_113463 | JGI IMG/M metagenome (GOLD analysis project Ga0157370, IMG submission 113463) | Corn rhizosphere microbial communities from Kellogg Biological Station, Michigan, USA - C3-5 metaG | ecosystem: Host-associated > Plants > Roots > Rhizosphere > Soil | place: USA: Michigan...
CATGCAAGACGTCGTAATCGTAGCCGCCACCCGCACCGCCGTCGGCAGTTTCCAAGGCTCGCTGGCGAACATTCCCGCCGTTGATTTGGGCGCTGCCGTAATCCGCGCGCTGCTGGAAAAGACTGGCCTGGATGGCGCCGAAGTGGACGAAGTAATCCTCGGCCAAGTGCTCACCGCAGGCGCCGGACAAAACCCTGCTCGCCAGGCCGCGATCAAGGCGGGCCTGCCCGTCGCCGTGCCGGCATTGACGCTCAACAAAGTCTGCGGCTCCGGCCTGAAAGCGCTGCACCTCGGCGCCCAGGCCATTCGCTGTGGCGATGCCGACGTGATCATCGCTGGCGGCCAGGAAAACATGAGCCTGGCCCCGTATGTAATGCCGGGCGCCCGCACCGGTTTGCGCATGGGTCACGCGCAGGTGAAAGACAGCATGATCACCGACGGCCTGTGGGATGCCTTCAACGACTACCACATGGGCATCACCGCCGAGAATCTGGTGGAGAAATACGAGATTACTCGTGAAGCCCAAGACGCCTTCGCCGCCGGCTCGCAACAAAAAGCCGTAGCCGCCATTGAAGGTGGCCGTTTCAGCGACGAGATCACGCCGATCCTGATTCCGCAGCGCAAAGGCGACCCGGTTGCTTTTGCCACCGACGAACAACCCCGCGCCGGCACCACCGCCGAAGCGCTGGGCAAACTCAAACCCGCTTTCAAAAAAGACGGCACCGTCACCGCCGGCAACGCCTCCAGCCTCAACGACGGCGCCGCTGCCGTGATCCTCATGAGCGCCGACAAAGCCAAGGCTTTGGGCCTGCCCGTACTGGCAAAAATCGCCGCCTACGCCAATGCCGGCGTCGACCCCGCCATCATGGGCATCGCCCCGGTTTCGGCGACCAAACGCTGCCTGGAAAAGGCCGGCTGGACGCTCGACCAACTCGACCTGATCGAAGCCAACGAAGCCTTCGCCGCGCAGGCGTTGTCGGTCGGCAAAGAGCTGGGCTGGGACGCGAGCAAGGTCAACGTCAACGGCGGCGCCATCGCCATTGGCCACCCCATCGGCGCATCAGGCTGCCGCGTACTGGTGACCTTGCTGCACGAAATGATCAAGCGTGACGCCAAGAAAGGGCTGGCCACGTTGTGCATTGGTGGTGGGCAAGGTGTGGCGTTGGCGCTGGAACGCGAGTAAGCCAACGGCGGATATCTGCGCACCTGGGCCCCCGCCTTCGCGGGGGAGCCGATTACGGACACAAACCCCCGTCATTCCCGCGCAGGCGGGAATCCAGGTGCGCAGATATCTGACCATGACTTTCTTGGTAAACTGCGCGCCCTTCATTTCCCGAGCCGCAGCGCATGTCTTCTCTCGATCAGGCGCTGCGCGCCGCTCTCGTCAACCGCCATGCTCTGCTCGCCGAGCTGCACACTCAGGGCACCGACTGCTACCGCCTGTTCCACGGCAGTCAGGAAGGCGCATCCGGCCTGACCATCGACCGCTACGGTCCGCAACTGCTGGTTCAAAGCTTCCACAACCCGCTGGACCGCGACACCCTGCTGGCTGCCCGCGCGCTGATCAACCGCGAACTCAACCTCGACCTGCTGTTGGTCTACAACGACCGTTCCGGCAGCAACTCGCGCATCGACCGCAGCGACGCCGTTTACCCAGCAGAATCCGCTGCGTTGGACGCGTGTATTGGTCACGAATGGGGCCTGAACTACCGTGTACGCGGGCGCCACGCCGGGCAAGACCCGTTGCTGTTTCTCGACCTGCGCAACGCCCGCGGCTGGGTAAAAGACCACAGCGCCGGCAAGAGCGTGCTCAACCTGTTCGCCTACACCTGCGGCGTTGGCCTCAGCGCGGCCGCAGGTGGGGCGAGCGAGGTGTGCAATCTGGATTTCGCCGAAGGCAACCTGGCCGTCGGCAAGGAAAACGGCGCGCTCAACCCCACACTGGCGCCGATGCAGTTCATTCAGTCCGATTACTTTCCCGCCATCCGCCAACTCGCCGGCCTGCCGATCAGCCAGCGGCGTGGGCAAAAACTGCCGAGCTACCCGCGCCTCGAACAACGCCACTACGACCTGGTGCTACTCGATCCGCCGGCCTGGGCGAAAAGCGCATTTGGTACGGTCGATTTGCTGCGCGATTACCAAAGCCTGCTCAAGCCCGCGATTCTCACCACAGCCGAAGACGGCGTGCTGATTTGCTGTAACAACCTGGCAAAGGTGGCGCTGGAAGATTGGCTAGAGCAGGTGCTGCGTTGCGCCGAGAAAGCCGGTCGGCCGGTGCGCGAGTGGCAGGTGATGCCGCCGGCTGCGGACTTTCCTTCGAGCGATGGTCGGCCGCCGTTGAAGACGCTGATTTTGCAATTTTAAAAGCATCGCGGCTTAAGCCGCTCCTACAAAGTGTGCGAACCGTGGGAGCGGCTTTAGCCGCGATGCTTTCCCGTCCTACAAACGAAACATGCCGCACGTGCCGAACCTCAGGCCCGTGCCATACTCCAAGCCACTTCTCGCCAGGAAAGTTGAAGCGTCGCCATGCCCAAAGGATTGAAACGCGCCGTTGGCGCTCTGCTGATTGCCGTCGGTTTATATAGCCTGCTGGGCTTTCTGATTTTGCCGGGCGTTGCCCTGCGCATCGCCAACCAGCAACTGGCCGCCATGGCCACGGTGCCGGCGAAACTGGAGCGTCTGGAGCTAAACCCGTTCAGCCTGGAGGTCAGCGCCTGGGGCCTGCACATTGGCGAACCGGCTGCCGACCAAATCGGCTTTCAACGTCTGTACGCCAATCTGCAACTGGACAGCCTGTGGACCGGCGCTCTCCACCTGGCCGACGTTGAACTGGAAAAGTCCCAAACTGCCGTGCAGTTCAGTAAAGACGGCACGCTAAATCTGACCCAATTATTCAAGCTTCCCGCCAGCCCCGAGCCGGAAGTCAAAGACCCGGACGCCAAGCCATTCCCACTGCGCCTGGACCGCCTGCAACTGATTGAAGGCGCGCTGCAATTCGCCGATTTGCGCCCCAGCGAGCCGGTGCAATTCGTGTACGACTCGATGAACCTTGAGCTCAAGCACCTGAGTACGCTGCCCGAAGACAACGCCGAAATGACCCTGGTCGCCAAAGGTCCCTACGGCGGGCAAGTCGACTGGTCCGGCAAGGTCAGCCTGTCGCCCATCACCTCCAGCGGTCAGCTGAAGATCACCGACGGCAATATGCAGGCCTTCTGGCCCTACGTGCGCGACGCGGTGCCGTTGGTGCTGGAGAAAGGCACCCTGAGCCTGAGCACCGATTACACCTTGGATTTGAGCCAAGGCACCAAGATGCTGCTCACCAATGCCACCCTCACCGTGGCACCGTTCGCCATCAAGGCCACCGACAATCGTCCGTTGGTCAATCTCGAGCGTTTGGAAGTCAGCGAAACCTCGGTGGACCTCGCCAAGCAACTGGTCACCATCGGCAAGATCCGCAGCCAGAACCTGGAAACCTGGGCCACGCGGGAAAAGGACGGCGAACTGGATTGGCAGAAGCTGTTTGCCAGCAAACCGGTCAGCAAAAAAGTCGAGCCCGCGCCTACCGCCGCCGTTGAGCAACCGGAGGGCACCGAAGCGCCAGCCCCGACGCCGCCCACCGACCCGAACGTGGTGGCCGCCAAGCAAGTGCCGCCTTCCAGCGAGCCGGCCAAACCCTGGCAGGTGCTGTTGCAAGACACGCAGCTGCGCGGTTATCGCATCCACCTGGCCGACCGCGTGCCGAAAGACGATGTGGCCTTGGACGTCGGCCCGCTGAACCTCGACCTGCAAAAATTCGACAGCCTCAACAGTTCGCCTTTCACCCTCAAGCTCGACACGGGCGTAGGCAAGCAAGGCAAAATCACGGCCGCCGGACAGGTCAATCTCAACCCGGTTAACGCGCAACTGAAGGTCACCACCCAGGACATCGACCTGCGGGTGGCCCAGGCCTACCTCGACCCGTTCGTGCGCATCGAGCTGCGCAGCGGCTTGCTCGGCAGCGACCTGGCGGTCGACCTGAAAAGCACCGAGCCGCTGGCGTTCAGCATCACGGGCCGTGCTCAGGTGAACCAGCTGCACACGCTCGACACCCTGAAAAGCCGCGACTTCGTGAAGTGGAAACAACTCACGCTGGACGGCCTGAACTACAAACACGGCGACGCGCTTTCCATCGAGAAAGTCAGCCTGGCCCAGCCCTACGCGCGCTTCATGATTAATGAAGACCGCAGCACCAACGTCAGCGATCTGGTGATCAAACAGCCGGACGAGCCCAACACCGCGGCCAGCAAAAAGCAGGAGCCGGCCGGCAAACCGCTGGGCATTCACATCGGCGGCATTGCCATCGACAACGGCTCGGCCAACTTCGCCGACTTCAGCCTGACGCCCAACTTCGGCACCGCCATTCAGCAGCTCAACGGGCAGATCGGCACCCTCGACAACCGCACCTCGCAACCGGCCAATGTGGATATCAAGGGCAAGGTCGATCGCTACGCGCCGGTGAGTATCGTCGGTAGCCTGAACCCGTTCGAACCACTTGACGCGTTGGACCTGACCACCAGCTTCAAACACGTCGAACTGACCACGCTGACGCCCTACTCCGGCAAGTTCGCGGGCTATCGCATCCGCAAAGGGCGAATCAATCTGGACCTGCACTACCGCATCGAAAAAGGTCAGCTGAACGCCGAAAACAAGCTGGTGGTGGAGAAGCTGCAACTGGGCGAAAAGGTCGACAGCCCGGACGCGGTAGACCTGCCGATTCGCTTGGCAGTGGCCCTGCTCAAAGACACCAGCGGCAAGATTCAGCTGGAATTGCCGGTGTCTGGCGATCTCAACAATCCGCAATTCAGCGTGATGCCGATTGTGTGGCAGACCCTGCGTAATCTGGTGCTGCGCGCGGCATCGGCACCGTTCAAATTTATCGCCGGCTTGGTTACTGGCGGCTCGGACGTGGACATCAGCACCGTGCAGTTCGCCGCCGGCAGCGCCAGCCTTGATGGCAGCGCCGAAAGCGGCTTGAACACGCTGTCTGCCGCGCTGAAAGAACGGCCACTGCTGCGCCTGGAAGTGGAAGGCCTGAGCGCCGCCAAAGCCGACGGCCCGTTGCTGGCGGAACAGCGGTTGCACCGCGAGTACCAGTACATCTACTACAAAATGCTGCAACGCCGTGGCGACAAAGTGCCTGCCAAAGCCGGGCTGCTTGAAGTACCGGAAGATGAACAGGCACCGATGCTGGAAGGCATCTATCGAACCCGCCTGAAAAAACAGCCACCGGCTGAATGGGCGCAGTTGAGTGACGACGAACGCTCGGCCAAATTGCGCGCCGACCTGATTGCCCACTGGAGTAACAGTGAAGTGTTACTTCGCAAGCTGGCCCAGGCCCGCGCGGCGACCATCAAGCATTACCTGGTGAGCAAAGGCGGTCTGGCGGACGAGCGCATCTATATGGTCGACGTCAGCCTGGGCGAACCGGAAAGCAACGGCCGGGTAGCTTCGCCGCTTAACCTCGACAGCGAATAATCCGTCGCGCTGCACGCCTTGCAACAGGGGGTGCAGCGCCGATCGGCAGTGTGACAGTGCCGATACACGGGTGTAGCCTATTGCCTACGTCGCCACCGGACACCTTCCGTGAAAACCTCCGCGTTTAACGCTGCTGCCCTCCTTGCCCTCCTCGCTAGCAACTACGCATTCGCCTCGGCCACCTTGCGTTGCGAAAGCGGCCTGATCAGCGTCGACGATCGTGCCGGCGAGGTGCAAAGCAAATGCGGCGAACCGCTGAGCCGCAACGTGGTGGCCAACAAAGTGGTGTACGGCTACTACGGCGAACGCAGCGAAGTGCTGGTGGAAGAATGGGCGTACGGCCCGCGCAACGGCATGTATTACTTCCTGCGGTTCGAAGGCAATCGGCTGGTGAACATCGACTCCAAACGGGGCGGCTAGTCGCCGCCCTCAAACCAACAGGACAGGAAGCCCTGCCATGAAAAAACTGTTTTTACTGTGTTTGCCGCTACTGGCTATCGCCACCCAGAGCGAAGCATCGTTGCGCTGCGCCAAAGGCATCGCCAGCGAAGGCGACCGTACGATTGAAGTGCAAACCAAATGCGGTGATCCGGTGAGCAACAGCGTGATCGGGTACGTGAAAACCCGCACGGGCATCACCAGCACCGAGGTTGAAGTGCAGGAGTGGGTTTACGGCCCGCGTGAGGGCGGAATGATGTATTTCTTGCGCTTCGAAGGTGGGCGGTTGGTGCGGATCGACAGCAAACGCGGCTAGCACCGCATCGGGCTTCCCGCCGTCGGCCCATACGGCGTTGAAGCCCGAGATCAACCATCAAGTCATCGGAAGACGCCGTGCTCATCATCCCCGCCGAACACCCGCTGGATTGGAAAAAACCGCCCGTCATTACCCTGCTGCTGATTCTGCTCAATGTGCTGATTTACTTCGGCTACCAGAGCGGCGACAGCGCGCGGCAAGAGGTGGCGGTTAAGCAGTATCTGGACGCCGGTCTGCTCAACCGCGAGAAAGCGCTGTTCGTTGAGTCATTCAGCAACCGTAACAAACTCGACGACGACCAGCGCAAATGGCTGACCGCAGCGCCTCGCGTGCAACTGGCGCAACTGATCCTCGGCGACCTCGAATTCGAAAACACTCTGCACTACACGCCTGCCTATCAAGACGATCCCGCCTGGCAAGCCGACCGCGCCAAGGCCGAAGCCGCGCGCAACACCATGAGCAACTACCGCTTTGGCTTCATTCCCGCGAAGTTCACCGTACAAGGCTTGTTCGGCGCCATGTTTTTGCACGCCGACTTTGGCCACCTCGCCGGCAACATGCTGTTCCTGTTTATCTTCGGCTTCGCCCTGGAGCGCGCCCTGAGCCCGGCGGTGTACGTGGGCTTGTACCTGCTGAGCGGCCTGGCCTCGCACCTGTTGTGGTGGGCCATGGACCCGGTGTGGGCCACGGGCATCGGCGCCTCGGGCGCCATTGCTGGATTGATGGGCATGTACCTGGGCATTTACGGGCTTCGGCGTATCAATTTTTTCTACTGGCTGGGCCCGATGTTCGGCTACTTCCGCGCGCCAGCATTGTGGATTCTGCCGATCTGGATGGGCAAAGAACTGTATGGCCTGTTGCTGGCTGACGACCACGTGAACTACTACGCCCACCTCGGCGGTATGGGCGCTGGGTTCCTCGCCGTTTGGTTGCCGCGCCAAGTGGGCAAGCTGAAAGTCGATGAGGCGTACCTCAACAAGGAAGACCCCGACGCACCGTTCAAGCGCGAACTGGCGGCGTTGGATAGCTTGATCGGCCAATTCAACCTGGAGCAGGCGGCCGCCCGTGGCCCCGACTTGCTCACGCGCTATCCGAACCGCCTGATATTGCTTGAACGTCTATATCCGGTCGCCAAAAGCCGCGAAGACAAAGCGCTGCTCAGCGCCGTGCTCAAACAGTTTTTCGCCCTGCCCCAGGCCACAGCGAACCTGCCGCAACTGCAACGCCTGGCCGACGACAGCGGACAATTCGTCCTGCTGCAACACCCAGCCGTGCAACTGCACCTGCTGCAGCGCCTGCTTCAAGCACGTGACGGCGTGCGCGCGCTGTCAGCCTGGCGAAAACTCATTCAAACCCGCAACCGCCCGCCGCAACTGCCCGCGCTGACCCTGCAATTAGCCAAACAGCTCGGCCAACTAGACGACCGACGGAGCGTGGCCGAACTGCACGAATTCCTGCGCGCGGTTTACCCCGATGCCGAACAGACGCAGCAACTAGGCGTTTATCAGCAGCACATCGCCCGGTAGCACTGCTTATTGTAGGAGCGGCTTTAGCCGCGATGCTTTCGTGGTTTCAGGCCCGGCCCATCGCGACTGAAGTCGCTCGTACAGTGGGTAGGTGATACTGGCTTTGCGACGGTGGCCGTTACTCGGTCGAGGGTTTCGGGGCTAAGGTCGGGCAAGGCGCCCGGAGCGTTTGAGCGCAGCGTACTTTAGTACGTGAGCATCAAAAGCGAGGAGCAACGCAGCCCGGCCGACGACCCGGAAGCCGTCCGGTTGTGCGCACACATAAAAAAACCCCGGACAAGTCCGGGGTTTTTAATGTGTGCTCACAACTTACTAGAGAAGTCGCGGAGCTCGTCCTGAGCTTTTTCTTTGCTCCACCCATAGCGCTCCTGAAGTTTCCCTGCCAGGTACTCGCTATGCCCTTCGGCGACATCCAAGTCGTCGTCCGTCAGGTCACCCCAACGTTCCTTAATCTTGCCGTTGAGCTGTTTCCACTTGCCTTTGATCACGTCGGAATTCATGAGAAGTCCTCCTTTGATGGGGCGAACCAGGCGTCAGGATGACGCCTGGGGAATTGCTGTCTGGCGATCAACTGAATCGTTCAGTTGATGGAATTAATCAGCCGATTTCAGGCCGTCGGCAGAAACTGCCTTAACGCCTTTGATGCCTTTGGCTTTGGCAACGGCCAGGTCACGCTCGGCTTCGCTCTTAACGACGCCGGACAGGGCAACCACGCCTTTGTTGGTTTCTACCTTGATGTCCAGTGCGCTGAGTGCGCTGTCGGCCACGAAGGTGGATTTAACTTTGCTGGTGATCCAGGTATCGGTTACCGCTTCTTCAGCGTTGTCCACGGTGTCGCTGGCGGCCATCATCAGCGGCGCAGTCGAGGTGTGGGTGGTGTCGGCGAACGCCAGAGGCGTCATGCTCAGGCTCAGTGCGCCGGCAGTGGCAGCTGCAATAACCAATTTATTGAATGGCTTGTTCATAACGTCTCACTCCTGTTCATTTGAAAATTCCGCCGCCTGTCCTGGCTGCGGTTTCACAGTACATATCGCAAGCGCTGTGCCAGTTTTTAAAAGACTGTTTAATCGTTTAAATTCAATGACTTAGCAAACACGCGAAACGGAGCGGATCGTGCAGATTGCAAGTTAGCCGCTTCGCTTACTTGCAAACTGCATGAACTGTCAGCCTTTGGCGGCCATTCGATCGAGGACTACCTGCAAATTGTTCACTTCCGTGATCAAGGGTGACTGCGGATAGCGGCCGCGCACGAAGGCCAACAGCTTTTGCGCCGGTTCTACTTGGCCCAGACCTTCGGCAAAGCCGCGTGCTGCGAGCAAATAGGCGCGAGGGATGTGCGGATAGTCGGGGAAGCGTTGGTGCAGGTTGCGCAGTAGGCTCAGGCCTTCGCGCGTACGGTGGCGATCGAGCAAGGCGCCGGCGATGCGCTCGCATACCAGCGGGTCGTCCGGCATGTAGTCGGGCTGAATCTTGCGCGCGTTAAGCAGCGCGGTAGAAGCCAGCGCCGGACTGCTGCGGGTTGCCAGCGGCAGGTAATGAGCGAGGTGGCGCAGGCAGCGCTCGCGGGCGTTGAGGTTGAACAGCAACTGATGGAAACGCTCGTTGAGCTTGAGGTCGTCGGGCGTGCGCTCCAGCGCCAGTGTAAGCGTTTCCAACGCGTGCTGGCTCTGGCCTTCCTTGATGCGGATTTCCGCCTCGGCCATGGCGCGGCGGCGCAGGTATTCCGCGGCAGGAAAACCGTTATGGCTGTCTTCGTCGGCCATTACGTAACCCAAGGCGCCCTGATACTGGAACACCGCGTAGCCCATCATCGCGCACATCACCACGGTGAAATAACTGAACAGAAAGGCCGCGATGGGGAACAGCACGACCCGCGGCAAACCGTGGGACAGCATCATCGTTACCCAGCTTGGCGACTGCCAGAGGATGAACAAGAACGCGCAGAGGATCAGGTAACGCCAGCCCATGGCTTTGATGACCTGGCCAACCTCCTCGGGGCTCAGGGCTGCGCCCAATGTTTTATCCAGCGCCAGGCGAATAATGCTGGCGGGCATGACCAGCAGCAGCGAAATGTTAACCGCCCAGTACACCGCCTCGCTCTCAAAGTCGGCGGCAATCCACAGCGCCACGAAGCACAGGATGAACACCGCCATCTGCTTGAAAAACAGGCTGAAGCCCGAGCCGGTAAACGCACTGGCGAGCGTAGGCGCGGCTTTTTGCGCTTCACTGCTGGCCTCGATGACGCTGTAGAAGTATTTGGTGGCGATGCTGAACAGCACCGTCCATAAAATCACCGAAGCCGGCATAAACAGGCTCGCCAGGGCGATCAGACCGCTAAAGGCCAAGGGGCCGGTTTGCAGCCCGTAAGCGAAAAACTGGGGGATGCGCTCCCAAAAGGGTTGCGCCGTATTAGCAGCACCGAGAAATTCCAGGCGGCCCGCGCACAGCGGACAGGTTGGGGTTTCTTCCGGTGCGTCGTCATTAAGCGGCGTACAGCAATCGCCGTAATGCCGGGGACACGTATGGCACAGCCAGGTGGCGGGCTGCGTCGGGTGATAGTGGCAAAGACTTTTTTCCATGGAGGCAGCGTTCCTTGTTGCGTCTCGGCGTTCGGCGTCTCGGCCGCGTGCTGGTTTCGAAGAATGATTTTCGGGGCAAAAAAAGAGGGCCGGTTAGGGCCCTCTCTTCAAACTGCGAACCCGTTCGGGTTAAACGCCAGAAGCTTTCGCTGCTGCTACGTCTTTGATCGACAGTTTGATACGGCCGCGGTTGTCGACGTCCAGTACCAGCACTTCAACTTCCTGACCTTCTTTCAAGATGTCGGTCACTTTCTCAACGCGCGCGTCGCTCAGCATCGAGATGTGCACCAGACCGTCTTTGCCCGGCAGGATGTTTACGAATGCGCCGAAGTCGACGATGCGCTCAACCTTACCGACGTAGATCTTGCCGATTTCAGCCTCTGCGGTGATACCCAGAACGCGCTGACGTGCTGCTTCAGCCGCTTCTTTGGTTTCGCCGAAGATTTTGATCGAGCCATCGTCTTCGATATCGATCGAGGCTTTGGTTTCTTCGCAGATCGCGCGGATGGTTGCACCACCTTTGCCGATAACGTCGCGAATTTTGTCCTGGTCGATTTTCATCGCGATCATGGTCGGCGCGTTGGCAGACAGCTCGCTGCGCGAGGTCGCGATAACCTGGTTCATCTGGCCGAGGATGTTCAGGCGAGCTTCCAGGGCTTGGCCCAGGGCGATCTCCATGATTTCTTCGGTGATGCCGTTAATCTTGATGTCCATCTGCAGCGCGGTAACACCTTTAGCGGTACCGGCCACTTTGAAGTCCATGTCGCCCAGGTGGTCTTCGTCACCGAGGATGTCGGTGAGGATGGCGAACTTCTCGCCTTCTTTAACCAGACCCATGGCGATCCCGGCAACCGGCGCTTTCATCGGCACACCAGCGTCCATCAGGGCCAGGGAAGCACCGCACACGGAAGCCATGGAGCTGGAACCGTTGGATTCGGTGATTTCCGACACAACACGGATGGTGTACGGGAATGCGTCAGCAGCCGGCAGCATGGCCTGAACCGAACGACGCGCCAGACGGCCGTGGCCGATTTCGCGACGGCCAGTGGCACCCATACGACCACACTCGCCCACCGAGTACGGAGGGAAGTTGTAGTGCAGCATGAAGGGGTCTTTGCGCTCGCCTTCGAGGGTGTCGAGCAGCTGAGCGTCACGCGCGGTGCCGAGGGTAGCAACGACCAGCGCCTGGGTTTCGCCACGGGTGAACAGGGCCGAACCGTGGGTGCGATCCAGAACGCCAACTTCGATGGCCAGCGGGCGAACGGTGCGGGTGTCGCGACCGTCGATACGTGGCTTGCCGTTAACGATGTTTTCGCGAACGGTGCGGTATTCGATTTCGCCGAACGCGTCTTTCACTTCACCAGCGGTAGGACCGCCTTCAACGGCGAACTTGGCGACAACCTGGTCTTTCAACTCACCCAGACGGCCATAGCGCTCGTGCTTGATGGTGATGGTGTAAGCCTGGGAAATGGCCTCGCCGAATTCGCTGCGGATAGCGTCCAGCAGTGCGGTGTTCTTGGCAGCAGGCGCCCAAGCCCAGGTCGGCTTGCCGCATTCGGCAGCCAGTTCGCCAACGGCTTTGATTACCGATTGGAATTCGTCGTGGGCGAACAGTACGGCGCCCAACATCTGGTCTTCGGTCAGCTCTTTGGCTTCGGATTCAACCATCAGCACGGCGTCTTTGGTACCGGCTACAACCATGTCCAGGCTCGAAGCCTTGAGTTGCTCATAAGTCGGGTTCAGCAGGTAGCCGGTGCTTTCGTGGAAGGCCACGCGCGCGGCGCCAATCGGGCCTTCGAACGGAATGCCGGAAATTGCCAGGGCAGCCGAGGTACCGATCATGGCAGCGATGTCCGGATCGGTTTTCTTGCTGGTGGAAACCACGGTGCAGATCACCTGAACTTCGTTCAGGAAACCTTCAGGAAACAGTGGGCGGATCGGACGGTCGATCAGGCGGGAGGTCAGGGTCTCTTTTTCCGAAGGACGCGCTTCACGCTTGAAGAAGCCGCCAGGGATTTTGCCGGCAGCGTAGGTTTTTTCTTGGTAGTGAACGGACAACGGGAAGAAGCCTTTGCTTGGGTCGGCTTGCTTGGCGCCAACCACGGTCACCAATACGCTGACGTCGTCGTCAACGGTGACCAATACTGCGCCGGAGGCCTGACGGGCAATGCGGCCAGTCTCGAGAGTGACGGTCGATTGACCGAACTGGAATTTCTTGATTACCGGGTTCACGGTGTATTTACCTTCTTTTTGCCTTGGGGAAATCGTTTTCTTGCAGAATTCTTGGGCAACCACGGGATTCGGACCCGCTACCTGTCCAGGGGTAACGCCTACAGCTCAAACAAAACGCAGGGTGCAGATAAAACTTGAGGCTGGAAGCCTGCCGTTAATCACTGGGCTGCGTGAGCATACCCAATCAATAACGACAAACAACCAACCTCTAGCAGCTTCGCTAAATTAGCGACGCAGGCCCAGACGACCGATCAAGGTGCTGTAGCGGGTAACGTCTTTGCCTTTGAGGTAGTCCAGCAGCTTACGACGCTGGTTTACCATGCGGATCAGACCACGACGGGAGTGGTGATCTTTACCGTTGGCTTTGAAGTGACCTTGCAGCTTGTTGATGTTGGCGGTCAGCAGTGCAACTTGCACTTCTGGCGAACCAGTATCACCAACGGCTTGTTGGTAGTCGGTGACGATTTGAGCTTTTTCTTCAACGCTGAGTGCCATGTGGGCTTCCTCTCGATTGAGAAACTGCATTCCAGTGAAGGCAGTTCCAATAGGCCGAGGACAAATCCTCGTATTAAAAAATGAGATGTGACCGTGCCTATTAACAGCCACCCTCGCCCACCCCGGTTTCCCGGAATGGTTCGGTCATTCTGACCGAATCAAACGACGCGGCGCGATGCGCCCGTCTTCACTCACTTCGCCAATTCCGATGAAGCGAGCCGTGTGATCGTATACGCGGACCATGCCACTTTGCGGCGAGTCCGGGGCACGTACCGCCTGCCCATGTAACCAGTAAAACGCGCTGTGCTCGGAGAACTGCACGCGAGCCCAATGTTCGAGGCCGCTGTCGGAGGGCAGCAAAAAGCGGTCAACCGCTTCGTTACCGCCATCGGCGTGCACCTGTTCCAGCTCGTCCAGCGTGACGGTTTGCGCCAACACGAAAGGACCGGCCTGCGTACGCCGCAGCTCTGCGACATGAGCGCCACATCCCAACGCCTGGCCGATGTCTTCCACCAGGGTCCGGATGTAAGTGCCTTTGCTGCAAGCCACTGACAAACGTGCCTGCTCGCCTTCGCAGCCCAGCATTTCCAGGCGCGCAATAGTAACAGAACGCGCTTCACGCTCCACTACCTCACCCGCACGCGCCAGTTTGTAAAGCGGCTGGCCGTCTCGTTTGAGGGCGGAGTACATCGGCGGTATCTGGCTGATTTGCCCACGAAAACGCGGCAGCACGGCTTCGATATCGTCACGACCAACGGTTACATCGCGACGCTCAATCACCTCGCCCTCGGCATCGGCCGTGGTGGTGGTGACGCCCATCTGCATGACCGTCTCGTAGCCTTTGTCGGCATCGAGCAGGTACTGGGAGAATTTCGTCGCCTCACCGAAGCACAGCGGCAACACACCAGTGGCCAACGGATCGAGGCTGCCGGTGTGCCCGGCTTTCTCGGCATTGAGCAACCAGCGCACCTTTTGCAGGGCGGCGTTTGAACTGAAGCCCTTGGGCTTGTCGAGCAAAATGATGCCGCTGACGTTCCGGCGAATGCGCTTGACCTGAACCAAGCCCTTACTCCTTCTCGGAAGCTGGGGCGTCGTCGACATCGACATGCTGACCGTCTTCGGCCACGGCACGCTCAATCAGCGCCGACAGATGCGCGCCGCGCATAACGCTTTCGTCGTAATGGAAATGCAGCTGCGGCACGCTGCGCAGCTTCATGGCGCGAGCCAATTGCATGCGTAGGAAACCGGCGGCGTCGTTCAGGGCTTTGACGTTCTGCGCGATTTCTTCGGCAGTGTCTTGGCCCATAACGGTGATGAAAATTTTGGCATGGCCGACGTCACGGCTCACGTCCACCGCGGTCACTGTTACCAGGCCGACGCGCGGGTCTTTGACTTCGCGACGGATCAGTTGCGCGAGCTCGCGCTGCATCTGATCGCCAATGCGTTGGGTACGGCTATATTCTTTGGCCATCTAACTACCTGTTACCTCCCGCCACGGCGCAAAACCCTGACGGTCTGAAAGCGGCAAACGCCCGGCCAGGCGTGAGCCGGACCGGGCGTTGCGTATAACGGCTCGTGCTTAGAGGCTGCGAGCCACTTGGATCTTCTCGAACACTTCGATCTTGTCGCCGACCTTGACGTCGTTGTAGCTCTTGACGCCAATACCGCATTCCATGCCGGCACGAACTTCGGACGCGTCGTCTTTGAAGCGACGCAGCGATTCCAGCTCGCCTTCGAAGATAACAATGTCTTCGCGCAGTACACGGATCGGACGGTTACGGAAGACCGTACCTTCGATAACCATGCAACCGGCGATCGCACCAAACTTCGGCGAACGGAACACGTCACGAACTTCGGCGATACCGAGAATGTTCTCGCGAACATCGCTGCCAAGCATGCCGGTGAGGGCTTTCTTGACGTCTTCGATGATGTCGTAGATGACGTTGTAGTAACGCATGTCCAGGCTTTCCTGCTCGACGATCTTGCGAGCGCCGGCATCGGCACGCACGTTGAAGCCAAACAGAACAGCGTTGGAAGCGAGTGCCAGGTTGGCGTCGGATTCGGTGATACCACCGACACCGCCACCGACTACGCGCACTTGCACTTCGTCGTTACCCAAGCCGTTGAGCGCACCTTGCAGGGCTTCCAACGAACCACGTACATCGGATTTGAGCACGATGTTGAGCGTTTTCTTCTCTTCCTGGCCCATGTTCTCGAAGATGTTTTCCAGCTTGCCAGCGTGGGCACGAGCCAATTTCACTTCGCGGAACTTGCCTTGACGGAACAGGGCGACTTCACGAGCTTTCTTCTCGTCAGCCACAACGCTCATCTCGTCGCCAGCGTCCGGCGTACCGTCGAGGCCGAGGATTTCGACCGGAATCGAAGGACCCGCTTCCTTGATGGACTTGCCGTTCTCGTCGAGCATGGCGCGAACGCGGCCGTAGTTCGAGCCGACTAGCACCATGTCGCCTTGACGCAAAGTACCGTCCTGAACCAGCACGGTGGCAACCGGGCCACGGCCTTTGTCCAGACGGGACTCAACCACCACACCACGGCCAGGAGCCGACGGCGTTGCAGTGAGTTCCAATACTTCGGCTTGCAGCAAGACGGCTTCAAGCAGCTCGTCTACGCCAGTACCCATCTTCGCCGACACGTTCACGAACGGGTTGTCACCGCCCCACTCTTCCGGCGTCACGCCCTGAGCAGCCAGTTCGCTTTTGATGCGTTCCAGGTCAGCGCCAGGCTTGTCGATTTTGTTCACCGCAACAACCAACGGCACACCAGCGGCTTTCGCATGCTGAACGGCTTCGATGGTTTGTGGCATCACGCCGTCGTCGGCTGCGACTACCAGAATCACGATGTCGGTCGCCTTGGCACCACGAGCACGCATGGCGGTAAACGCGGCGTGACCAGGGGTATCGAGGAAGGTCACCATGCCGCGCTCGGTTTCTACGTGGTAGGCGCCGATGTGCTGGGTGATACCGCCCGCTTCGCCGGCCGCCACTTTGGCGCGACGGATGTAGTCGAGCAGCGAAGTTTTACCGTGGTCAACGTGGCCCATTACGGTCACAACCGGAGCACGGGAAATCGCTTCGCCTTCAAACTTCAGGGACTCGGCCAATTGCTCTTCAAGCGCGTTGTCGCTCACCAGCTTGACCTTGTGGCCAAGCTCTTCGGCGATCAACTGAGCGGTTTCCTGATCGAGCACTTGGTTGATGGTCACCGGAGTGCCCATCTTGAACATGAACTTGATCACTTCAGCCGCTTTAACCGACATCTGTTGCGCCAACTCGCCAACAGTGATGGTTTCGCCGATGGATACATCGCGAACGACCGGACCGGTCGGGCTCTGGAAGCCATGGGCGTTGCGTTTTTTCAGCTTGGCTTTGCCGCGACCGCCACGACGGAAGCTGTCGCTTTCTTCGTCGGTGGTACGTGGAGCAACGCGAGGCGCCGGAACCTTTTCCTTCTCTTTAACCGAAGGACGGTGCGCGGTGTTCTTGCGATCGCCGCCACGACGGTCGTCGTCGTTGCGCGGCTTGTCCGGACGACGCTGTTCGTCTTTCTTGCGCTCTTCAACCGGCGCAACAACAGGCGGCAGCTCGATATCGGCAACAACGGGCTGAGAAGCAGGTGCGGCAGGCGCCGCCTCGGCAGCAGGCTCGTTGTTCGAAGCGCTGTTCTTACGCGCTTCTTCTTCGGCCTGACGCTTGGCTTCTTCAGCCGCTTTCAGACGCGCCTCTTCAGCCGCACGCTCTTCTTGCTCGCGCTTCTGCTCGGCTTCGATCTCTTCGGAACTGCGCTTAACGAAGGTTTTCTTCTTGCGCACTTCAACGCTGATGGTTTTGCTTCCTGCTACACGCAGGGTGCTGGTGGTTTTGCGCTGCAAGGTAATCTTGCGCGGCTCTTCCACTTTCTCGCCGTGACTGCTTTTGAGATGCGCCAACAAGGCTTGCTTCTCGCTGTCAGTCACAACTTGATCGGCACCCGTGTGCGGCAAACCCGCTTCGCGCATCTGCAGCAACAGACGCTCTACCGGGGTGGCGACCACTTGGGCCAGTTCTTTGACCGTGACTTGCGTCATGCACTTCTCTCCTCAGGCCGCCAACTTACTCGAACCAATGGGCTCGGGCGGCCATGATCAACTTGCCGGCACGCTCTGCGTCGATACCGTCGATGTCGAGCAGGTCGTCAATCGACTGCTCGGCCAGGTCTTCGCGGTTAATCACGCCGCGTACTGCCAGTTCTTGCGCCAACCCTTTGTCCATACCCTCAAGCGAGAGCAGGTCTTCGGCTGGTTGCGCGTCTGCCAGCTTTTCTTCCGTCGCAATGGCCTTGGTCAACAGGCGATCTTTGGCGCGAGCGCGAAGCTCGGTGACGATTTCCTCGTCGAAGCCATCGATGCTGAGCATCTCTTCCATTGGGACATAGGCGATTTCTTCCAGGCTGGTGAAGCCTTCCTCTACCAACACCTGAGCAATATCTTCGTCGACTTCCAGCTCGTCGATGAAGTTCTGCAGGATGTCGCCAGTTTCAGCTTGCTGCTTGGCCTGAATATCCGCTTCGGTCATTACATTCAGTGTCCAGCCGGTCAACTGACTGGCCAAACGAACGTTCTGACCGCCACGGCCGATTGCTTGCGCCAGATTGTCTTCACCAACGGCGATGTCCATGGCATGGGCATCCTCGTCAACGATGATGGCGGCAACTTCGGCCGGTGACATGGCGTTGATCACGAACTGAGCAGGGTTGTCATCCCACAGCACGATATCGACACGCTCGCCGCCCAACTCACCCGACACTGCTTGTACACGCGAGCCGCGCATACCGATGCAGGCGCCTTGCGGGTCAATACGTTTGTCTTTGGAGCGCACGGCAATTTTGGCCCGCGAACCCGGATCACGGGAGGCGGCCATCACTTCAATAAGCTCTTCAGCGATTTCTGGCACTTCGATGCGGAACAGTTCGATCAGCATTTCCGGCGCGGTGCGCGACAGGATCAGCTGAGGACCACGGTTCTCGGTGCGAATTTCTTTCAACAATGCACGCAGGCGAGCGCCAACGCGGAAGGTTTCGCGGGAGATGATGTCCTCGCGAGCCAGCAGCGCTTCGGCGTTGTTGCCCAGGTCAACGATGACGTTGTCGCGGGTCACTTTCTTCACGGTGCCGGAGATAATTTCGCCCAGACGTTCACGGTAAGCTTCGACCACTTGGGCGCGCTCGGCTTCACGAACTTTCTGCACAATCACTTGCTTGGCGGTTTGCGCCGCAATACGACCGAATTCGATCGACTCGATTTTTTCTTCGATGGTGTCGCCAAGCTGGGCATCAGGCTTGATTTCTCGTGCCTCGTCGAGCGTCAGCTCGGATGCCAGATTGAACAGCGATTGATCATCAACCACGGTCCAGCAACGGAACGTTTCATAGCTGCCCGTTACTCGGTTGATCTCGACGCGAAGCTCAACTTCTACGTCAAAACGTTTTTTTGTTGCAGTGGCCAATGCCAACTCCAACGCCTCAAAAATCACGCCGGCCGGTACGCCCTTTTCGTTGGATACCGACTCAACAACCAGCAGTACTTCTTTGCTCATCGTACGCCTCGCCTTTCGCAATCCATTGGATCCGCGGGATCCGCGTCTCAGTCAAAAC
>Ga0157370_10003385_pt1 | contig 18746 bp, 16 predicted proteins | sample C35metaG_FD_113463 | JGI IMG/M metagenome (GOLD analysis project Ga0157370, IMG submission 113463) | Corn rhizosphere microbial communities from Kellogg Biological Station, Michigan, USA - C3-5 metaG | ecosystem: Host-associated > Plants > Roots > Rhizosphere > Soil | place: USA: Michigan...
GACCAGAGCCCGATGTTCAAGAAGATCTACGAACAGGAATACGGCCAGTTCGGCGGCGAGCCCTTCGGCGCGCTGGTGGGCGACTATCACTTCGACCAGAGCCCGCCCGACGTCGAGCTGCTCGGCGAAATGTCCAAGATCGCAGCCTCGGCGCACGCGCCCTTCATCACCGGCGCGAGCCCCAACCTGATGCAGATGGAGTCGTGGCAGGAGCTCGCGAACCCGCGCGACCTGACCAAGATCTTCCTCACGCCCGAGTACGCCGGCTGGCGGTCGCTGCGCGACTCCGACGACGCCAAGTACCTGGGCCTGTGCATGCCGCGTTTCCTCGCGCGCACGCCCTACGGCGCCAACACCAACCCGGTGGAGGAGTTCGACTTCGAGGAAGACACCGCCGGCGCCGACCACAGCAAGTACGCCTGGGCCAATGCCGCGTATGCGATGGCGACCAACATCAACCGCTCGTACAAGCTCTACGGCTGGGGCTCGCGCATCCGCGGCATCGAGTCGGGCGGCGCGGTGGAGAACCTGCCGCTGCACACCTTCCCGAGCGACGACGGCGGCGTGGACCAGAAGTGCCCGACCGAGATCGCCATCAGCGACCGGCGCGAAGCCGAGCTCTCCAAGGCGGGCCTGCTCTCGCTCATCCACCGCAAGAACTCCGACTTCGCGGCCTTCATCGGCGCCCAGTCGCTGCACAAGCCGGCCGAGTACGACGATCCGGACGCCACGGCCAACGCCAACCTCGCGGCGCGCCTGCCCTACCTCTTTGCCTGCAACCGCTTTGCGCACTATTTGAAGTGCATCGTGCGCGACAAGGTCGGCAGCTTCAAGGAGCGCGACGACATGCAGCGCTGGCTCAACAAATGGATCATGAATTACGTGGACGGCGACCCCGTCAACTCGTCCGAGGAAACCAAGGCCCGCAAGCCCTTGGCCGCGGCCGAGGTGGTGGTGGAAGAGGTCGAGGGCAACCCCGGCTACTACACCTCCAAGTTCTTCCTGCGCCCGCACTACCAGCTCGAAGGCCTCACGGTGTCGCTGCGGCTGGTGTCCAAGCTGCCCTCGGCCAAGGGCGGCAAGTAACGAAGGCATATGCCTTCGGAGGGCCTTTGAAAAAACGGCCCTCCACTCGTTCTCCTGATAGCTCCCGGGCACCAACGCTTAGGCACCGCACGGAAGCCCTTTTTCTCTGACTCACACACAACTGAAAGGTAAGCATCATGGCTGCAGACATGTTTTTGAAGCTCGAAGGCGTCGATGGCGAATCCAAGGACGATTCGCACAAGAAGGAAATCGACGTTCTCGCCTGGAGCTGGGGTGCCAGCCAGTCCGGCACCGGCCACGTGGGCGGCGGTTCGGGCGCCGGCAAGGTGAGCGTGCAGGACGTCTCGATCACCAAGTACGTCGACTCCGCCTCGCACCTGCTGCTCCTGGATTGCTGCAATGGCCAGCACATCAAGAAGGGCACGCTGGTGGTGCGCAAGGCCGGCGCCACGCCGCTCGAATACATCAAGCTCACGATGGAAGACATCCTGGTGAGCAGCATCCACACCGGCGGCAGCGGCGGCGAAGACCGCCTGACCGAGACCCTGACGCTGAACTTCTCGAAGTTCAAGTACGAGTACACGCCCCAGAAGGCCGACGGTTCCGGCGACGGCACCAAGGAAACGGGCTGGGACATCGCAGCCAACAAGAAGGTCTGACACGGACCGCGGCGTCGAGCTTCCCCCGGCCTTCGCCGCCGGGTGCGAAGCCCGCCTCCAGGCAACGCCTGGCCACCGGGGCAAGGCCGTGGCACACCGCCACGGCGCCCGAAACCCAACAAACAAACCCTCGACGGCATCGAGCCCATGCGCTCGGCACGGCGCCCGTGCGCCTGCCGGAGCGGCGATGGCTTCTGCCGTCAGACCAGGAGACCGAGATGATCGGATTCGAACTCAAAGCCCGGGGCACCTACGCCTTCAAGCAGACACGATCGGCGTGGACGGAAGGCAGCCTGATCGCGCTGAAGGCCGTGGCGCTCGCGGACAACTTCGCGAACAAGACCCAGCAGACCGCCCGGAACGGAACACTCACCCACATCGAGCAGCAGTTCAAGAAAATCGCCGATGCGCGGTTCGGCACGATCTGCTCCTTCGGCCTGGATTTCACCCTCTTCCTCGAGGGCGACATCAAGCTCAAGTACTTCTTCGACTCCACCAAGGATTCGAGCCAGATCCAGAGCGAATTCCTCCATGCGCTGCGTGGGCAGACAGCCAAGCTCGGCGACCAGGTGGTGATCTACATGGCGCAGACCATCGAGGATTTCGTGACCATGGCCTTCGACAGGACCGACGGGGAAGAGCTGATACTGCACATCAACGTCGACCTCTGAGGCCAACGCCCATCGCGGCATCCGGCCGGCCCTGCTGGCCGGCCCCTCCTCATTCCTGGTTTCCGTCTTCCCTGCCCGCTCCGGCGCTGCCGGGCTGCGCGATCTCCTCGACCGGCAGCAGGCGCGTCGCGTCGTCCTCTTCCCCGGGAATCACCCACAGCGTGAGCGCGGTGTAGTTGTCGTGGCCCGGCTTGGCGCGTGCCTTGATCTGCGCATCGAGCTGCTCGGTCCATTGGCTGGGCGTGCGCGAGGCATGCAGCGTGTCGACCAGGCACTCGTCGCCCAGCGGCTCCCACACGCCGTCGCTGCACAGGAGCAGCACGTCGCCAGACACAAGGCGCATGCGGTCGGACACCGTGATGTCGGGCGCCTCCTCGATCGAGCCCAGCGCCGACAGCAGCATGTTGCGCTGCGGATGCAGGCGCGCGCCCTCCTCGTCGAGCATGCCGCCGGCCACCATCTGCTGCACCAGGCTGTGGTCGGTGGTGCGCGCCACGATGGCGCCGCCGCGAAAGAGGTACGCGCGGCTGTCGCCGCTGTGCACCCAGGCGAGCGCCTGGTTCTCGAGATCGATCGCCGCGAAGACGATGGTGGAGCGCATGCCCGCGAGCTTGCCGCCTTCGGCCTGGCGCGCCACCACGTCGCGGTTGGCCTGCTCGACCAGCGTGCGCAGGGTGATCTCGTCCAGCCCCGGCGCCGCCGAGAAACCGCCCAGCACGCTGCTGCGCGCCGTGGCCGCCGCCACATCCCCGCCGCCATGACCGCCCGCGCCGTCCGCCACCAGGCAGGCGACGTAGCGCTCGTCATGCCAGTGGCCATGGACGTCTTCGTTGTAGTTGCGGCCGCCCTGTCGGGACAACGTGACGATTTCGATTTCCAAGCGGGGTGCCTCGCGATGGCTGGTGTTGTTGTGGTGGCTTCGACCGAGGTCGTCGTTGTTCTTGTGCTTTTGTTCTTCACTGTCCATCGGACTTCAGGCGCGCCATCTGCTCTTCGTAGGCTTCCAGGAACGCCTTGCCGAAGAGGTTGTGGAAATCGTCTTCCGCCTCGCTCGCGATGCCGCCGTAGAGCGCCACGAACTGGTCCCAGAGCTTGGCCTTGCGGTTGGCCGCGAAGATGGCGTCGAGCGCCGACTTCGCGCTGATCTTCTTCTCGAGCTCCTCGGGCTCGAAGCGCGCGATGACATGCGCGAGCGCCGCGCGCATGCCCACCATCACGCCGAACTGGTGGGCGCGCAGGTCGTTGAAGGCATCGCGCATCGCGGCCTCCGGTGGCATGAAGCCGCGCACGCCGGGGCCGAGCAGGTGCGCGAGCGCCACTTCCACTGTGGGAGAGAACTTCAAGGGGTTGTTGGCCTGCGCCGCGATCATCGTGACCTCGGCGCGCACCTCGCGCTTGAACTCCTGGCGCGTGAGCAAGAGTTGCAGCGTGCCCTCGGTGGCGCTGCGCAGCATCGAGCCGATGCGCTCCATGAGGCCGGGCGTGAGCATCTCGGGCGGCTGGTGGGTGCTGGCGAGGCCGCGGAGGAACGCGGCGAGCAGTTCGTCGTCGGAGGCCGTGCGTTCGGCGCGGGGCGCGGCCGGTGCGCGGACCGGTGGCGGAGGTGGTGGTGGCGCCGGCAGAGGTGGCAGCGACTCCAGCGGCCTGCTGCCCAGCTCGGGGCCGCTGATGCGGATCGGCTGGCCCGTCATGTCATCGAACTGCGGCAGCACCTCTGCTGCGGGTGCGGCGGACATCGGCGGAGGCGCCGGTGGTGGAGGCAGTGGCGGAGGAGGAGGTGGTGGTGGCGGTGGCGTCACCGCCTTCGGCGGCGTGAAGCCGAACTGGTCGATCGGCAAATGGTCGGAGCGCGGCGTCGGCGTGGACGGTGCGGCGCTCTGCAATGCGGCGAGCGGGTCGGCGGACGACGCCGTGTTCGGCTGCAGCAGCGGATCAGCCAGCGGCGACAGCGCGAGCGGATCGCCGCCGATGCCGCCGCCGCTGTTCATGCCGCCGAACAGCTCGTCGATGCCCGATGCCTTGCCGTGCGCGGGCGGCGCGCCGAGGTCCGAGAAATCGTCGAGCGCGCCGATGCCTGCAGCGGGTGCGGAGCTTGGCGTGGGTCCGAGCAGGTTGGCGAACGGATCGACCTCGGCGGCCTGCGCATTGCGCGAGCCCGTAGACATCGGGTCGGGAAAGAGCAGCGAATCGGCGCTGGCGGGTGCGGCGGCCCTGGCCGCACCGGACGCGGCGGGTGCCGACGCAGGCGCAGGTGCCGGCGGCGAGCCGAGTCCGGCGAGCAGATCCGCGAAAGGATCGTCGCCCGAGGCGCCCGCCGGCGCGGCGGCCGGCGCCGACATGATGGTGTTGGGAATGGCCAGCGAGGGCGCTGCCGCAGCGGCCGTCGCGCGCACGCTGAGCTCGAAGCTGCCGACGACCAGCCGCGTGCCGTCGGCGAGCGGCGCCTCCTTGCCCGAGCCCAGCGACACGCCGTTGCACTGCATCGGGTTGCTGCCGCGGTCGATCACGAAGTACTGGCCGTCGCGGCACAGCACCTGGGCATGCACGCGCGAGACCGTGCGGTCGGGGTCGTCGAGCACCAGCGTGTTGGTGTCGGCCCGGCCGATGGTGCCCCCGTTGGGCCCGAAGTCGGCGGCGATGGGCTGCCCCGCCGGAGCACCTTGCCGGGTGATGACAGCGATATGGATCATGAATCGGCCCCCGAGGCTCTAGGCCCTTTATGCCCATCTGTGTCCTTGCGCGCCCGAACAAGACGGCCACGCGCGCACGGGCGAAAAAACTCAGAAGGAGTATTCATTCCGTGGGGCACGTTGGCAATCTCGCCTTAAGAGGTATGCCATTGCAGCCAGGCGGAGGCAGCGGTGAAGATGAGGGCGATGAGGAGCCAGGTGCGGGTGGCCGGATCGCGCATACCGCGCGCCCCCTTTGCCCAACGCCACCCGGCCATCGCCAGGAAGACGGCGGCGAATGCGGCCAGGATGTATTTCGCCGTCATGCGACATCCGGGGCGCTCGCTTCGAGCCAGCGTTGCTGGCGCCACGCGGGCGCATCGATCGGGAAGAGCGGCGTTCCGGGCTGCAGCAGGCACACATATTCCGACGCCGCACGGCGCTGGCGCTGGCAGCCGTCCTTGCGCACCTGCAGGCAACGCGCCCAGGACAGCGGTGCGCCCATGAAGCAGCGTGCGCCCGGCTCGAAGCTGTGCGCATTGGCCGACCACCACGCGCCGATCCTTTGCGCATCGGGCCAGGGCAGGCCGTCGTCCTCGTCCATCGCGACGTCGGCGTCCGCGGGGTCGTCCGTCGGCCCCGTCTCCAGGCCCTCGGCGGGTTTGCGGTACAGGTCGAGCATCTCCAGGTCGAGGCCGGTGATCAGGCTGAAGGACTCTCCCGCCAGCCGCGACAGCGCCGGGTCTTCCATCCGGTCGATCAGCAGCGGCACGAACCGGGGGTCGCCGCTCGCGCCCAGTCCGCGGATCAGCATGCGCGCGTCCGTCTGTGCCTCGAAGAGCGCCTTCAGCAGGGGTACCGCTTGCTCCGGCGTCGTCAGCTTCAAGAACAGGTCGATCGCGGGCATGCGGTGCGTTCCCGCTTCGTGCGCCATGCGATGAAGCGCATGGGCCGCCGCATGGCGGTCGCCGAGCAGCACAGCCGAGCGCACGGCCTGGAAGCGGCAATCCGCATTCGCATCGCCCAGCGCGCGGAGGCACGCGTCCAGCAGATCGCGCCGCCCGCATTCGCCGGCGGTGCGCAGGCCCTGCGCGCGCAGTGTCGGGTCAGGGTCGCCGAGTGCGTCCGTCAATACCGCGCCGGGGTCGACCCGGTGGGCATCGCAGGCCGCGATGCCCACCATCCGCCGGAATGCGTTGTTCGAGTCCAGCAGCTCGCGGGTGATATCCCGCAGCGATGCGGCGGCGACCCACCCGAAGGCCGACAGCACCCCCGGCCTGCATTCGGGCAAGGCCTGCGCCAGCGCGAGGACCTTGTCGAGACAGGGCTCGTCGCGGCTGTCGAGTGCCAGCGCCGTGGCGACGAAGACTTCCCCGACGCCGGGCCGCGCCAGAGCGGTCGCGCACAGGTGCGCGCCGTATTCACCCGCCACGGCCAGCCCGTCCAGGTGCGCGGCCAATCGGTCGTCGAGCCGGCGCAGGTGATGCAGCCTCACGTGCGGCGCATCGACCATCCGCATGCGAACGTTGCAGAGCACCGCGCCCTCTTCCACATGCTGCGCGACGACCTTTGCAACGGGCCGGTTCAATGCAAGATCGACTGTCATGGCACCTGCACCCGGCCGTTCATTCCCAGCGGCGCCACGCGGCACCGTCGAAAGAGAAGATGTTCTGCTGGCCAATGGACCACAGCACGCCTTCCGCATCGGTGAGCTTGTAGCAACTGTCGGGCGCATCGCGCCCGAAATCGACCGCCACCAGTGCGTCGTCCTGCAGCACGTACAGGGCGCTCATGCTCGCCACATAGAGCCGGTCCATGAACCAGCGCACGTCCCAGAAGTCGTCGATCAGCCCCTCGGTTTCAAGCACCTCCCAGTCCTGCCCCCGGCCGCGCAGCAGGGTCCCGGATTGGCCGCAGGCATAGACGTGCCCGTCGCCGGCGCAGCAGATGCCCGAGAGCACGACGTTCACGGGGCTCTCGCATCGCGTCCAGGCGCTGCCTTGCCAATGCCACACCTCGCCCTCCCACCCCGCGGCATAGAGGTCGTTCGCGTCGAACCCGTCGATGGCCTCGAATCCCGCGACGTCGTCGTCCCCCTCGACGCCCGGTGCGTGCATGGCGCTCCACTGTCCCTCGCGAGCGCGCCTGAAGACTTCGCGGTTCATGCCGGCGGCATAGGCATGACCCTCGATGCAGGCGCAGGCGCGCAGGTCGAAGGCGTCGCGGATCCTCTCGCTTCCCTCGTTCCCGCCCACATAGGTGAAGACCGCGCCTTCGCCAGAGACGACGACGAGCTTTTCGCTGGGCAGCTTCGCGACGCACATTCCCGCCGCGCGCCATGGCAGGTCCTTCACATTGGCGACCTCGCCTTCGTCCACGCTGCCGAGCCGCGTGTGCGCAACCGCCTTCTTCTGCAGCTTCTTGTCCTGCAGCGCGAGATAGACAAGATCCTTGAAGCGCGCCGCGCCGCGGGATATCAGGTTTTCCTTGGACAGGCCCAGTCGTGCCATGGCGTGTGTTCCTTTCAGCGGGATCTCTTCGTGCCGAGCGCTTTGAGCGGGTTCAGCGCCGCCTCGCTGGCGGCGTCCGAACCCGAGGGCGAATGCTTCACCTCGGCGTCCTTCAGGTCCTTGGAGCACATGTCCTTGTGCCCCTCGTTCAATTGCGCCTTCAGGCACTTGTTGCTGCAGTTGGACGACTTGAACACCTTCTGCACGCTCTTGAGGCACAGGTTGAGTTCCTTGGCGAACGACTGCGTCGTGCCGGCGCCCACCTTGCGGCCCATGAACTTGTGCGACGCATGGCGCAGGCCATGGCTGCCTTCGGTGTTGCTCGGTCCTTCGGCGCACATGCAGGGCGCCGCGCTCATCTTGTATTTCTTCCAGCCCGGCAGCTTCTTTCCCTTGGAAACCGAGGCCTCGTAGAAGGAACTCTTGGGAATGACGTGGTCCGGCGTCTGGCTCGGGCAACAGCCCTTCACGCCGTCCTTCTGCGCGTTGTAGGGAACGAGACGGCACTTGCGCGCGCGCAGGCATTTGTCGGCCGCCTCTTTGCCCTTGATGGCGTCCAGCGACATCTTGTCCCAGTTGACCCCCCGCGCACGCTGCTTCTTGATGCCGATGTTCATGCCGGCCGAGGCGCAGACGTTCTTGGTTCCCTGCTTCTTGAAGTCCTTGCACGCGGCCTTCTCGCGATTGACTTCCTTCTCGCAGGCGGCCTTGGCAGCCCCCGGCGCCATCGACTCCAGGTGCGGCCACGGGATCGACTCGTTGCCCGGATACGACCTGTGGTTGTGCGTGGTGATGTCCAGGTGACGCACCACGTTCTCGCCTTCGACCATCACGTCCATCGACCATCGCGAGAAATAGATCTTGCCCTTGTTGGTGCTGGTCACGAGCCCCTTCTTCGGCGCACAGCCGGCCTCGTCGCCGCTGCTGGTCTTGAAGTAGCTCTTGTTCTTGAGCATGACCTGCTGGCCCGAGATCTTCACGGTCGTGGAACCGTCGGTGGTGTCGGACGAGAACCCGGTGTTGGGATACGGAAGCGGAACACCCGGCGGCGTGGCGGGCGTTTGCGGCGGCGTGAAGCAGACGTCCGGAAACGCGCACATGGTCTTGCCGCTCGCGGCCTTGCACGAGATCTCCAGCGCGTTGGCGAAGACCTTGTTGGTCATTGGCGCACCCTTGGCGCTGCGCGCCTTCCCGCCGAGCGGGAGCGAGCTTGCTTGGGGCGGCCCGGCGCGGCGCTCATGCCGCTGCCCCTTCGAAGCGCATGACGGCCGATGCGCGCTGGCCCGCATCGTTGGCCATATGCACCAGGATGTCCGGCCCCGGCGCATAACCCCCGCGGCACGCGGCCTCTGCGACCGCAAGGGCCGCCACGCCGGCAACGGCACCCGCCTCGCCGATGCACTCCGCCGGATGCCAGAGGTCGAAGCTTTCCTTGCGCTGGCGCAGCGTGCGCGCGAGCGCCAAGGTCGCCTCCTTGAAATAGTACTGCTCGCCCGAGAGGTCGGTGATGCGGCAGTCGATGTCGTGCATCTCGCATTGCGCCTGCGCGAGAGCGGCCTCGATGGCCGTGCTCAGGCCGTCGGCCCGCAACGGCTCGTCCGAGTCGATGTGCGCCTTTTCCACACCGAATCCGATGCCCGTGCACAGGAGGCCGTCGCCACCGCCGGGACGCCCGAGCAGCAACGCGCCCGCGCCCTCGCCGGGGATGAATCCGTTGGAGTTCTCGGCGGTCAGCAGCCGGTGCCCGCGCTCGTAGGCGCCCAGCGTCGGCCAGCTCAGCAGGCTGTCGGCCGCGACGACCAGCACGTTCGCCACGCCTTCGCTGCCGATCAGCCGCTGCACCTGCGAAAGCGCCACCAGCGCGCCCACCCGGCCATGGGCGACTACCAGCGAACCGGCCGAAAATTGCGCGCCCAGCAGGTCTTGCAGGTCGGCGAAGAGCAAGTCGTCCAGCCCTTCAAGCCGCCCGGGCCGCTCATGCTCGGCCACGCACAGGAGCAGCGGAATCTCGTCCCACAGGTGAGGTGCGACATCGGCCAGACACTCTTGCGCCGCCAGCGCAGCCATGCGGGCCAGCTTGGCCCGTCCGCGCCACGGCTTCTCCAGCGCCACCTCGTGCGCCATGATGCGTTCGCCTTCGGCATCGATGAAACGCGTCTCCACCGGGTTGGTGAGCTTGGCCCGGATCGCCGCGCAGGATGCGGGCGCCGACAGGCCCACGCTGGTCACGAGGCCCGTGCGGTGGATGGCGATGGGAATCGGGGGGATGTGGCTCATTCGACCTCGACCGCGTCCTCGCGCTCCATCGGCACCATGATCACCGGGATCGGGAACGGCGCGGCTTCGCGCTGCTGCCACCATTCGCGACCCTTCCTGCCCACCATGACCTGCGCGATCTCGAAGATGTCCTTCTTCAGCGGCCGTGCGACGCGCCAGGTCAGGCTGAAGCGTCCCTCGTCCGGCTCGATGACGACCGTGTCCAGCGTGGCCACATGGTCCTCTCGCTCGCCGTCCCGCGTGAACACATGCACGGGTGCCGTCAGGTGCGGAATGGTGAAACGGGTGAGCCCTTCGGGCGTCAGGTTGGCGAGCAGCACATCGACCGGGCCATTGCGGAAATGCGCGAGCGGCACCTGCTGGTCCATGGGCGCAGACTGGAAGTACTGCTCGTCGAAATCCGGCGGCAGGAACGGAAAGTGTTTGTCCCGCCACACCTCGTCGTACGTTCCGGCGAAACGGGAGCGGGGCTCCCATCCGCGCCCGACGGGGCCGAAGGCCATCGGGCGATAGTCGCCGCCCGGGTCGCGCACGCTGCGATCGACCTCCTCCGTGGCGGGCAGGGGCCTGCCTTCCACCCATTCCATCCGGATGTGCCGGTGAAAGCCCCGGCCTGCCGGATTCGCCATGAAGGCGGCGTGCTGGGCCGGGTCTTCGTGCAGCAGGTCGGTGCCGCCGAACGCCACGTCGTAGGAAATCGGTTGCCGCACGAACACGCCGGGCGGCGTGGGCGTGGCGCCGGACAGGCCGCACTCCCAATGGCGCGGCCCGACGACCGCCATCGTCTTGCTCCAGTTGCCGACGCGCATTCCCACCTCGACCCGCGTGGCGGGCCGCCCCTCGGGCGCATAGGCGCTTCCCAGCAGCAGGATGTCGCAGCGCGGCTTGCGCGGCGCGAAGTCCACTTCGCTGACCGGTGCGGACAGCCCGGGCTCGCCGGTGAAGGTGTCGGCCATGACCAGGGGCAATTGCGCCTCGTGCAGCTCGAAGCTTCCCTCGGGTGCATCCGGCGGCGGGATGCGGAAGGTCCCCTTGACGACGACCACCAGAAGCTCCCGCCCGCTCGGCTCCACGCCCAGGTTGTAGCCCGCGACCATCCGGGTGGCATTGACGAGTTCCACGCGTCCTGCTCCCGGCTCAGTTCAACTGGATCGAACCGCCCTTGACGCGGTTCACGCCTGTCGAGCGGCTCGATATGTAGCTGCCGTGGATCAGCACCTTGCCCTCGCGGGTCAGCGTGATGCTGGCCTTTCCGCAACGCAGCACCAGTTCGCTCCTGGCGCTCACCAGCATGCGTTCGCCATCGGCATCGACCTCGACCTGGGCCGGCGTCTCCGGCAAGGGCCATCCCTCTGCGCCGCGCAGCACGCCCATCACGATCGGGCGCGCCGGGTCCGCTTCCTCGAACATCAGCACCACGCGCCGGCCGATGTGCGCGCCGTGCAGATCGACCACGCTGCGCGCACGAACGGCCACCGTGCCGGCCTGGCCCGCGAAAGCGACGAGCGGCGTCTGCCCCTCGTCCGCGATGGCGATCAGTTCGCCCGTGACAACCGGGGTCCACGCCGCGATGGCCGCGGTCGCCTCCAGTTGCGCATCGATCAAGTCCCTGCCGCTCATGGTCGATCTCCTTGCATGCCTTGTCAGTTCTGCAGAATCTTGGAGCCCTTCATCACGATGTTGCCGCTCGCCTTCGCGTTGATCTTTCCCGAGGCGTCGATCGTGATGTCCTTGCCCTTGATGACGATGGTCCCATCCTTCTTCATGGTGATGCTCGCGCTGCCCGTGGTGATCGAGATGGAGTCGCCCGCCTCGATCACGAGGTTTTTTCCGACGCTGAGCGCATCGTCCTTGCCCACGCTGGTCGTGCGGCCTCCGCCTACGGTGCGCGACTCGTCGGCCCCCACATTGGTGGAGAGGTTCGCCCCCACATCCACCGACCGGTTCGCCCCGATGCTGCTCGACTGGTTCGCGCCCACGTTGATCGTCTGGCTCGCCCCCACCGTCACCGCCTGCATCGCTCCCACCGTGATCTCCTGCGCCGCGCCCACGGTGATGGTCTCGTTGATGCCCACCGTGTGCGTGCGCTGCAGCGCCACCGTCGCGGTCTCGCTCGCACCCACGGTGATCGTGCGGTTCGATCCGATGGAAATCGTCTCGTTGCTCCCCACCGTCTCCGTGCGGTTCACCCCGATCGCGATGGTCTCGTTGTTGCCGACCTGCTCCGAGCGGTCCACGCCGATGGTGATGGTCTCGTTGTTGTCCACCGTCTCGGTGCGGTCGTGCTTGACGTGCGTGGTCTCGTCGTGGTCGATGGTCTTGGTGCGGTCGTGGCCCACCCAGTGGGTCTCGTCGTTCTCGACCTCGATATCCTGGTTCTTCTCGGCATGCAGGTACACCTGCTCGGAGCCTTTCTTGTCCTCGAAGCGGAACTCGTTGCAGTTCGAGGCGCTGCCCTTGGGCGTGGAGCGTGTGCGAAAACCGCTCTGCGTGTGCGAGCCGAACGGGATCGGCTGGTCGTCGTTGTAGACGCGGCCCACGATGATCGGACGGTCGGGGTCGCCGTTCAAGAAGTCGACGATCACCTCCTGCCCGATGCGCGGAATGAAGTACCCGCCCCAGCCCTTGCCCGCCCACGGCTGCGACACGCGCACCCAGCAGGTCGATTTCTCGTCGCTCTTGTCGTAGCGGTCCCAGTGGAAGTGCACCTTCACGCGGCCGAAATCGTCGGCATGGATTTCCTCGCCGGCCGGTCCCACCACGATGGCCGACTGCGGGCCGGGCATGACCACGCGGGGCGTGAGGCGCGGCGGGCGGAACGGCACGTCGATCGGCAGCGCGGTGATGAGGAAGGCGCTCGTGCCTTGCGGATCGGTGCGCAGCGCAGGCGCACTGGCGATCAGCGCCTCGAGCGCGGGCCGCGCCCCGGCGTTCACCGCATCGTCGTCGAGCGCTTCGCGCAGCGCCCGCTCGATCGGCATCCTCGGCACGCTGTGGGGAATGCTTTCGTAGCCCGGGTGGCTCGCCACGAAGGTGCAGGCCGCGATCACGTAGTCGCCGTCGCGCGCGCCGTCGGGGTCGCCCTCGAAGGTGAAGCTGCGCCCCGCGGCCACGTCGGGCCAGGTGGTGAGCGCCCAGTGGCGCTGACGGCGCGCGACGATTTCCTCGCCGCGCAGCTTGCCCTTGTCGTCCGCATCGCCGCCCGAGAAGTAACCGCCCGCGAATTCGAAGGCCTCGAACTCGGCCAGTTCGTGCTTGTCGGGTGCGCCGCCCGCGGCCTCGAGCTTCTTCTTGATCGACTTGAAGTTGCTGTCCTGCGATGCGTAGGTGCCGGTGTCGAACTGGCGCGCGCTCACCCAGCGCGAGATCTCGTTGTAGCGCGCCTCGGTGGTGTCGCTCGCCACGTGGTGCAGGGTGCCCTCGACGGGCAGCTTGTCGTGCGCGATGTCGCTCGCGTCCGACAGGTGCATGGTGCCCGGCGCGTCGTGCGCGTCGAACCAGTAATAGATACCTTCGTCTTCCAACAGGCGCGATAGAAACTGGTAGTCGCTCTCCTGGTGCTGCACGCAGTAGCGCCGCGGGTTGTGCGTGCCGATCACGTTGCCGGCCTTGGTTTTCTTGAAGCGCTTGATGGGGCTGTCCTCGAACACCGCGTCGAGCACTTCGAGCACCTTCTTGTCCTGCAGGATGCGCGAGTTGATGCGCTTGCAGAGCAGCCAGAACCACGAGCGCAGCCCGATGCGGTATTCGAAGTGCCGCCCCACGTGGCCCGTGCGCTCGAAGCGCACCGCATGGCCCTGGCAGTGGCGCTCGTGCACGCCGCCGTCCTTGTCCTGGAACCCGATGACCACGTCGAAGGCCCGGCCCAGGATGTCCTTGGCGTCGAGTGCCCGGTTCTTCGACAGCACGGTGAGTTCGTAGGTCGATGGGCGTGCGAGCGCCTCGTGGCCGACGATGCGCCAGAACATCAGTTCGCCGTTGGCGGGCGAATCGCTTTCGATGCGGAACTCGTGATCAGCCATGGGTAGGCCTTCTCCCCTTCCGTGGCGCCGGGGGCGCCGGTATTTGCCGATACGCTCCTACGGCGCCAGCAACAGCACGAGCGGCTGGCTCGGCACCGTTCGCACGCCCGGGCAGTTGGTGCTGTTCTGCAGCGAGACGCTGGTGAGCCGCGACGCGGGCATGCCCATCCACAGCACGGTGAATGCGCCCGTCAGGTGGCGGCTCGGCCCCATCACCGTTCCAGACGCCACGCCCAGAAGCACGCCGGAGTTGTCGCCGTTGGTCATGGGAATGGTGGTGCCCAGGTTGTGCACCGGCCCGCCCATGATCAGGATCGTGGGAACGTTCGGAATCGCCATCGGCCCCATCGCGATGTTCGGGTATGGCACCGGAATCGGCGACGGGGCGGCGGGTGTGATGCAGACATCGGGAAATCCCATGTCGGTGCCCATCAGCTGGCAGTTGGCGAACATGCTGTGCTCCGTTGTCCTTCTTGCGTTTCCTTCAGCCGAAATGGATCTGCGCGCCGCGCGCCTTGACCAGTTCGCGGCCGCTCACCAGCGTGTGCTCGCCGTCCAGGCGCAGCACCTGCTTCGCCTCGCATTCGAGGTGCGTCGCCGCCACGCGGTCGATGCCGTCCGTGGTGCGCAAGTAGTGGCGGCTGAAGTGCTGCACGCGCTCCATGATCGACGACATCACCGAGCCCACCACCTTGATGCTGGTGGAAATCAGGTGCACCTCGCGGCCGACCATGTCGGCGGTGTCGGTGGCCACGCGGGTCTTCTGCGCGGCAACGTCGAGTTCGTCGGACTTGAGGCCGATGCGTGCGGCCTGCAACTCCAACGCACCATCGTCCACGGCGATGCGCAGGTTGCCCGCGCAGCGCAGCACGTTGGCCGCGCCCTCTTCGCGCTGCAGCACCGCCATGATCCAGACCTCCTGCGGCGCAATGCGCAGGCAGGCCACGCTGTCGCCCGCGGCCGGTTCGAGCAGGCAGCTCGCGGCGCGACGGGCGCGCAGCCGCAGGCCGCCGCTCGCGACGATCTGCTCGCCCGAGGCATCGGCGCTCAGGACGCCCACGCACCACTCGCCGGCGATGGCCTTGGCGGTTTCTCGCCGACGCGCGCGGGAAAGGGTGGAGGCGGCGGAAGTGGTCGTTCGGAGCGTCGCGGTGTCGGTCATGGCATGTTTCCAATCTGTTCCAGGTTTCGTCGAATCACGCGGTCAGCGGCTGCCAGCGCTCGCACTCCGCCAGGTCCGGGTCGGTTTCCAGGGCGCGCGCGCGGTCGGTCATGTGGGCGTTCTCGGTGTTGGCGCCGTGCAGCACGGTGCGCATCAGGGTGGCGCGGCGCAGGTCCGCGCCGGCGAGGTCGGCATGGCGAAAGTCGGCATAGGTCAACTCCGCGCCGGTGAAGTTCGCGCCGCGCAACTTCGCGCCCGCGAAGTGCGTCTGGTACAGGTCGCAATCCGCGAAGCCGGCCTGTGCGAGCGCCGCGCCGGTGAACAGCGCCTGCCGCAGGCGTGCCCCCGAGAAATCGACGTCCTGGCCGGCCGCGTTGCAGAAGATGGCCGACGGCGCCACCGCGTTCGCAAAGCGCGCGCCGTCGAGCTTCGCTCCCTGGAAATTGCACTGCTGGAGCGAGATGCCGCTGAAGTCGGCACCGCTCAGGTCGGCCGACGAGAACTGGCAACCGTCGAGCGCGAGGCCCGAGAACGACATGCCCTTGAGCGAGGTCTTGCTGAATGCGCTGCGCAGCATGCGCGCTCCGGTCCATGTGAGATGCGAAAGGTCGCACTCGATCACGGTGGTGTATTGCCAGCTGGTGTCGTCGGCACAGACGTCCAGCAGCACCGATTGGGTAAGCACCGCCGAATCGAGCTGTGCGCCGCGCAGGTTCGCATGGTCGAGCCTGCACTTGCTGACGGTGGCCATGGTCAGCGCGGCATCGGCGACCTGTGCGTGCATCAGGTCGCACTCGGTGAACACGGCGCCGTGCAGGTTGGCCTGCCGCAAGTCGACATGGTCGAGCTGGCAGCGGCTGAACACGGCCTTGCGCAGGTTGGCGCCCGACGCGATCGCGCCGCGCAGGTCGCATTGCTCGAACACGGTCTCGCGCAGGTCGGCGTTGCGCAAGTCGGCTTCGGCGAAGCGCACCTGAGAGAACACACCGCCGCCGAGCGCGACGCCGGAGAAGCGGCCTTTGGCAAGGTCGACGCCGCTCAGCGTCTCGCCCATGCGCACGGCCAGCGTGAGCAGATCCGGGGTCATCGTCATGGCGCGGCCTGCTGCTCGGGCGTGAGTCGGGGCCAGGTGCGTGCCCGCTTGAGCAGCGCCCCGTCGAACAGGGTGTCGCCGTCCAGCCGCACGCGGCCGAGGTCGGCGCCGAAGAGATTGCTGCGCCGCAGGTCCGCGCCGCGCAGGTCGGCCTTCTGCAGCACCGCGTCGCTGAGGTTCACGCCCGACAGCTGCGCCTTCGTGCAAACACTCAGGCGCAGCAAAGCGCCCTTGGCGCTCGCGAGCCGCAGGTCGGCGCCGTCCAGGCGTGCCTCGCAGAGATTGGCGCCGTCCAGCGTTGCGCGGACCATCTTCGCGCCGCGCAGGTCGCTCGCACCGAAGTTGAAGCTGCGCAGGTCGGCACCGCTCAGGTCGGCGGCCGCCATGCGCGTGCCGTTGACCGCCACAGCGCCGGCGCAGCGCGCCATCTTCAGGTCGGCGCCGTCGAGCTTGCTGGTGATGAAGGTCGCGCTCTCCAGCGTCGCGCCATGCAGGTCGACGCCCGACAGGTCGCATTCCATGAACGTGGCACCCGACAGGTCGGCCTCCGGGAAGCGCATGCCCCGCAAGTCGCGCTTGTACAGGGTCTGGCCCGCAAGCTTTGCGCCCTGCCAGTCGGCGCTGCCCCAGGTGGTGTCGAGCAACTGGGCGCCGGTAAAGACGGCGCGGCGCATCTGCGTGCCGGCGAAGGCGCAACCCATGAGGATGGCGCCGGAAAAATCGGCCTCGTCGAACACCGCACCGCTCAACTTCGCCTTGCCGAGGTTGGCCTTGCAGAACTTCGTGCCGATGGCGATGGCGCCTTCGAAGCGGGCATGCGCCAACACCGCGCCTGACAGATCGGCGCCCGAGAGGTTGGCATTGCGAAAGTCGGTGGCTTCGAGCCATGCACCTTCGAAATTGACCTCGCGCAGGTCCAGCCCCGAGAGGTCGGCACCGGTGAAGTCGATGCGCGCGAACATGCGGATGCCCGCCGGCACCGCGCGCGCCATTTCGCTGCGCAGCGTGGCGGCCTCGGCAGCGGGCATCGGATCGACCGGCGCCTGCATGTGGGCTGTGTCGAGATAGCCCTTGCGATGCGCGTCCTCCAGCGCATAGAGCTTGGGCAGCACCGGTGAGAGATCGATCGGCCGGGTGCCCGAGGCGGCGAGCGCGTGCATGTCCGCGAGATGCTTTTCCGCGCGGTAGACCGGCGGCCCGCGGTGCTGCAGCTTGGCGATGTTCATCTTCTCGGGCGGCACCGCGGCGATCTTCTCGAGCACGGCAACGGCGTCCTCGACGGCCGCCCACTGCTGCGCCTCGGCCAGCTTCATCTGCTTTTCCAGGTACGGCGGCAACGCGTCGCCAGTGGGCACCTTCTCCCGCGGCGGCATGCGGATGCCGAGCGCGTCGGGGTCCAGCCCCGCCTGCACGGCCTTCTGCCGCGCGATGGCGACGTCGGACTGCGCGCGGCGGTACTGGCCTTCGGCCTGCAGCCCCTCGATGGCGAAGGGCGCCTTCGCGGCCTCGACCTCGGGATCGACGGTGCTCACGCCCTCGGGCAGCAGGTCGTTGTCGACCAGCGCGTAGATCGCACCGGTCTTCGGATCGGCGCGCCTGGCAGCCGCATCGAGGTAGTGCCGGTCGGAGCGGGCCTCGCCCAGCCGCTCGACCGCACCCATCAGGCTCACCACGTCGGAGCCGTCGTCGGTGCTCACCTCCGCGAGGCCCTGGAAGATCGCGATGCAGCGCTCGGCATGGGGGAAGAACCACACGGTGGTCAGGCGCAGCGGTACTTCGCGGATCTTCGGTTCGGCGTCCGGCATCCGGTAGCCGACGAAGACCCGGGCCCGCATTCCGGGCAAGCGGCCTTCGACCAGCGGCTTGCCCGGGTGCATGTTGTCGAACGAGAAGGCCTCGTTGCCGGCGAGCGCACCGCTCATCCATTGGTCTGGCTGCGCGAGGTTGAAGCAGCGCCAGTCGGTATCGGGCGGGAAGCCGGGCGCATGCTGCTTGAGATAGTCGGCGTCGTAGGTGCCGCGGTACTGCGCGCGCTGCGGATGCATCAGGTCCAGAGCGCCGAAGCCGGCAGGCACGATGGCCTGGTCCGGACGCAACAGCCGGTCGTTCGGCAGTTCGATGTTGGGCAGCCAGGTGACACCGGACTTGGCGGCACGGCCCCGCCCCTGCGGATTCGCCGCGAAGTCGGCACCGCCGTAGGCGGCGGACCCATCGATCGGCATGGATTCGAAAGGTTGCGGCGCGCTCGGTCTGTCGCCGTCCCAGTAGCGGTCGCCGAACACGAGCAATGTCTTCTCGCGGTCGCCGAAACGTGCGCGCACCGCGCAGGCGGAAGGTCGATCCTTCGGCGGAAACGCCTTGCCGTGGACGAGGAATTCGGGCGTGAGCTTGGCAACGCCCTCGTCGATCAGCGGCTGCGCCATCTCTTGAGAAAGAAAGCGCCACATCGACTGCTCTGCCCAGAGGCAGCCGCGCTCGCCCTGGGCGAACGGCAGGTGCAGGTACGCGCTGACGTTGAGGCCGAAGCGCTTGCGGAACTCGATGGGCCTGGTCGACAGGCCCAGCGCCTGGGGTTTGAGGACTTGCATGTCGCGCTTGTGTCCTTGTTACCGGCCGCCGCCGGCACCGCCGCCGCC
>Ga0157370_10003388_pt1 | contig 18740 bp, 13 predicted proteins | sample C35metaG_FD_113463 | JGI IMG/M metagenome (GOLD analysis project Ga0157370, IMG submission 113463) | Corn rhizosphere microbial communities from Kellogg Biological Station, Michigan, USA - C3-5 metaG | ecosystem: Host-associated > Plants > Roots > Rhizosphere > Soil | place: USA: Michigan...
AGAACCGCAAAAGGACACACGCATGCGACGCTGGAACGGCTGGGGAGATGCAACCACGGTGGTCGAACTGCCGGCCCAGGGCGCGAGTTTTCTCGCGCAACGGTTGGGTGACGGTCGAGCGCTGCCCGATGCCACGCTTGAGACGGCATTGGCCCGTGTGCCGGCATCGCGGCTGCAGGAACACGCCTTGTACAGCGTGGGTGTGCAGGATCGTTTGCTGCATGCCCGGGGTCAGAGCCTGCCTGACTGGCTGGCGTTGCGTGAAGGCGCGCTGGGGAATTATCCCGATGCCGTGGCCTTTCCCGAGACGGCCGAGCAGATTCGCCAATTGCTGGTGCTCGCTCATGAACAGGACTTGTGCCTGATTCCATATGGCGGCGGCACCTCGGTGGCCGGGCACATCAACCCGCCAAGTTCCGCGCGGCCGGTGGTGACGGTGTCCCTGGCCCGCATGAATCGCCTGCTGGACCTCGACGAACAGAGCCTGCTGGCCACCTTCGGCCCCGGCGCCAGCGGGCCACAGGTGGAAAGTCAGTTGCGCGCCCGGGGTTACACGCTGGGGCATTTTCCGCAGTCGTGGGAGCTCTCGACCCTCGGTGGTTGGGTCGCCAGTCGCTCCAGTGGCCAGCAATCGTTGCGCTACGGGCGAATCGAGCAACTGTTCGCTGGCGGCACTCTGGAAACCTTCGCCGGACCTTTAGATATTCCAACGTTCCCGGCCTCGGCCGCCGGGCCCGATCTGCGCGAAGTGGTGTTGGGTTGCGAGGGCCGTTTCGGGATTATTTCCGAGGTCAAAGTGCGGATCAGCGCCCTGCCGGCCGATGAACGTTTCTACGGGGTCTTTCTGCCCGATTGGACCCAGGCGCTGCAAGCCATCCGCCAGTTGGCCCAGGCGCGCGTGCCGCTGTCGATGCTGCGCCTGTCCAACGCGGTGGAAACCGAAACCCAACTGGCGTTGGCCGGTCACCCGCAACAGATCGCCTGGCTGGAAAAGTACCTGAACCTGCGCGGCGCCGGTGCGGGCAAATGCCTGCTGACGTTCGGCGTGACCGGTAATCGCAAGCAAAATGCGCTGTCCCTGAGCCAGGCCCGCCAGCACCTAAAGGCTTTTGGCGGGGTGTTTACCGGCACCTTGCTCGGCAAGAAGTGGGCGCAGAACCGCTTCCGTTTTCCCTACCTGCGCGAGAACTTGTGGAACGCCGGTTACGTGGTCGACACCCTGGAAACCGCTACCGACTGGAGCAATGTCGACAACCTGCTCACCCTGATCGAAAACAGCCTGCGCGACGCCTTGGCGGCTGAGGGCGAGCGGGTGCACGTGTTCACTCACCTGTCGCATGTCTACGGCGAAGGGTCGAGCATCTACACCACCTATGTGTTTCGCCCGGCGGCGGACTATCCCGCCACCCTGGCGCGCTGGCAGGCGCTCAAGCACGCGGCCAGCCAGACCATCGTCGACAACCACGGCACCATCAGTCACCAGCATGGCGTGGGCAAGGACCACGCGCCGTACCTGCTGCGCGAGAAGGGCGCGCTGGCGATGGACACCTTGCAGGCGCTGAGCCGACATTTTGATCCGGCCGGGCGCCTCAACCCTGGCACGCTGTTGCAGGAGTGACGGCCATGAGCCTGGACTGGAACGCCGCGTGGCGACAGCACGTATTGCCGACGCTGGCGGATGAAACCTGGGACCTGATCGTGATCGGCGGCGGCATCAGCGGCGCCGGTATCCTGCGCGAGGCGGCGCGCCGTGGCTGGCGCTGCCTGCTGCTGGAACAGCGCGATTTCGCCTGGGGCACCTCCAGCCGATCCTCGAAAATGGTCCATGGCGGTTTGCGTTACATCGCCAAGGGCCAATGGCGCCTGACCCGTGATTCGGTGCGCGAACGCCAGCGCCTGCTCGACGAAGCGCCGGGGCTGGTGGAACCGATGAGTTTCATGATGCCGCATTACCGTGGCGGCTTTCCCGGCCCACGGGTGCTGGGTGGTTTGTTGTCCATCTATGACGCGTTGGCCGGGCGGCGCAGCCATCGCTTCCATGACGCGCAACAACTGCATTATCTGGCGCCGGGCGTGAAGGAAGATGACCTGCTGGGCGGCACCTGTTTTGTCGATTCGCTGACCGATGATGCGCGTCTGGTGATGCGCGTTTTAGGCGAGGCGCGAGGCGACGGCGCCGTGGTACTCAACGGCGTGCGCGTGGAGCGATTGCTGCGTGAAGAGGGGCGCGTTTGCGGGGTTCAGGTCAAGGACTGCGAGGGTGACGGATTGCTGACCTTGCGTTGTGGTGTGCTGGCCGTGGCCACCGGCGCCTGGGCCGAGCGCTTGCGCCTGCCCGATGCCCCTCGTCAGTTGCGCCCGTTGCGGGGCAGTCACTTGTTGCTACCGGGCTGGCGTCTGCCCGTGGCGCAGGCTTTCACCTTCTTGCACGAGCGCGACCGTCGACCGGTGTTCGTTTTTCCTTGGGAGGGCGCCACGGTGGTCGGCACCACGGACCTCGATCATCACGAAGACCTGGACCAGAGCGCGAGCATCAGCCGCGAGGAACTCGACTATTTGCTGGCGGCCTGTACTCAACAATTTCCCCACGCAGAGGTAGTCGCTGACGACGTGCTGTCGACCTGGTCCGGGGTGCGCCCGGTGGTGGGCAGTGCGGCGGGTGAACATCAAGGCAAACCGTCGAATGAAACCCGCGAGCATGTGCTGTGGCAGGAGCCTGGCTGCGTGACCCTGGCTGGCGGCAAGTTGACCACCTTTCGCCCGCAGGCCATCGAAGTGCTCAAGGCCTGCGCGAACATGCTCGAACGTCCCTTCGATGATGACGCCGGGCCGGTGTTTGCCGCCGTACCGCCGCTGGCGATCCCGGGGCTCAGTGGCAGCCAGTGGCGGCGTCTGGCGGGGCGGCATGGCCGTGATCTGCCGAGGCTGGCGGAGCTGCTCGCAGAATTAGGTCATGACACGGTCGGCGCCACGGATACGTTGTGGGCGGAACTGGCCTTTGCCTGCGAGTCGGAAATGGTCCTGCACCTGGATGACCTGCTGCTGCGCCGAACCCGTCTGGGCCTGTTGCTGACGCGCGGTGGCGAGGATTATTTCACTGCTATTCGCCAACTCTGCCAACCACGACTGGGCTGGGACGACGAGCGTTGGCAGCAGGAGCAGCAGCGCTACCAGGCGTTGTGGCAACGTCATCACGGTTTGCCCTGCGACCCTGCAGCCCTGTAGCAGCTGTCGAGCGCAGCGAGGCAGCGTTCGGCGGCGAAGCCGTCGTAAAACCCTCACCCCGATGTTTCAGATAAACCACCGGGGCAGGGATTGCGAGAACGCTGTCCTCGGACGCAGCCTCGCTTCGCTCGACAGCTGCTACAGGGCTACGGGTGCTTCGGATTATGAGAAATTCAGGAATGTGCGCGACCCATGCCCATTGAAGAGAGCTCCATGGATAACCACCCGAACAAGCGTTACCTGCTGGCCATCGACAATGGCACCCAAAGCGTGCGCGCGCTGCTCTTCGACCTGCAGGGCAATTTGCTGGGCAAAGGCAAGGTCGAGTTGCAGGCCTATTATTCGACTCGACCGGGCTGGGCCGAGCAGGACCCGGAGTATTACTGGGCGAAACTGGGGGAGGCCTGCCAGCAGGTGTGGCAGCAAACCGGTATCGATCGTTCACAGATTGCCGGCGTTTCCCTGACCACCCAGCGCGGTACTTTGATCAACGTCGATGCCCACGGCAAGCCGCTGCGCCCGGCGATCCTGTGGCTCGATCAGCGCCAGGCTGAAGTCGAAGGCGGCATCAAGGGACCGTGGGGCTGGCTGTTCAAACTGGTCGGCGCGCAAGCCACCGTGGATTATTTTCGCGCCCAGGCGGAGGCTAACTGGATCGCGAAGCACCAGCCTGAAGTGTGGGCGGCGACCGACAAGTTCTTGCTGCTCTCGGGGTTTCTCACCCATCGCCTGTGCGGGCGCTTTGTCGATTCCGTGGGCTGTTGCGTCGGCTACCTGCCGTTCGATTTCAAACGTCTGAAATGGGCCGCGCCCAGCGACTGGAAATGGCAGGCATTGGCGGTGCGCCCCGAGCAATTGCCGAGCCTGCACAAGCCCGGCGAAACCCTGGGTTTCATCACCGCTGAAGCCAGCCGCCACACCGGTATTCCCGAAGGGTTGCCGCTGATCGCCGCGGGTGCCGACAAGGCCTGTGAAGTGGTGGGTTCCGGCGTCGTCGACGCGAGTACGGTGTGCCTGTCCTACGGCACCACGGCGACGATTACCAGCACCCGGTCGCGCTACCTGGAAATCGTCCCGTTGATTCCGCCTTACCCGTCTGCGCTGCCGGATCATTACAACTGCGAAGTGATGATCTATCGCGGCTACTGGATGGTCAGCTGGTTCAAGAACGAGTTCGGCCTGCGGGAAATGCAGCAGGCCAAGGCGCAGGGCATCGAGCCCGAGCAACTCTTCGATGCGCTGGTCAATGCGGTGCCGCCGGGCTCCATGGGGCTGATGTTGCAACCCTACTGGTCGCCCGGCATCCGCGAACCGGGTGTGGAGGCCAAGGGCGCGATGATCGGCTTCGGTGATGTGCATACCCGCGCGCATATCTATCGGGCGATCCTCGAAGGCCTGGCGTATGCCTTGCGTCAGGGCCTGGAGAAAATCGAGAAGCGCTCGAAAGTCTCCGTCACGCGTTTGCGTGTCGCCGGTGGTGGCTCCCAGAGTGATGCGGCGATGCAGCTCACGGCCGACATTTTCGGCCTGCCGGCGGAGCGTCCGCATGTCTATGAAGCGTCCGGCCTGGGCGCAGCGATTTGCTGCGCGGTGGGGCTGGGTCTGTACGCGGACTTTCCCACGGCGATGGCGGCCATGACGCGGGTCGGTGCGGTGTTCATGCCGCAACCCGAGGCGCAGCAGGTCTATGAGCGACTGTATAAAGAGGTGTACCTGCGCATGTACCGCCAGCTCAAGCCGCTGTATCAAAGCATCCGCAAAATCACCGGCTACCCCGCCTAGCAGACACCTCAAATCCCTGTAGGAGCCGAGCTTGCTCGCGATAGCGGTATGTCAGCCAGCATGACTGTTGACTGACACACCGCTATCGCGAGCAAGCTCGGCTCCTACGGGGGACGGTGGTGTTTTTTGCACCGGGGCGTGGCGCTATCGGAGAGCTTTTCTGGTGAGATTGGACAGTGTCAGGGACAGGGTCGGTTGTTAGGCTCAACCCCACAGCACATCCAATAAGAACCAAAAGCAATGAAGCTGACCTTTCTCCTGCTGCTGCTTTGTGGAACCGCCCCGATGGCGTGGGGTTGGTCCAACCATACGGTGGGCAGCTACCTGGCGTTGCAGGATTTGCCGGCCTTGCGCGAAGCCCCTCAGGTTGAAGTCGAGCCGCTGGAGCAGTTTCTCGCGCAACAATACCCCGCCGTGATCGCGCTGCTGGACGAGCAGGAACGCTTCGCCCGCGAGCACTTCGCCCAGTACCCGCCGCGCCCCGATAACCTGCGGCTGCCAGCCGAGCCTGGGGACAATCTGCGACACGACTTCCTCACCGCGTTGCGGATCAATCCCCACATTCATCTGGCCATGGTTATCCAGCCATTGCCGGGCAAGGATTTGCCCGAGCGTGAACACCTGAAAGCCGAACAGGTCATGGTCGAGCAGACGCTCTCACCCTGGAACCGCCAGCGTTTCATCCGTGTGGCTGACGGCGAAAAAGTCGCGCCCCTGGCCGTGTTGGCCAGCGCCGCCGATGAACCGGATTACGGCCATGACATCAACCTGTTCAGCGACAACCCAGGCGAGGTGGGCGCGTTGTACGGCTTCGGCGCGCAGTCTTTCGGCGACGCACGGTTTCAGTACAGCTCCCAGGCGCCGTTTCATATGGGTTTCTTCCATGAGAGCTCGGTGGTGTATGCCGCGGCCGGATTTCTTCAGCGCAGTTGGCCGGACTGGCGTGCCTACCAGTACATGGGGTTGGCGCGACTGGCGTTTGCAAGCGGCCATCCTTACTGGGGCTATCGTTTTCTCGGTTGGGGTTTGCACCACGTCCAGGACCTGACCCAGCCTTATCACGCCAAGCCGCTGCCCGGCGTCGAACTGGCGAGCCTGTTGCTGCTGGAAAGCAAGGCGTTGGCCGGCTTCGATGCCGACAAGCACGCGGCCATTGAACGGGTCGCGACCCGGCACATGGAAGTGGAGAAATATCAGTCGACCTGGCTGCGTCGCTTGCTGCGCGAAGGCCAGCCACACCCGATGCTCAAGGCTTACGCCGACCTCGTACAAGACGTTCGCTACCCGCCGTACTCGGTGGACTACCTGCGCGAGGTGGTGAGTGCCGAGTCTGCCGAGGAATCCGCCGCGTTCGATGAAGCCATCGGGCAGTGGCTGGACACGGCACCGGTCACCCGCGATTTCAGCGCCAGTAATCAAGTGAAGCGCGAAGACTACGACCACCCGGCACTGAATCAGCAGCTGTTCACGCTGCTGGGACATTTCGGCGCGCACAGCCGGATTTATGTCAATGCGGGGTTGGCGCCCTAGCCATCGCGGCAACGTTAACCGCTCACACAGACACCAAAAAAACAATAAAACCAGGGAAGAGGAACAGATCATGAGCACTCGATTACGCCTGTCTGGCGCGGCGCTACCTGGCGTCGGCCTGGCAGGGCTGCTGCAACTGTGCGCGGTCGACGGCGTGCAAGCCGTGGAATTCAGTGTGCTGGACAAACAGGTCACGGGTTCGTTCGACAGTACCTTGTCTTATGGCCGCTTGTGGCGGGTCCAGGGCCGGGACAAAAACAACGATGACGTCAACACCAACGACGGTAATCGCAACTTCGACACCGGGCTGGTTTCCGAGGTGTACAAGATCACTTCGGAACTTGAGGCCAACTATCAGAACTACGGGATGTTCATGCGCGGCACCGCGTTCTATGACACCCAACTGATGGACAAGCGCAACGATTACTACCGCAACAACAACCCGTCGCAACCTAGCCAGAGTTACCCCCAGGACGACCACTTCACTGGCCAGACTCGCGACATCGCCGGCAGCCGGGTGGAGATGCTCGATGCTTACCTTTATGGCAACTGGGACGTTGCGCAAATGCCTGTCACGGCCCGTGTCGGGCGCCAGGTGTTCAACTGGGGCGAGGGGATTTTCTACCGTGGCGGGATCAACACCACCAACCCGGTAGACGCCGCCAAGTACCGGTTGCCCGGGGCCGAAGTCAAGGAAGTGCTGGTGCCGGTGGAAGCGCTCAGCTTCAATATTGGCCTGACCGACAGCCTGACCCTGGAAAGCTTCTACCAGACGAACTGGAAGGAAACCCGCATCGACCCGGTCGGCACCTTCTACTCGCAGACGGACCTGTTCGCCGACGGTGGCAATACGGGCTACAACAACTTCAGCAACACCGCGCTGGACACGCCGGTTCCCGGCTTCGGCAACGTGATCGGTCTGTACACCGCACTGGGCAACAATCCATTGCTCAACCAGGCCCTGAGCACCACCGGCCTTTACGCAAACGGCGTGACCCCGGCCTTCGGCAACACCCTCAAGGTGGCCTCGGTCGGCAAGGATTACAACGCGCGCAACGACGGTCAGTTCGGCTTTGCCTTTCGCTACATTGCAGAAGAACTCAACAGCACCGAGTTCGGCGTGTACATGGTCAATTACCACGCCAAGGAACCGACCATTTCCGCCGACCTGGGCGGGTACCAAGGCGTCGACATCAACGCGCTGACTAACGTGTTGTCCGGTGTGGCGGGCAGTCAGGCGGGGCAACTGGCCAACGGCCTGACGACCATTGATGTGTTGGGCAGTATTCAGGCCCATCGTCGCTACGCCGAAGACATCCGCATGTACGGCTTCAGCTTCAACACCACCCTGGGCGAGGCGTCAGTGTTCGGTGAAGTCGCGTATCGGCCGAACCTGCCCATCGGTGTCGCCGCCACCAACGACCTGATCGGCGACCTGGCCAATGGCGCAGCTGCGGCCGCGTCCGGCAAGACCATCAACATTGGCGGGCAGATGGTCACGCTCGACAGCCAGATCAATAACGCCGAGCGGGTGGAAGCGTTCAACACGTCCCTGGGCACCATCTACAACTTTGGCCCGAGCCTGTCGTTCGACTCGATGTTCGGCGTGTTCGAACTCGCCTCCGAGCACTTGCGCGGCAGCGATCTGCAATACACCGCTTTTGACGGCAGCACCCGTTACTACGCGGGCACCGGCAACTTTTCCTATGTGTCCGGCGGTGAGCGCAGCGACCAGGTCAACCGCAACTCCTACAGCTACACCGCGATGCTCAACGGCACCTGGAACGACGTGTACGCCGGGGTCAACGTCTCGCCCTACGTCGTCTACAAGGATGACTTCAAGGGCAACAGCTATCAGGCGGGCAACACGATCGACGGCCGCAAGGCCTACACCCTGGGGATCAAGGCCAACTACCAGAACAAGCTGGAGGCCGAGCTGCAATACACCGAGTTCTACGGCGGCGGGCAGGACAACGGTGTTCGCGACCGAGATAACGTCGGCTTCAACCTCAAGTACTTCCTTTGATTGCCAAGAACAAACGTCGCGGCAGCTCATCTCCCTGTGGGAGCGGCGGTGCGGCGATCCGACTTGCCCGCGATGACGGCAGCACATTCGACATCAATGTTGGCTGACCCACCGCAATCGCGGGCAAGCCCGCTCCCACAGGTTTTTGTATTTCGGAGAACGATCATGTTTCACACTTCACGACTCACCAAGACTGCACTGGTGCTGGCCCTGAGCCTGGCCACCGGCAGCGCAATGGCCGCCATCACGCCGCAACAAGCCGAGCAATTGAAAACCACGCTGACGCCGCTGGGTGCCGAGCGTGCCGGCAACGCGGCCGGGACCATTCCGGCCTGGAGCGGCGGCATCACCCAGGCGCCGGCAGGCTACAAACCGGGTCAGCATCACCCGGACCCGTATGCGGCGGACAAGCCCTTGTTCACCATCACCAAGGCCAACCTTGACCAGTACAAGGCCCACCTCAGCCCGGGCCAGATCGCGCTGTTCAACAGCTACCCCGACACCTTCCAGATGCCGGTCTATACCTCTCGTCGTTCGGGGTCGGCGCCGCAGTGGCTGTATGACAACACCTTCAAGAACGCGACTTCGGCCAAGCTGCTCGACGGCGGAACCGGTTTTGCCGATGCCTATGGCGGCGTACCGTTCCCCGTGCCCAAGGATGGCGTCGAGGCGCTGTGGAACCACATCACCCGTTATCGCGGCATCTACGTGGTCCGTCGTGCCTCCGAAGCGCCGGTACAGCGCAACGGCAGCTTCGCGCTGGTGACCTCGCAGCAGGAGGGGATGTTCAACTACTACCGTCCGGGCGGTCAGTTCGCCGACCTGAAAAACATCCTGTTTTACTACCTGGCATTCGTGAAGAGCCCGGCCCGGCTGGCCGGCGGTGCGGCGTTGATTCACGAGACCCTGGACCAGCTCAAGGACCCGCGCCAGGCCTGGGTCTACGACGCCGGCCAACGCCGTGTGCGGCGGGCGCCGAACCTGGCGTATGACACGCCGATCGCCTCATCCGACGGCTTGCGCACGGCGGACGATACCGACCTGTTCAACGGCTCGCCGGACCGTTACGACTGGAAGCTCAAGGGCAAGCAAGAGGTCTACATTCCCTACAACAGCTACAAAGTCGGCAGCCCTGAGGTGAAGTACGCGCAGTTGCTCACGCCGGGCCACCTCAACCCGCAATACACCCGTTATGAGTTGCATCGGGTCTGGGTGGTCGAAGGCACACTCAAGCCAGGTGCGCGGCACATCTATTCCAAGCGCGTGCTGTTTCTGGACGAGGACAGTTGGGGCGCCGCGCTGGTGGATCAATATGACGGGCGAGGGGAGTTGTGGCGGGTGTCGATGGCCTACCTGAAAAACTTCTACGACCTGCCCACCACCTGGAGTGCGATGGACGTCTTCCATGACTTGCAGGCGCGTCGTTACTACGTGCAGAACCTGGACAACGAAGAACCGGAAACCGTCGACTTCGCCCAAGCGGTGCCGGAAGACGCGTACTTCATGCCGTCGGCCTTGCGTCAGCGCGGGACGCGGTGAGTGGTGACATTGGCCGTTCGGAAGATTGCCGGGTTTTGGCCAGGGAGGATGTGCTAGCCTGCAATCAATGATTTCATTGATTGCAGGAGGCATCATGGCCAGCATCACAATTCGAAACCTCGATGAGAAGCTAAAGGAGCAGTTGCGTATCACGGCGGCTCACAACGGACATTCCATGGAGGAGGAGGCTCGCCTGATTCTGGGCAGGGCCTTGGCGACGGTTGATCGCGCCGGTGGACTTGGAAGCCGGATACGCAACAGATTCAGCGCTGTCGGTGGAGTGGAGCTTGATCTGCCAGAGCGTTCAGAAAAAGCGACTGCGGTGGATTTTTCTGAATGATAGTGCTCGATACCAATGTGCTTTCTGAATTTATGCGTGTCGAGCCGGAGCCAGCCGTATTGGATTGGGTCGATGCGCTGCCCGCGATGGATCTGGCGATCAGTGCAATAACTGTGGCGGAAATTCTTCACGGCATCGCGCGACTTCCGTTTGGCAAACGTAAGCAGAAACTGGAATCTCATGCGATGGCCATGTTCGAAGAGGACTTTGCCGGGCGTATTTTGCCGTTTGATGCCCATGCCGCTGTCGAGTACGCGACGCTGGTCGCAGGTGCTGAAGCAAAGGGGAGAGCGGTTTCAATGGCAGATGCGCAAATTGCCGCCATTTGCCGAAGTCACGGGGCTTCGATAGCCACCCGCAATATACGGGACTTCGAGTTTTCAGGGATTGAAGTAATCAATCCGTGGGAGGCATGAACATCTTCGCCGGCAGGTAGACAGCCTTCGCGAGCAAGCTCGCTCCCACAGGTACGGGGTCGTTCACAAATTCTGTGTTCGACCCCGTACCTGTGGGAGCGAGCTTGCTCGCGATTGGATCGTTGACTCAGCGCTGACGGAGCGTCAAACGCGGAAGTGGCTGACCATCTGTTGCAGCTGACCACCCAACCGCGCCAGTTCTACACTGGAGGCGGCGGTTTCGTCGCTGGCGGCGGCGGTCTGTTCGGACACGTCGCGCACGTTGATGATGCTGCGGCTGATTTCTTCGGCCACCGCGCTTTGCTGTTCGGCAGCGGCGGCGATCTGCTGGTTCATCGACTGGATGTTGGACACCGTGCGGGTGATGTTCTCCAGCGACGCGCCGGCCTTGCGGGTCAGGGCGACGCTGCTGTCGGTGAGCGCACGGCTGTTGTTCATCACCGCCGACACTTGTTGCGTACCGTTCTGCAGAGCGGCCACCAGGCCTTCGATTTCTTCGGTGGATTTCTGCGTACGCTGGGCCAGGCCCCGCACTTCATCGGCCACCACCGCAAAACCACGACCGGCTTCACCGGCACGGGCCGCTTCAATCGCAGCGTTGAGCGCCAGCAGGTTGGTCTGCTCGGCGACGGCTTTGATCACGTCCATGACACTGCCGATCTTGTCGCTTTCCTGTTGCAGCACGCTCATGGCTTCGGTGGAACGCACCACTTCGCTGGCCAGACGCTCGATCTGGGCGATGGCTTCGTTGACCACTTTGTCGCCTTCGCGGGCTTCGCCGTCTGCCGCTGCGGCGGCTTGCGAGGCTTCTTCAGCATTGCGCGCGACTTCCTGCACGGTGGCCGTCATCTCGTGCATGGCCGTGGCGACCTGGTCGGTCTCGATCTTCTGGCTGTTCACCCCGGCACTGGTTTGTTCGGTCACGGCCGACAGTTCTTCGGCGGCGCTGGCAATTTGCGTGACGCCATCGCGGATGCCGCTGATCAGGTCGCGCAGGGTCACACCCATGCGCGCGATGCCTTGCTGCAACACGCCGAGTTCGTCACGGCGGGTGACTTTGATGTCCTGGGACAGGTCACCGCTGGCAATGCGTTCAACCACGGCCAGGGTGTCACGAATCGGACCGGTGATTTGACGGGTGATGATCACGGCGGCAATCACGCCAACCAGCAACGCGAGCAAGATGCTGATCAATTGCAGGGTGCGGGCCTGGGCGCTCTCGGCGTCCCGGCGGTCGAGCTGGATCTGATACAGCTGATCGCTAAGGGTCACGATGGCGGCGCCCTGGTCGGTCATTTCCTTGCGAGCCTGCACAGCGTCGGAACTGGCCGATTTGTAGGCCTGCAAGGCGCTGCGGTAATTGTTCAGCGCGGTTTCGAGCTGACGCAAGGCGTCTTGCTGAGTGTCGGCGAATTGCGCATTGAGCGTTTTGAGGCTGGCAATCGCCGCATCCAGTTGGCCGACGGCTTTTTGCTCGGTTTCGGCGTTGGTGGCGGCGGTGTAGCCGCGCACTTCGTAACGGGCGAGGATGAACGCTTCCTTGGCGGCGGTGATGGCCTGGAATTGTTCGAAACGCTGATCGCTCAGCGGCATTTGCTGCACGCGGGTGCTGATGGTTTCGATCAGCGTGCCGGCAGTTTCAGCATTGGCGCCCATGGCGTCGCGGGCACCATTGCCGGTGCGGTAGGCGCTGCGCATTTTGTTCAGGGACGTCTGGTACGCCGCAATGACGCTGCCTTGTTCCTTGAGCAGCTTGAGGTTTTCCGGGCTCTTGAACTTGGTCAGCAATGCCTGCTGCTGAGCGGAAAAGGCGTCAAGGGTGGTCTGCACACTCTGCGCTGCGGTTTCGTCGCCGTTGGTCAGCATGTATTGCAGGCGAACCACGCGCAACTTGGTCAGGCCGGCGTTGAGCTGGGTGATGTCGCTCATCCAGTTGCTGCGGTCAATCAGGCTGCCCAGGCTTGTCCAGCCGGTCAGGGCCAGGACGCAGGTCAGAGCCAGGACCAGGCCGAACCCCAGGCCCAGTTTCATGTTCACGCTGATATTGCCGAACCAGCTATTCATCAATTCCTCCAGGAACAATGTGTTTCTTGATCGTCAGTTGGCTGGAAGATTGTTGTTTTTGGGAGCCAGCAAAGTAGGTAGCAGGTCTGTATCGGCCGCATTCGCGAGAGCTGAAAGGATTTTGTAGGACGGATCCTGTAACAAGACTTTGCGCGGGTTTCAGCTTTTTTTCACATGACTTTCACTTGCTGCCAACGCACGCCTCGCTAACTTCCCGGGATTAAATGACAGTGGTACGTGCCGGCGAGGCGGCCTGATGTGGAATTGAGACTGAATCTATTCGGGATAAAGCGCTCGATTGATTTGAGCCGCTATGCCCGTTTTCGTAATGCGGCGGTGGTGCTGGCCTCTGCGCTGCTGGTGATCCCGTTGACGCTATGGCTGTTGCAGCCCGCCGCTGTGCCGGACCTTGCCCATGGCAATTTTGCCGGTGCCAAGGCATTGGCGGCCGGTTGGGCCAAAGGCGAAATGATTGTGCTGGTGCGCCATGTCGAGCGCTGCGATCACTCCACCGCCCCTTGCCTGGTTGGAAACGATGGCATCACCGAGCGTTCCCGAGGCGTCGCGGCCAGTGTGGGCGCGCACTTCCAACGGCTCGGACTGGACAAAACCGACATTTACCACAGCCCGATCCTGCGGGCTGCGCAAACCGCCAGTTATATGTTTAACAAGGCAGGCGTCGGCGAAGACTGGCTAATCAGCTGCAAGGGCACTATGTTGCGTGATGCGCTGGCGCACAAAGCGGCGGGCCGCAATCTGGTTCTGGTGACCCACAGTGAATGCATGGATCAACTTGAAAAAGACCTCAAGTTGCCAGTCTCCACCCTGGATTACGGCGCTTCGCTGTTTATCTCCGCTCCAACACCGCAAACGACTCACATGCTGGGTTTCATTGAGGCCTCCGACTGGAGCGCGGTGACCACCGAATAACTTTTTATCTGGATCAGGACACACAATGCTGAATTTTTCCCGACACCGCTTTTACTGGGTGAACTTCGGTATTGCGCTGGTTTGCGCGGCCGTGGTTTTCCTGATGTTCGACATGACCACAATCGATATCGCGTTCAGCAACCTTCTTTTTGATCCAGTCAGCCAGACTTTCCCGCTCGACAAGGTGCACTTCTTTGAGAAGCTCACCCACAAGTGGGCGCGCATCATTCCCAACTGGACCGCTGAAATCGCCTTGATCGGCGCGATGCTGTCGTTTGTCTGGCCGCGGATCAATACGCAAAAGCATCCACGCCTCGGCGGTTTTCTGGAGCGCAGCAAAGCTGCTTCCGTGCTGCGGTTTACCTACGAGCATCGCCGTGACTTCATTTTTGTAGTGGTGGCGTTTGCCGTTTGCACCGGCGTGATCCATTTCCTCAAGGCGCACACCAGCGTGTACTGCCCAATTGAAACGACCCTCTATGGCGGCAAAATTGCCCACATGGAGTGGTACAACAACTTCCAGCTGTTCAGGGAAGCCGGCGACGGTCGTTGCTGGCCCGGTGGTCATGCGTCGGGTGGTTTCACCATGCTCGCGCTGTACTTCGTGGCACGCCGTTACCAATGGCGTTTTTCCAAAGCCGTGTTGTGGGGCTCGTTGATTCTCGGTTTCGTCTACGGCACCACACGCGTTCTGCAAGGCTGGCACTACATGTCCCACACCTTCTGGGCCGGGATCTTCGTCTGGCTGGCGTGCTTGCTGACAGCCCTGGCGTTCTATGGACGGGCAAGGCTGGATGTGCCGGTGCTGCAAAAGGCCGAGCGGCGCAGCGCTGAAGCACTTACAGATTTACAAAATAGTAAGCCTGTCGTCCCACCATCAATGTCTTGATCACCTTCAACGGCGCGGCAGGTTCGGTATCACCGGACATGACCGCCACGTTGGACGCTGACGCCGCCAGAAACTCATGCAGTTGCGCGTCAGTGTCCAGGCCCTTGAGCAGGCGCTGGGCGTAGAACACGCTGGCGCCACCTACTCGCTCATTGGCCTGGAACAGGGCAACGTGCTGCCCGTTATCCTGCATTGTCTGAATCTGCGCAGTCAGCGGCACAAAGGACAAGCTGCTATCAGCCTGGGGTAGCAACCATTGCGCGGTGGCGAGGTAGCTGCCCATCACCACGGCGAGCACGCCGATGACCCCTCCACGTCGATGCCGTGCGATCCAACCCAACACAGTCGAGGCGGTTTCACGGGCCTTCAGTCCTGCGTACAACACACTCGCGTATTCCGCTGCAATCACCGCTGCCGCAGGTGTCATCGACATCAGGTACACGGTGCGTTTGCTCGAGGCCAGTGTCAGCACGGCGAACTGCGCCAGCAGCCACAGCGTAAAAAACAACAAGTAACGATTGGCCATCAGACTTTTGCGAAAGTGCCACAGCCCCAGATACACCAGAATGTTCCAGGGTAAAAACGCTTGCGGCAGCTTGGCCAGGTAGTAATAGAACGGCTCGTAATGCCCTGCTTCAACGAAGGAACCGCTAAAGCGCCCGACGCTGTTGGTCAGCAATACATCCGTCACCGCTTGTATGCCACCACGCTGATACAGCAACGCGAGCCAGACCAACAACGGCACCAACCCCAGCAACGTCAGCAGTCCGGGGCGCAGCCAGTCCGAGAGGGTCAGGCGTTTGTCGATCAGGGTTTCGACCAACAGATACGCGAAAATCACCACGCCCGGCATCGCCAGGCCCAGCACGCCTTTGCTCAAGGTGGCGATGGCAATTCCTGAAGCAAACAGCAACGCATTACCGAGCGTCGACTGGCGTTGCGGTTGCCTCACACCCTGGAAAAACGCCAGCAACGCCACGGTCACACCCAAGGCCAGCAAGGCGTCTTCGCCGACGCTACGCACATTGCTCCAGTAGCTGGCCATGGTTGCGAGCAGGATGCCCGCCGTCCACGCGATTTCTTTGGGGCGGCCGAATCGGCGCAGCATCGCGTAAAGAACCATCACGCTGAACAACCCGGCAAAGGCCGACGCCAGCCGCACCGCCCACGGGGTGCCACCGAACACGCGGATCGCCGTGGCGTCGAGCCATAGGCTCAAGGGTGGTTTTTCCAGAAACGGCTCGCCGAACAAGCGTGGTGTCACCCAATCGTTGTCCAGGTGCATTTCCATGGCGATCCCGGCCACTCGAGCCTCTGTGGAACCTTGCAATTGGTAATTGCCCAGCGCGAAGAAAAACAGCAAAGCAGCAAGCAGAAACAGGGAGGAGGCAGCGCGCGACATGGGCTTGTGGTGACCGGGAAGGAGGGTGGAGAGCCGATCATAGGCAACGAAAGCTGAACGATATGTGAACGCTGGGTGGATGTTTCCTTCAGGCAAAAAAAAGCCCGCGGGAGGGCGGGCAAACCGTAGTTTCTTGAATGAGCGTGTGCACTGTACCGATTGCCGAGGCGCGTAGGGGTGAAGAAAAGTTCATCTAGATGAACGCCCCTGCACGCGAGTGCCTATGGCAAATGATCGGCTGCAAAGTCCACTTCTGAACGTGCCGTTAACCGGCCCTTGCGGCAGGCTTGCTGGAAGCGTTCGTAGTCGCGCTCATTCTGTTCGGTATAGCTTTTTGCATACTTGAACAGCGCATCGGCCAGCGCGTCGCTCTTGCCGACATACCCGCTGATCTGTGCCGCATAACCGGAGGATTTGGCATGCGCACGGGCGAGGGCGCGGCCGCAGACTCGCCCATAGGCCGCGAAAGTCTCCGCATCGAAGGTTTCGAGTTCGGCGGAAATTTTCATGTCGCGCAACTGGCGCACATAAAAGTGTCGACCGCTGGGGCCGGTGGTCCAGCCGAGGAACAGGTCGCTGGCCGATTGCATCAGCCGTTGACCATCGACCACCCGTTGACCGTCATGGCGTACCCGTGACTTGGCCTTCACGTAATCGGCCAGCACTGAGCGCCGCGCTTCCTTGAATTGCAGGAACAGCGGGAACTCCTGGTCATCCGTCAGCAATGCCACCAGGCAACGCGTGCCAACGCTGCCGACACCCACCACTTTGAACGCCAAGTCTTGAACATGAAACCGAGCGAGCAATTCGCGTCGGTCGGTTTGCAGTGTGTTTCGGTAATCACGCATGAAGGTTTCGTATAGGGGCCGCCAGTCCGCAAGGCGCAACCAGTCATCCTCGGCATCAAGCAGTGTGGTGTGTTTGTGCAGGTGGAAAATTTCCGGCAGGTCATCGCGAATAATCAGGCGACCTTGAGCGTCGCGCTCGCTGATTTTGGGCAGCAGTTCAGCATGTGTACGCCGTTCGGCTTTTTCGATAGCGCGTTCCACGTGCTCCAGCGTGCTTTTGTTCGCCTGCTTGAGCAGATCGTCATAACTGATGGACTCGTACCAGTTTTCCAGCGAGCCTTGTTGGGCGCACTCGAACATGGTTTGTTGGTAGGCGCCGACCACTTGGCGGCAGACGGTTTCTTCAACCGTCTCACCGTGGCGCAGGTCGCGGGCCGCCACCATGAAACTCGCCACCAGACGTTTCAGGTCCCATTCCCAGGGGCCGGGATGGACTTCGTCGAAATCGTTGACGCTGAACAACAGGTTGCGCTCGGGCGTGGCAAATCCGCCGAAGTTCATCAAGTGGCAATCGCCACAGATCGTCGAAATCAGGCCCATGTTCGACGTGCCCGCCAAGTCGTGGGCTTGCAGCAGTGCGTTACCGCGATAAAAGGTAAAGGGCGAAACCAGCATGCGCCCATAACGCAGCTCGACCAGCGATTTGATCCGGCCTTCACTGGACCGCTTGATCAGCGGCAGCGGATCACGCGTTACTTTCCCGGTGGACGCCTGCGAACTGCGCGGGCAGCTTTTGCGAGCATCCTTGCCTTGCTTCAAGCGGTCTTCGAGGGGCGTCATGAGGGCTCTTTTCTGGTCGGCATAAAAAGACGAATTCGAACTGAGTGTAGAAGGGCTTTGCAGGCTCATCCGAAGTGTTTGAGCAGCGACTAATCTGTCCTTCATGCCCTGATGACTTCTCGCTGCCCGGCAACAAGGAGGTTTGTGCTCTCACTGCTGATTTCGCTGCTGCTGGCCTTCCTGATCGGCTGGGTGTCCCAGCGCATGGGCATGTGCCTGGTCAATGCCACGGGGCAGTTGCTCAAGGGGCGGCCGACGTTGTTTGTGGCGTTGATCACGTGCGGTTTGTTCGGCCTGTTACTGGCGCCGCTCTACGCATTGCTGGGTGTCAGTCAGCCGCTGTTCATTCCTGAAATCGGCTACCTGTCACTGGTCGGCGGCGGGCTGTTGTTTGGTCTCGCCTCGGTCCTCAATGACGGTTGCAGCGTCGGCACACTCACCAAACTCGCCAGCGGCAACCTCAACAAAGCCTTCACCCTCTTCGGCTGGGTGCTGGGGATCGTCCTCTGGTACCACCTGAACATGCTCGCCGAACACAAAGCCCTGCAAATGCCGACCATCACCAGCCGCCACTACTGGCTGACCCTGGGCATCGTCCTGCTGGTGCTGCTGTTGCTGATCCGCGTTCACGGTGACAAACACCTGGTCCTGTCCAGCATGCTGCTGGGCGCCCTGACCAGCGCCCTCTACACCTTCGAACCGCTGTGGACCCCGAGCGTATTCATCTACAACCTTTCGCAATTGTTCTGGGATTCGGGAGACAGCTCCCTGACCAGCCGGCGGGTGGCGGTGTTCGTCGTGCTGTTGCTGGGGATGCTCAGCTACACCCTGCATCGCCGGACCTTTCGCTACCAGCGGTTTGATGCGATGACATCCGGGAAGCATCTGCTGGCGGGGGTGCTGATGGGGATTGGGGCGTCGATGATGCTGGGGGGGAATGACTCGCAGATCTTGTTGGTGTTTCCAACG
>Ga0157370_10003389_pt1 | contig 18738 bp, 20 predicted proteins | sample C35metaG_FD_113463 | JGI IMG/M metagenome (GOLD analysis project Ga0157370, IMG submission 113463) | Corn rhizosphere microbial communities from Kellogg Biological Station, Michigan, USA - C3-5 metaG | ecosystem: Host-associated > Plants > Roots > Rhizosphere > Soil | place: USA: Michigan...
AAATTAGTTACTTTTTCACCGGTAAAAAATGCGGAAGAAGTTCGAACTGCTTTATTCAAAGCCGGAGCGGGGGCTATTGGAAAATACAATGAATGCAGTTTTAATATGGAAGGTTCAGGAACCTTCAAAGCCGGCGAGGGAAGTAATCCATTTGTAGGAGAAACCGGGAAGAGGCATATTGAAAATGAAGTAAGGATTGAAGTGATTTTTCCTTCATTTCTTCAAAATAAAATTGTAAAATCTTTAAAAGAATCTCATCCGTACGAAGAAGTGGCTTATTACATTCATGCTTTGGAAAATGTTCAGGAAAATGTAGGAAGCGGGTTAGTAGGAGAATTGGTGAAACCGGTTTCTGAAAAAGAATTGTTACAGATTTTAAAAAATGGATTTAATCTTTCAGTAATAAAACATACTCATTTTCTAAAAAAACCGGTTACTAAAATAGCCGTTTGCGGAGGTGCCGGAGTTTTTCTTTTGCCAAATGCTATTGCTGCAGGAGCGCAGGTTTATATCACTTCCGATATAAAATATCATGAGTTTTTTGAGGCTGATAACCGAATTTTTTTAGCCGACATTGGCCATTATGAAAGTGAGCAGTTTACTATAGAATTATTAACTGAATTTTTACACGGAAAATTTAGTAACTTTGCCGTCCTAAAAACCGAAATAAATACGAATCCGGTAAATTATTTTATTTAACGCGCCGTATAAATTACCGGGTAAAATTTTAAAATCATCAAATAAAATATGGCACAGGTAAAAGATTATTCTGTAGAAGAAAAATTAACATCGCTTATAAATCTTCAGAAAGTTGACAGCAAATTAGACGGCATTCAAATTTTAAAAGGCGAATTACCGATTGAAGTAAGTGATTTGGAAGATGAAATTGCCGGCTTAAATGCCCGGCAAAACCGGATAGAAGAAGAAATGAACGGTATTCAACAATTTATTGAAGAGAAAAAAACAGCCATTAAAGAATCACAGGAACTCATAAAAAAATATGAGAAACAAAGTGATAATGTGAAAAACAACCGTGAGTTTGAAGCAATTAGTAAAGAAATGGAAATGCAAACCCTGGAAGTGAAACTTGCAGAAAAGCATATCAAAGATGCGACAGAAGACCTGGCAGAAAAAGGGAAACAATTAGAATTGGCGAAAAAAGCAGTTGCGGTAAAAGAAGGCAATCTGAAAGGAAAGAAAAGTGAATTAGAAAAAATCATTGAAGAAACAGATAAAGAAGAAAAGCATTACAGAAAACTGGAAGAAGCCGCAAGAAGCGCTGTAGATCCGAGGTTATTAACAAGCTACGACAGAATCCGCAACAATTATCGCAACGGTCTTGCTGTTGTTCCTGTTGAAAGAGATTCATGCGGCGGTTGTTTCAATGCGATTCCTCCACAAAAACAAAGTGAGATCAAGCAAAGGAAAAAAATTATTGTCTGTGAAAACTGTGGACGGATTTTAATAGATGATGATTTGGAAAGTACTGTAGAAGTCAAATAAATAATTGTATTTTAAAATTTTAAAGGACGCTTAATGCGTCCTTTTTTGATATGATAATTTTTAGAAATTAAAATCAACATATTCTAATACACTTGCACAATATTTTTTTTGAGCAAAACAAAGCAAAACAAAATACAAATCTTTATTATTTGCTGGTTTACTGAATGATCATCCAGATTATAAAGGAAGGCTTTAGTAAAAAGGAAAACAAACCGAGTCCATTCTTAAGATTTTTTAGCAGAAGAAAAAATTATGAAAGTATTACTTGAAATAGAAGATAAGAAAGCACCTTCTTTAATAAAAGTGCTCAAGGACTTGAAATATGTAAAGGCAAACGCATCAAACAAACAAGAAAGGAATCGTTTTTAGCAGGGCTGCAAGAGGCTGCAGAGGAAGTTAAACTTGCAAAACCTGGGAAAATTAAAGCTCTGCTTAAACATTCAAATAATAATCTTTCAATAAAAAATTAAAATCGTTGGTATAATTTCCGGATTCATCTTTTATAGTGAATTCTTTTGAAATAATGAGATCCGGTTTTGTTGCAAAAAATAACATTCCACGGAAAAAATAGTGTTTTGGTGTTTGTTTTATCCACAATTCTTCTTTTAAATAAAAATCATTCTCTGCCGCAATTCTTTTAAAATATTCAACACGATGAAAAGGAAGCAGAACTGCAAAATTTCCATTGCTTTCAAGATTGTTTTTGATCGATAGAATTAGTTCTTGAAAAGTAAGTCCATCATGATGTTTGGCAATGTTTTTATTTTTACTTATTGATTTTAAATCGTTCTCAAAAAAAGGAGGATTAGAAATGATGAGATCATATTTCAGAGAAGTGGTGAAACTTTTTATATCCGCATGAAAAGTTTGTAAGCGTTGATTCCATGCGCTTTCATTAAAATTTTCTGTTGCCTGGTAAAAAGAATTTTCGTCAATTTCCACTGCATCGATTTTTGCATTTGATTTTTGGGCAATCATCAAACTTAATAATCCAGTTCCCGAACCAATATCCAAAATCCTTTTTGGATGAATAAATCTGTGTTCAATTTTACCGGCAATGAATGCACCAAACAAACACGAATCTGTACACACTTTCATGCTGCTTTTTTCTTGTTTTATTTTGAATTGTCTGAACTGAAAATAATTGTGAGCCACACTTGATTATTGAATGTTGAGCATTGATTATTGAATTATTACATTATTGAAAAAGTAAACTAATAAATAATCGTGAATCAGGTTTCCTGATTTCTCAGGCAGTTCTTGCAGAAGGAACTACAGATAAATTTTCAAACTCTGAATTCAAATATTTATAATAAGCGGTGATGGCAATCATCGCTGCATTGTCGGTGCAATATTCAAATTTTGGAATGTAAGTATTCCATCCTTCCTCCTTTCCTGTTTTTTCAAATGCAGCCCGTAAGCCACTATTGGCGCTGACACCGCCGGCAATACACACTTCTTTAATACCGGTTTGTGCTGATGTTTTTTTTAATTTATTTAATAAGATAGAAATAATCCGCGATTGAATAGAAGCACAAATATCAGGAAGATTTTCTTCGACAAAATTTTCATTCTTTAATTTTTCATCGCGGATGAAATATAAAAATGAAGTTTTCAATCCGCTGAAACTAAAATTTAAATCATTAATTTTTGGCTCGGGGAATTTATATTTATTTGGGTCTCCTTGCTTTGCGTATTTGTCAATTAAGGGGCCTCCCGGATAAGGCAATCCTAAAATTTTTGCAGATTTATCAAATGCTTCTCCCGCTGCATCATCAAGCGTTTGGCCGACTATTTTTTGATTCAATGGCGATTCGCATAAAACAATTTGAGTATGTCCGCCGCTCACCGTAAGGCATAAGAAAGGGAACGAGGGAATTTTATTTTGCATGTTCACCGGCTGAATCAAATTTGCCAAAACATGCGCCTGCATATGATGAACAGCAATCAATGGTTTATTAAAAGCTAATGCAAGGGACTTTGTGAATTCTGCACCAACAAGCAAGGCGCCAATTAATCCGGGAGATTGTGTAAATGCGAAAGCATCTATATCTTTTAATTCCAGTTTTGCTATTTTCAATGTCTGTTCAACAACAGGTACAATTGCCTGCAAATGTGCGCGGGAAGCCAGTTCCGGAACTACACCTCCATATTTCTCATGAATTTTCTGACTGGAAATCACATTGCTCAAAATAACTTTATCCCTGCAAACTGATGCAGCTGTTTCATCGCATGAAGATTCAATTGCAAGTATTGTAATCATAGGTTGCAAAGTTAGGTGAATTCATTTTTTATAAAAAAATGGCGATGTGTGGCTTGATTTTAACAGACGGTGAAAAAGCGAAATTTTACTCCTGCTTTCGAAAATTTAATTTCTTATTTTTGCTAAAAATTCATAAACGATGAAAATTACGAAACAACTTGCCGGCAGTTTTATTTTATTAATTGTAATTGCTTCTTTATATCGCATCATGCCTGGCCGTCCTTATGGTTTTGCTCCTCAGATTGCTATGGCTATTTTTGGTGGCGCTATTATTAAAGATAAAAAATTTGCTTTCCTGCTTCCACTTTTAGCGATGTTTATTTCTGATTGTTTGTATCAATTATTATATATTAATGGGGTAGGGATCATATATGGTTTTTATGAAGGGCAGGTGCTGAATTATATATTATTCGCCGGTCTCACTGTGTTTGGATTTTTCGTCAAAAATCTGAGTGTAAAAAAGATTGCGCTGGCTTCTATTGCAGCACCAACAGCTTATTTCCTCGCTTCTAACTTTTTTGTTTGGGCAAGTTCTTCTCCACTCGCCGGTTTGGGAAGGCCAAAAACATTTGCAGGATTAATGATGTGTTATTCTGATGGTTTACCGTTTTATTCCTGGAGTGTAGCATCTACTTTTGTATTTTCGGCAATTTTATTTGGCAGCTATTACCTGATGACAAAGAAAACAACAAGTCTTGTTGCTGTGAATAAATAAATCAATACCTGATACCTGATACCTCACACCTGATACCTGATGCCTCATTCCGATATCACATCATGGCACATCACAACCATACAGGATTGCTGGGAGAAAGAATGGCCAAAGAATATCTTTTAAAAAAAGGATTTATCATTCTTCATCAAAACTGGCGACACGGACATTGGGAAGTTGATGTGATTGCAGCTTTGAACAATATCCTGCATTTTATAGAAGTAAAAACCCGACGAACACAAAAATTTGGCTACCCTGAAAATGATGTATCAAAAAAGAAGATTGAAAATCTGATCAATGCCTCGGAAGAATTTCTTTTATTAAATCCCGGATGGAAATTGATTCAGTTTGATGTGCTTTCTATTACCATTCTTAAGAATAAGCCTGTGGAATTTTTTTTTATTGAGGATGTTTATATTCGCTGAATATTTTTTCTATTTAAAGCATCATTCTCTATTAAAAAATAAGTGAAACAAAATTCAATCTTAATTTATACAGATGGATCTTCGCGCGGAAACCCCGGGCCTGGCGGTTACGGTGCAATTTTAAATTGGGGAAATATTAGTAAGGAAATCTCCCAGGGTTATCGCCTTACCACCAACAACCGTATGGAGTTGATGGCCGTAATCGCTGCACTTGAAGCCTTAAAAAAAACTAATTTGGATATAATTATTTATTCAGACAGCAGCTATATTGTAAAGGCTGTAATGGAGGGCTGGCTGAATAAATGGATCAGAACCAATTTCAAAGGTGGAATAAAAAATAAGGACTTGTGGCTCCGTTATTATCACCTTTCAAGGAAACACAAAATTCATTTTAATTGGGTAAAAGGACATGCCGAAAATGCAATGAATAACCGCAGCGATATTCTTGCTACAAAAGCTGCTGACGGAAAAAATTTGCTGATAGATGAAGGATATGAAAATAAAGACGAATCTCTTTATTAAAAAAAGACTGGTCATTTTTCCTTTCTCTCTTTCTTTTTTTAAAGGGAAAAATAAAAATCTTCCTTATATCCTGCCCGAATGGGTCGGTCAGGCAGACTTCGTTTACTGGTACGACTCTAATTCCTTTATCAGCCTGCTAACCGGTAATCCCATTACGTTGTAAAAATCACCTTTTATTGATTTGATTCCGACAGCGCCAATCCACTCCTGGATAGCATAGGCTCCGGCTTTGTCATAAGGTTTATAATACTCCACATAATATTCAATTTGCGAAGCAGAAAGCTGATGAAATTCTACCTCAGTTTCTTCTGAAAAAAGCACTTTCTTTTCTTTGGTTAAAATGCAAACGCCTGTAATTACTTTATGAATTTTCCCCGATAGATTTGAAAGAATTGCAATGGCATCTTCCCGGTCTTTTGGCTTTCCGATAATTTTACTTTCCCAAACGACTACCGTATCGGCTGCAACAATCGTTTGTGCATTACTGTTATATTCCTCTTGTAATTTATTCTGAACTGCGGTTGCTTTATTTTCTGCAATATGTATTGCTGTTTCGGCAGAAGTCAGGCCGGAAGGATAATTTTCATCCGTATCCGCAATAATTACTTCAAAAGGAATCTCTGCCAGTTCCAATAATTGTTTTCGGCGCGGCGAACCGGAGGCTAAAATTATTTTTTTCATTTTTTATCTAAAAGAAAATTAAAAGAAAACCATTGAAAGAATACCCGCGAGCATGATCAGTTTTACCATAGAACTTAACTGATGAAACTGTACTGCAGTATTTGACGTGTATAATTTTCGTAATACCCAAATCAATGGAATGATGATTGTAATCAAAGAATACAATGCAGAAAACCACCAGCCAAACTGCACTACATAAATTTGAATAGCAAGCAAAGCGCTGGCCAGTACTACAATCCAAACTCCCGTAAAAACTTTTGATACCGGCAATCCCCAAACAATTGGCATTGTTTTACAACCATATTTTATATCGCCTTCCATGTCTTCCATATCTTTTATCACTTCGCGTATCAGCGAAATTATAAAAGCAAAACCCCCATAAAGAAATGAAACCTTTAAAAGCCGTTGCCACACGATATCATGAGGTGAGATTCTAAAACGATATTCTGATAAGGTGAGTACAAATATCACCCAGGCGGTGAGTAATGAAATTAAAACATTGCCAATAAGAATTTTCTTTTTAAAAGTGCTTGAATAAAACCAAAGAACCACAATGGCAAAAAAATTAAAAAAAGGAATTAGAATATTCTGAATTTTATATCCGATATAAAGGCTCAAAACCAGGCCCAGAAAGGAAAGGAAGGCGTGAAGCAAAATTGCTGTTCTGCGGTTTATGTATTTTCCAATAATTACTTTAGATGATTTATTGATTTGGTCAATGTTTACATCAAAATAATCATTGATGATATAACCGGCGCCGGCTATGCAAACGGATGCGAGGACCAGCAGATAAAATAAGCCTTCAGAAAGTTTGATACTTTCATAACCCGGATGGCCGGCAAGATAAACAAATGGTAAAATGAAATACCTGAAAAGCATTTGTGTAAGAACAATAAAAAGAAGATTGGCCCATCGAATCAGTTTGAAAAATGCAGCAATAATCTTCATGGGGAAAATGGTAAAATGAACAAATCAGGTTGACGGAATATTATTATTTAATGTCCACTTATTATTTAGTTTCAAAACTTTTTCTATCACATCTCTGACACAACCGCGGCCTCCGGAATAAGGAGAAATGTAGGATGCAATCTCTTTGATTTCGAAAGCTGCATCTGCCGGACAAGCAGCTATCCCAGCCATTTTCATGCAAAAATAATCAGGAATATCATCTCCCATGTAAAGCATTTCATTTAAAGAGCTTTTCCTTTCTGCAAGGATATCTTTTAAGAAATCTTCTTTATTTTTTACGTTCATAAACACATCGTTTATACCTAGCTTATTCAAACGGTTATGTACAAAGGAAGAACTGCTTCCGGAAATTACCATTACATTGAAACCTGATGTGACCGCGAGTTGCAGCGCATAACCATCGCGGATATTCATTTGGCGCAGCCAGTTATCATTGCTATCTACGATAATATTGCCGTCTGTAAGAACGCCGTCCATATCAAATGCAAAGGTCTTTATTAATTTAAAACGTGAAAGAATTTGCATTTTTTTGCAATAATTTTTTGGGAAAGTGATTTAAAAAACCTGTTATGTTTTTCAAAATTTTTTTTTTCAAATATAGTTATAGCAAATTGAATTACCGAAATTTGGCAGTTATTGTGGGGCGGGAGGAATAAGTTGAACTTGTATAAGTTGGCGAAGTAATTGATGTGTATTCCATTCAGCATTCAATTGAACAAATGAACTGTCAAAAATTTTCAATGAATAAACTTTTTTATTTTTTTACCCTTTCAATCTTTATTCTTTTATTACACAGTTGCAAAAGCGGAAAGAATAACAAAAGCACTTCAGGAAATGTTAAATGACAGCGTTACACAACAAGGCAATGAGGCGCTTTTTAAAAAATATAAACTGGCTAATATAAAATTACCGCCGGGATTTAAAATTGAAGTTTATACAGAGGCGCCCAGTGCCAGAAGCCTTTGCGTTTCTCACGATGGAACCGTTTTTGTTGGCACAGGTAATGATAAAGTTTTTGCAATTCCGGATAAAAATAATGACGACAAGGCAGATAAAGTTTATCAAATAGCCGGGGGGCTTGCCTCGCCTAATGGTGTGGCTTTTAAAGATGGAAGTTTATACATAGGCGCCAGCTCTACAATTTATAAAATGGATAGCATTGAATCGCACCTGGATAATCCTCAAAAGCCGGTTGACATTTATGATAAATATCCTTCTGATTCGCATCATGGTTTAAGATATATTGGTTTTGTGCCGGATGGAAAATTGTATGTTGCGGTTGGTGCTCCATGTAATATTTGTATTCCATCAAAGCCAATATATGGAACGATAACCCGCATTAATAATGATGGAACCGGTTTTGAAATTTTTGCAAATGGTATCAGAAATTCCGTCGGTTTTGATTGGGATCCATCTTCCAAACAAATTTATTTTACAGATAATGGCCGTGATAATCTCGGTGATGATATTCCCAATGATGAACTGTATACAGCGCCAAAGCCCGGAATGAATTTTGTTTTTCCCTATTGCCACCAGGGAAATATTCCGGATCCGGAATTTGGCAAAGGGAAAAATTGCAGTGATTATACACCGCCCGTAAAGTTATTAGGTGCGCGTGTGGCATCGCTGGGTATGAGATTTAATACCGGAAATATGTTTCCGGCAGAATATAAAAATGCTATTTTTATAGCGGAGCACGGAAGCTGGAACAGAACTATTCCAATTGGATATAGGATAGCTGTCATAAAAAGAGATCTTAATGGTAATTTAGGAATACCTGAAGTCTTTGCTGCTGGCTGGTTGCAGAATGAGAAAGAAGTGAACGGGCGTCCTGTAGATGTACAATTTTTAAAAGATGGCTCCATGCTTGTGAGTGATGATTTAATGGTGGTTTATAGAATCAGTTATAAGCAATGAGGGCTTATTGTGAGAATATTAACTCCATCAATAATTTAATAATGAATAATTCCATAATAAAATAATTCAATAATCAACAACCCAAACTAACGGAAATGCATAACCAAGATCACCAAGAAAAGCATTTGGAAAGCTCCGATTTTTTACGCGATGTTGTAATTGGAATGAGTGATGGCCTTACTGTTCCTTTTGCCCTGGCTGCAGGACTTTCGGGGGCCGTTGCAAACAGCTCAATCATTGTAATAGCAGGCATTGCAGAGATTGTGGCGGGAAGCATTGCAATGGGTTTGGGTGGTTATCTTGCGGGCAAAACAGAACAGGATCATTACAACAGCGAATTGAAAAGAGAATATGATGAAGTGCAACGGATTCCCGAGATGGAGAAAAAAGAAGTACAGGATTTTTTTGAAAACCTGGGATTGAGTAAGGAAGTACAATTGAAAGCAACCGAAGAAATCGCGGCTGATAAAAAACAATGGGTAGATTTTATGATGAAGTTTGAACTTGGGCTTGAAACTCCTGACCCGCAAAGAGCAAAGAAGAGCGCTTTAAATATCGGATTATCCTATGCTGTCGGCGGAATCATTCCATTAAGCCCCTACTTTTTTATTGATGATTCCAGGGAGGCCTTAAAATTTTCAATTATTGCAACTCTTATTTGTTTATTTGTTTTTGGTTATTTCAAAAGTAAGATTACAGGTGTGCCTGTTTTATCCGGTGCTTTAAAAGTGATGCTCATTGGTGCGCTTGCAGCTGCAGCTGCTTTTGGCGTAGCATTATTTTTTAAATAGAAATTTTTCCTGTTTTTCATAAAATATTTGGGTAAACTTTCTGTGCTTTTTACTACCCTCAAGCACTTTTACTCTATTTTTTGTATGAATAAAATATTTCAACAGCAGCATCGTTTTTATAATGCTAATCCGTTGTTAACCTATATTTTATAAAGCCCCATGCCAATATTCTACCTGACAAATTCCATTCACAACTTACCGGTGAATTATATTTTAAAACTTTGATCAAAGACAGTTAATAATGTTTTTCTTATTTGAATAAAAATCTTAATGGATAATCAGTTTTTGAATTTTGGAGTCCCTTCATTTCTATGAAGGGATATTTTTTCTGTCTTCAGTTTTCCCCTTTCAGGTATTAATATCATGTTTTGAATCTTTGGAAATATTCTCCATTGTCCAGGTAATTCTTTTTTCAAAGTTGTGCTGGCGTACCATACAGTTTTGTTTGGTGCATATTTTACAGGAAAAATTGCGGCATCCATCAGAGTGGACAAATAGTTCTACGGCTTTTCCAAATTCATTTTTTATCAATGCGCCAAGCGCCTCCACTTCTGCATGTGCTTCATTTACATTCAAATACCACGGCACTGTGAGATGGCAATCGCAATGCAGCTTGCTGCCGTATTTTATGATGCGCATATTATGCAGATCTATCCAGTTTTCTTTCCGGTTTTTATTCAGAACCACCACAATATCTTTTAATAATTGTTCATCAGCTTCATCCATAATTCCGGCAATGGAAACGCGCACAATTTTATAACCTGTATAAATAATGATAACTCCTACCATAGCTGCAATCAGGCTATCAATAAAAATATAACCGGTAAAGTAAATAATCAACAGGCCAAGAAGAATTGCAGATGTGGAATACGTGTCTGTTACCAGGTGTTTGCCTCCTGCGATCAATTGTAAAGAACGATTTCTCTTTCCGGTAACAATACAAATTTTTCCGACGATAAAATTAACGACGGCAGTAATCGCGATCATAATAATTCCAAAATCAAGTTTGGCAATTGTATGAGGGTAAAAGAAACTTTGTACAGATTTGTAAATAATAAAAAAACCGGCAATGATTACAAGGCTTCCTTCTACACCAGCAGAAAGAAATTCCACTTTTCCGTGCCCGTAGGGATGATCTGCGTCTCTGGGCTTTTCCGCCAAATTCAAACTATACAATCCTAAAAAGCCTGCAACAATATTCACAATACTTTCCAGTGCATCTGTGAGAATGGCCAGCGAACTGGTCATAAACCATGCAATTATTTTTACAATAAATAAAATTATTGCAACAAGAATAATGATTCTCTGAAGCTGAAGATTTTCTTTTGCAGGTGTCAATAAAATGAAATTAATAAAAGCGCAAATTACAGAATTCAAATTGGTATTTTCAGGATGATTGTTTTGCCTTCCAACATATTTTTATCCGGATAAATCCTGTAAACATTAAATTTGTCGTTATGCGCAAGACCCTTAATATTCTGGCGAATTCTTTTCGACTTACCATGCAGGAACTTATGGTAAATAAATTGCGTACTTCTTTGTCGCTGATTGGAATTTCATTTGGGATTTTTTGTATCATAGGGGTTTTGGCAACGGTCAACAGCCTGGAAATGAATATTCAAAACCAATTGAAAAGCCTCGGTACAAACACGATTTTTATTGACAAGTGGCAATACACCGGAGGCCCCGATTATCCCTGGTGGAAATTTGTAAATCGTCCGGTTCCAAAATTCGAAGAAATAAAATTTATTAAAGAACGCAGCAATCTCGTCAGCGCTATTGCCTTTGATATAGATGCAAGATTAGATGTTCAATATGATAATTATGCTTTGCAGGGAGTTTCGATGAGCGGTGTTACCGAAGAAGAAATAAATATACAACCGCTCATCATGGCTTATGGACGTTACATTTCGGGCAATGAGTTTTCTGATGGGAGCGCTGTGGCCGTTATCGGGTTTACCAATGCTGAAAACTTATTTGGCTCTGCTGCTTTGGCCATTGGTAAAGAGGTAAAAATGAAGAATAGCAAAGCGACTATTATTGGTGTAATAAAAAAAATGGGACAAAATATGATTGGGCAGGATTATGATCAATCCATCATTCTACCTTATCGTTTTGCCAGGCAGATTGTAAATGAAAATACCAGCAGTCCCAAAATAATTGTGAAAGGAAAAGCAAATGTAAGTTCCGAGGCGCTTGCCAATAACCTGGAAGGAATCATGCGTTCTATCAGGAAACTAAGCCCAACACAAGAAGATAATTTTTCTCTTAATCAGATCAGCAGTTTCAGTGACAGGGTAAGCTCTATGTTTGGCAGCATTAATCTTGGTGGGTGGGCCATCGGAATTTTAAGTCTTGTAGTTGGCGCATTTGGAATTGCAAATATTATGTTTGTAACGGTAAAAGAACGCACGCCTGTCATCGGATTGAAAAAAGCAATCGGTGCAAAAAAAAGAAGCATTTTGTCAGAGTTTCTGTTAGAATCAGCCATTATTTGTATTTTGGGTGGATTGGCCGGATTGATTCTCGTGTATGTGCTTACCGTTATACTTACGAATATTTTTAATTTCCCTGTTTATATTTCGGGCGGAATTCTCGCGCTTGCCATTTCTATTTGTATTATTATTGGAATTCTATCTGGTATTATACCGGCTTTAACTGCTGCAAGACTTGATCCTGTTGTAGCTATCAGGTCGAAATAATTTAGTTAGCGAATTAACATATCAGCAAATTATGAAAGACGGCTTTCAATCGTTTCTTTTAATTCTAAAATATCAAAAGGCTTTTTCAGATATCCGGTTGCATTAATCCTTTTACTTACTTTTTCTATCTCGTCACTTGCCGAAAAAAGAATAACCGGAATGTGTTTTGTTTCCTCGTTTTGATGCATCAGTTTGATTGCATTTTCGCCGCCTATTTTTGGAATCCACAAATCCATCAGAATAATATCAGGCTTTACAATGCTGATGTCGTGAATAATGTTTTCACAGTTAGAAATGGTTTCCACATGATAATTTTCCTTATCCAAAATTACTTTGCAAACAGTTAGTATTTCTAAATCATCATCATAAATTAAAATACATTTTTGCATTTTTAAAGGTGTTTAAATTTTTCAATGGGTTAATATGTGAAAGTAAATTGGCAAAGCAAATTATTTTGCCGGTTATTTTATTTTTGGTAAACGCAGTTTTTTTAATAATTGAAAACAGTTTGGGGGATGAAAAATAAGAGTCCGATAGCAGAAATGAAATTAGTTGATAAAAATTAAAAAATAAAATTTTTTCTTTTAAAATTTTCTCTTACAATTTTTTTCAAGGATAAATGCAAATAGAAAAGGTTGCCACAAGACAACCTTTTCAGGGTATTAAGGAATGAAAAAGGCAAAAGGTAATATACATGGCATCTTTTATAATTGCCGGTGTATAAATGAAAAAAAGAGAATGAATTTGCTACTTTTTTTAAAACTGAGAAATGAAAAAATAATCTTTCAATGTGAAAACCATCTCTTCAATTTTAAAAAATTTATTCAACAGCAATTAAAAATACCGGTCATTTTTCTATGTTATATTTTTCCCTGCGGGATTGAATAAACAGAATGATGTGGATGGCAACAAGAATTTCACAAACGATTTCTTTGACGATCATAGGATGCATTTTTGGATTGTTTTATAGAAATTAAAACGCTCTCTTTTTGATTTTATTATTCATGTGATTAAAAAATAAAAAAATTTTTCTGAATAATCAGTAAATGAATAATAAGGGCGATTCTTATTTTTTTAATTAATGAAAATCGCCCGGAGTAATTCTTAATTTTTTTTTTTGAATTATTTCAATTCAATAACCACGCCGGCCTGTAAATTTACAGAGTTCAAATCTTTATAACCATTCTTTTTGTAAGGCGCATAATCATAAGAAGCCCCGATATTAAAACCCGATGGACTGGTCTTTTTAAATGGGATTAATACACCAAGGCCGCCCTGGGCACGGAAGCCTACATTTGTTTCAGAATTTCCAAATTCACCAAAATATTGTTTGAAGTCGATAATATTAGCACCTGCAGCCAGTGAAACATAAGGTTTTAAATAGGAGGACGGAGTTATAAAATATTTTGCTTTTAATAAAACAGGTGTAGTTTGAATTGAGTTGCTCAAAACCGCAGAAATATCCTGAGTACTGCTCAAATGATAAAGGGCTCTTGGATATTTTTGATAATAATCCTGGAAGCCAAATAACAAACCACCTGATAATTGATTATCGAACGAATACATCAACTCTCCCATAAATCCGCGTGGCGAATTATTACTGATTAAATCATTTTTAAATCCGCTCATGGGAAAACTATAGTTGTAATTTAATCCAAGTTTCAGGGTTCCTTGCTGCGCTTTTGCGGAAAATGCGCAACAAATTAAAACACACACTGCAAACAGTTTTTTTATCTTTTTCATTTCCTGAATTTTAATGTTTTAAATAAGAAGATTGATCAAATAAAGCCTTTACCTGTGCATCAGCAACGGAGGTCGTAAAAATGCCGGATCCACGAATCAATCCTGTCCAGATTATATTGATTTTATGATCGGAAGAAGCATTCTTTAAATCCAGCAAATCCACCGACATGGCGCCTTCTTTGATTTGGTAAACACTATAAGCATACGGGATATAATATCTATAATCGGGATAGCCCCAATAATACGGATCCCAGTACCCGCCATAATTGCCCCAGTAATCTCCATAACTGATTACGCCCGTTGTGGTATTGATGATATGGTTTACATCTACCCCCAAATCCGGAGAAGCGCTTTTGGAAACCATCTGGTAGCCTGCCTGATCCATGTATTTCTTTACCGCATCAATGTATGCCTGGCCTACATCGGTTAATTCGCGGGTAGATTTGCCATTTTCAATAACGGCAACCGAATCGGAAATGCTATAAGTTTTATAATTTGTAAAATTTACTGTGGAATCATGATTGGTAATATAAATCCGTGATTCATCTGCGCTCAAATTGTTGATCGGATCTTTAGTACAACTTGTATAAACAGTAGAAAAGCCTGCAAATCCAATCAGCATCAATGCTAATCTTTTCATAACTTTTGTTTTTTCAAATTTTTTCACAAAGTCAATGCCCAAAACCATTTTGGCAGGTTAAAAAACTTTAAAGAATTCCTTGTGTTTTTAGTTTTATGATTCCCTTATAAAATCAATTGTGATAATAAAATATCTTGTGAGAAATCGGGCATCACTTATGATCTAATTCAACTTTTAAAAATCCAAAAACGTCGTATTTTTAGTTTTACCGGCTTCCCTTCCAAAGTAACTGGTAAGGTATTTTCTTTTTAAGATAACATTGCCACCTGAAAGATGAATTCATTACACTATCATTATTATATTTGCGACTATGACTATAGAATTATTAAAAGATTTGAGAGACCGTTTACAGGTTTTGAGGAGGTTTCTTTGACGTTGAGAACCGTGAACAAAAAATAAATAACGACAAACAACTTTCCCTTTCTTCTGGTTTTTGGGACGACAGCAAACGTGCAACAATTATTCTGAAATCCATGAAAGTGGATGAATACTGGCTGAACCTTTATACGGATGTAAAAACAAAAGTTGAAGATTTTGCAGTGCTTTTTGATTTTTGGAAAGAAGGTGAGGCAACTGAAGAAGAGGTAAAAGAGGCTTATAATGCGGCAGTAAAAGCAACCGAAGAAGCAGAGTTTAAAAGTACCCTGAATAAACCGGAAGATGAAATGCCGGCTATCCTGCAAATAAACAGCGGGGCAGGCGGAACAGAAAGCCAGGATTGGGCAGAAATGCTTTTGCGCATGTACAGAATGTATGGAGAAAAACAGGGCTGGAGCGTGACTGAATTGGATTTTCAGGAAGGTGATGGCGCCGGAATTAAAAGCGCTACCTTACAATTTGACGGACCGTTTGCCTACGGCTTTTTAAAAGCAGAAAGTGGCGTTCACCGTTTGGTGCGCATTTCTCCGTTTGACAGCAATGCCCGCAGGCACACAAGCTTTGCGAGTGTGTATGTATATCCTTTGATTGACGATTCTGTTGAAATAAAAGTGAGCCCGGCGGATGTTGAATGGGCTTTTTTCAGAAGCGGCGGCAGCGGCGGACAAAATGTAAATAAGGTAGAAACCGCGGTGAGACTGACTCACAAACCATCCGGAATTATTGTAGAATGTCAGCAGGCACGCACACAGGGTGAAAACCGTGAAAAGGCAATGGCCATGTTGAAAAGCCGTTTGTATGAAGAGGAAATGCGCAAAAGGCAGGAACAATTAGACATTAATAATTCGGCAAAGAAAAAAATAGAGTGGGGGAGCCAGATTCGGAGCTATGTTTTTCATCCATATAAAATGATCAAAGATCATAGGACAGATTATGAAGTTGGAAACGTTGGCCCGGTGATGGATGGAGAATTGGATGGGTTTATAAAAGCTTATTTGATGATGGAGTAATGTGAAAATGAAAATGTGCGTTATTTCCGGGAATCAGTGAATAAGCATACTGCTTTTGTACGATCAATGCTCAAAGATGGATGCTTAAGGCTCAAAACCGGTAACTGTTAATAAATAAAATAATAAAATAATTAAAACATGCCTTCTATTCTTATAATTGATGATGAAAGAGCCATTAGAAAAACCCTGACAGAAATCCTTGGATTTGAAGGATATAAAATTGATGAAGCGTCTGATGGGGAAGAAGGACTCAGTAAGTTCAGGAGCAAAAATTATGACCTCGTTCTTTGTGATATTAAAATGCCGAAACTGGATGGTATAGAATTTTTGGAAAAAGCAAAAGAAATTAATGCCGAAGTTCCGATTATAATTATCAGCGGACATGGAAATATCGAAACTGCTGTGGAGGCTGTAAAAAAAGGCGCGTATGATTATATTTCAAAGCCACCCGATTTGAATCGTATGTTGATTACGCTTCGCAATGCGATGGACAAAACAACTTTAGTGGCCGAAACAAAAGTGCTGAAACGCAAGGTGGCCAAGGTTCAGGACATGGTTGGAGAATCAGCACCGATCCGCCAAATAAAAGATACCATTGAAAAAATAGCGCCGACAGAAGCACGTGTTCTTATAACCGGAGAAAATGGTGCAGGCAAAGAATTAGTGGCGAGGTGGATTCATCAAAAAAGTGCACGTTCAAATGGTGCAATGGTAGAAGTAAACTGCGCAGCCATTCCCGGAGAATTAATCGAAAGTGAATTATTCGGACACGAAAAAGGAAGTTTTACTTCTGCCGTAAAACAAAGGATTGGAAAATTTGAACAGGCCAGCGGTGGCACTTTATTTTTGGATGAAATCGGAGATATGAGCCTGAGTGCGCAGGCAAAAGTATTGCGTGCTTTACAGGAAGGTAAGATAACGAGAGTAGGCGCCGACAGGGATATTAATGTGGATGTTCGCGTTATTGCCGCTACAAATAAAGATCTTTTAAAAGAAGTTGAAACTAAAAATTTCAGGCTGGATTTATATCACCGGCTTGGGGTAATTATATTGCATGTTCCTACTTTGAATGAACGTGCTTCCGATATCCCTTTACTGATTGATCGTTTTTTGGAGGATGTGGCGGCAGAATATGGACAACCAAAAAAATCTATTGATAAAAAAGCCATAGATCTTTTGCAAAAATATAAATGGACAGGAAATGTGCGTGAGTTAAGAAACGTGGTAGAAAGATTGATCATTCTTTCGGGCAAAACAATTACGTCCGAAGATGTAGAGAATTATGTTTTGCCGAAAAAATAGGATGGGTTTTTGATAAGTAATTTAGCTGAATGAAACACATTTATATCATAAGTGGTTTCGGCGCCGATGAGCGTGTTTTTTCAAAACTTGATTTTGGGGATAATGATATTCATTTTATACCATGGAAGATTCCTGAAAAAAATGAAACGCTTGCTTCTTATGCAGAAAGATTTCGAAAGGAAATTGTTTTTCCAAATCCAATACTTATCGGCTTATCTTTTGGTGGAATGATGGCGATTGAAATTGCAAAGCTTATCCCCGTAGAAAAGATTATTTTAATTTCCAGTATCCGTGACCGTTATGAACTCCCATGTTTTATGAGACTTACTGCCGCATTGCGTTTGACCAAATTAATTCCATTGCGGCCCTTTAAAATTCTGGAGCCAATAGAAAATTATAACCTTGGAGTTGAAACAAAAGAACAAAAACAATTATTAAGAGAATACCGCAAAAATATTGATCAGCGATATACTAATTTTGCGCTCGATGAAATTGTAAACTGGAAGAATGAATGGAGCCCCGAACATGTTGTTCATATTCATGGAACAAAAGATCACATTTTCCCCATAAAATATATCAAACATCCTGAGTACGTTATTCACGGGGCCGGACATTTACTTACCATGAATAATGCTGATGAAGTAAATAAAATTTTGAAGAAAGAACTTTGATCCCTGAACTTTAAACTTTGAACCTTCAACCTTTCGCCTTCACCCTCACATACTTCTCAATATTTATCCTGTTTACTCCGGCGCTTTCAACTTTTTCAATTCCTTTTTGAGTAAGTGTATCACTCTTAATGCTAATGGTAAAATCAAAATTATTTCCCTCCCATTGCCTGTCGCTGCAGTATTCCAGGTGTTCTGTATAGATACTATCCTTCAAAGAATAAGCGCCGCCACCGGAAACATAAACTGATGCTGAAGTATCTTTTCCTTTATTCAAATCGTGTTGCAAAAAAGCAAAATGGTCATTATTAATGATTTTAATAAATGACATGTTTTTGGTATAATCTGTAATTGAAGTATCCGCTTTTTCTATCAGTGTTCCGGTAACCAGTTTCCATGTACCGGCGATGGGAATTTGTTTTGACGCTCGTTCTTTTTGTTGAGTCATGCAGGAAAATAATGTAAGGAGAATTAAGAGGAACCCGTATCTGATTTTCATGATGTTTAATTTG
>Ga0157370_10003390_pt1 | contig 18736 bp, 18 predicted proteins | sample C35metaG_FD_113463 | JGI IMG/M metagenome (GOLD analysis project Ga0157370, IMG submission 113463) | Corn rhizosphere microbial communities from Kellogg Biological Station, Michigan, USA - C3-5 metaG | ecosystem: Host-associated > Plants > Roots > Rhizosphere > Soil | place: USA: Michigan...
GCCCTTGCCCTGCTGCTCTTCTCCCCTGTCATTATCTGGAATATGCAGCACGACTGGGCTTCGATTACGTTTCAGTCGCAGCGGGCCACCGGAATCGGTAATCAATTTTCCTTGCAGTGGCTATTCCTTCACATGCTGCTGCTATTGACCCCCGTGGGGCTGGCGGCTGCGGCCATGGCATTGTGGCCGGGAACCAAACGCAGTTACAGCACTGATGCGCGCAGGCGCCGACTGTTCGTATGGGCATTCACCGGCGTGCCGCTCGCCGCATTCTTCTGTCTGAGCCTGTTCGGCGCGCCGAAGTTTCACTGGACCGGCCCGGCATGGCTTGCGCTGCTGCCCACCATGGCGTGGATGATGGGTCACGCAGGCAATTTCGGCATCCTCATACGCCGTGTGAGCGAGGCCTGGAAACCCACCATCGCGGTTTGCCTGGTTCTCTATGCATTTGCCCTGCACTACGTGGTGCTCGGCATCCCCGGCATTCCTTACGTCGGTTTTGGCGAACACTATTTCTGGCGGGAGGCCACCAGGGAGATCGAGGGGATTAAAGAAGAGGTTCAGCGCCAGACGGGCCAGAAGCCCATTGTGGTGGGTATGAGCCGGTGGTCGGTGGCAAGTGCCTTATCCTTTTATAATACGGAGGAGAAGCCGGCCGGAGAGTGGATGGACATACGCTCGCGCAATATGTTCAGCGAAAGCGGCGCGATGTATGATTTCTGGTACCCGTCGGAGCCGCCGACGACCCGGCCGATCATCCTGGTGGGTATGCGGCCGGGGCAACTCGAAGGCGACGTGGCGGGCAACGATTACATCACCCCGAAGCTGGTACAACCGGGTCCGATACAGGAGCGAACAATCGTGCGCAAAGATAAGCTGCTGCGCAAGGTATATTATCGCATTGCGCGAGGATATCTGGGCAAGTGAACCTGCCCGGTGAGTCAACGCGGGTTTGGCAGCGTTGCATGGCGCGCGTCTTTTGAAACGGGACTCCGTACCGCCCAGGCCGACCTATGCTTCGACAAGGCCGGATGGAAGAAGTGGCGAATGAAAGGATTCCTATCGATGTTCCGAAGGGGGTAAGAGATGTTAAAGATACTGATGCTGAATGCGATGGTGGCCAGCCTGGTCATGCTCTCCCCCCACGGCGTGGCGGCCCCCGGCGGTAAGAAAGATGAGAAAACCGCAACCGCCGCGGAGCAGAAAGAAGTGGCTGTCACGATTTACAGCGGCAACCTGGCATTGGTAAAAGACGCGCGCAGGGTCAGACTTGACCGCGACTTCAACAAGCTGGCCTGGCGGGAAGTCTCTGCCCAGATGCATCCTGAAACGGCGCAATTGCGCAATCTCACGCATCCCATGGGATTCCGTCTGCAGGAGCAGAACTTCGATATTGATCTGCTGACGCCCGAGAAACTGGTGGAGAAATATATCGGCAAGGAAGTTACGGTCATTCGCACCAATCCGGCCACCGGTGCGGAAGCCAGAGAAACGGCCATGGTCCTCGCCACCCATGGCGGCACCATTCTCAAGTTTGCCGACCGTATCGAGACCGGCGTTCCGGGCCGCCTGTCATTCTCCGGCGTACCGGATAATCTGAGGGATAAACCGACTCTGATTATCTCGCTCATCAACCCCGCTGCGGGCGAGCAGAACCTTGAACTTTCCTATCTGACCGCGGGCCTGTCGTGGCACGCCGACTATGTGGCGGAACTGAACGAACAGGATGACCGCCTCGACCTTAACGGCTGGGTGACATTGACCAACCAGAGCGGGGCGGCTTATCCGGACGCGAAGCTGCAACTGGTTGCCGGCGATCTGAACCGAGTGCGCCAGCAGCCCCCTGTTTCGCGCAACATGAGCATGGCGGCAAAAATGTACGACGCGGAGGAAATGAAGCAGGAATCGCTGTTCGAGTATCATCTTTATACGCTTCAACGCCCCACGACTCTTGCGGAGAACCAGACCAAACAGGTAGCGCTGATGTCGGCAACGGGCGTTCCGGTTAGAAAGGAGTTTCTGTCGATGGGCGCCAATCATTATTATTCCGGTCAATATGACAATATCGGCCAGAAGCTGAAGGTGAGCGTCTTTGTCGAGTTCCGGAACAAGGGTGAGGGGCTGGATATTCCATTGCCCAAGGGCATAATCAGGGTGTACAAGAAGGACAAGCAGGACAATGCCCAGTTTGTGGGCGAAGATGAGATCGATCACACGCCGCGGAACGAGTCTGTTCACCTGAAACTGGGAAATGCGTTCGATGTGACGGCTGACAGAAAGCAGACGGATTTCCGGAGGCTGGGCGGGGAAGGGAAGCATAACGCCGTATTGGAAACCGCCCATCAGATCATACTGAAGAACGCCAGGAAAGAAGCGGTTACGGTGATGGTGCGTGAGCCGATACCGGAAGACTGGACGATGGTATCCGAGTCACAACCTCATACCAAGGCCGCCTCCGGCGTCGCGGAATGGAAAGTATCGGTTCCCGCGGATGGCAAGGCAACCCTGAATTACCGCGTGCGCGTCAAGTACAGGGATAGAGGCTAAAGTCGAATAAGGGGAAGCGGCAGTTCCCGGTGGGGCAACGTCAATTTCCGATAAACCACGGCGCTTTTCTGAACCTGCATCGAACTCTGAGGCAGAATTTCCGGCTACCCAAACCGGTACGATGCCATGACCGTGTTCCACACGGTGTCCATAAACATCCGATAGCCGTTGTCATCGCCCGCAGCACCCGCCGCAACCATCAGCGGCATCAGGTGATCTTCCCGGGGATGGGCCAAACGGGCCGCGGGTGCTTTTTCCCAGGTTCGCAACCGCTCATTGCGAACCTGCGCGCCGGCTTCCGAAATGGTTTCGTTGAGCCATTCTTCGAACTGCTCCGAAACCAGCCTGGCGTCCTTGCCTCCGAAGCCCCGCATATTGTGATAGGAAAGCCCGCTGCCGATTATCAGCACGCCTTCATCGCGCAACGGTTGAAGCGCTTTCCCGAGATCGATATGTTCAAGCGGGTCATAATTCGACTTCATCGAAAGCGTAACGACGGGAACATCAGCCTGGGGGTACATCAGGGACAGCGGTACGAAGGTGCCATGATCGAAGCCGCGCCCCGGATCGTCGTTACTGCTGATTCCCGACTGGCTGAGCAATGCGCGTATCCGCCCTGCCAGCGCGGGAGATCCCGGCGCGGGGTATTTGATGTGGTAGGTATGCTCGGGAAAGCCGGAGTAATCATACACCATCGGCGGATGCGCGGACGTGGCGACGGTAAACTCCGATTCTTCCCAATGGCCTGAAACCACCAGAATTTTTTCCGGTTTGAACGGAAGCGTTTCCGGAATCCTGCTGAATTCCATCGCTGTTTTTGCAAACAGCTTTTTCATTTCATCCACGTACGGCCATGGGCCGCCGCCATGTGACACAAATAAAACGGGCAATTTCTGTTTCATCTTTTCCTCCTTTCAGAATTTAGGGCAGGCGGTCTCCGTTAGATTTTCCCGAAGCGTGCACTTTCCTGAAAAGAACGGAGCCTCACTCCTGTGCGGCTCCGCATGATTGCCTGACTTATCCGGTCGCGGTGACGTTGATTTTCTTGGGCTGGACAGCTTCGCGTTTGGGGATAACGATTTCCAGCACCCCATGATTCGATTTTGCCGAGATTGCGTCCGCGTTTGCTGTATCCGGCAGGCTGAAACGCCGGTAAAAGGACCCATAGGTGCGTTCAATCCGTTTATAGCCTTCTTTCTCGGTTTTTGCTTCTGTTTTCTTTTCGCCTTTGATGGTCAGCACGCCATTTTCCATGCTGATATCGATTTCTTCAGGCTTGACCCCCGGAAGGTCCGCCTGCAGGACGAATTTATCAGGTTCTTCCTTGATATCGACCGCCGGCGCCCATTCTGCCGTCGCGGCTGAACCTTCGCCGTTGCCGCCTTCGCGCGCACGGTCCAGTTCTCTGTGCAATTGATTCAGCAGACTCCAGGGTTCATAACGAGTAATAGCCATATTACCTCCTATAAGTTTAAGGGTGAGCATCAATGCTGAAATGGTTGAATCAGCACTCATTACCAATATAGGTCCATTTGCCATTTTTTCAACCGGATCTTTTGATTTGAACTTCCTTCCGTCCAGTGCGGACAAAATCTCGTGGAGGTTACTGAAAGAAATGAGGGTCGGTGTTTCAGGTTGATCCGAAGAACGGAGAGGGATGAAGCGCATGGCTCCCGGATCGGCCTCCGGTGCCTGCTTATGCCAACGGTAATTCGCCGCTACGGATTCCGAGGCTTCCGATCTCCTCCACCGCCTTTACAAAATTCGCACTTTCGTGCAGTTTCACGATCGAATCAGGATGGGGCCGCCCGCGCATGCGGGCAAGCCGGGCAACGCTGACGGCGGGGGTATCCCATCGCAATTCTGCCAGCAATGCTTCGGCAGCCTCGGGGTTGTTGCATACCAGTACCATGTCGCAACCCGCGTTTAATGCACTCTCCGCACGCTGCAATATATTGCCGGCAATTGCCGCGCCTGCCATATCCAAGTCATCGCTGAAAATGCAGCCTTCGAATCCCAGTTCGCCGCGTAAGATCCTTGTCAGCCATATCTCGGAGAAGCCGGCGGGACGTGCATCGACCTGGGGATAGATAACATGCGCCGGCATGATGGCGGCAAGCCCGAAGCCGATCATTTTGCGGAATGGAATAAGGTCGTTTTTTTCGATATCCGGATAAGCGCGTTCGTCCACCGGCATTTCAATATGGGAATCCTCCCCGATATAACCATGTCCAGGAAAATGCTTGCCGACCGCGGCCATGCCGCCTGCCTTCAGCCCGGACATCAGGCTGTGGGCCAGATCGGCGATAGCTTGCGGTTTGTGATGAAAAGCACGGTCACCGATAACGCGGCTCGGCCCATGATCCATATCCAGCACCGGGGTAAAGCTCAGGTCGACACCCGCCGCGCGCAGCTCCGCCGCGAGGACATAACCGGTCTGCTGCGCCAGATGCCGTGCCTTGACGGGATGCTCATCCCATATTGTGCCCAATTCGCGCATCGGCGGCAATCTTGTAAAATCCTCGCGGAACCGTTGCACCCTTCCTCCCTCGTGATCCACCGCGATCAATAAGGGCGGCGTGCGCAGCGCGTGAATTTCGGCGGTCAGCTGTACGAGCTGCTCAAACGACGAATAATTGCGAGTGAAGAGGATTACCCCGCCAATCAGCGGATGAAGAAGCTTTTTCTTATCGTCGGTGGTAAGTTGCGTGCCTTCGATGTCAAGCATGAGAGGGCCGAGCGACATATTATTTTTCCAGGATGACAAAAGCACACGCCAGATTCAGCTCATCGCTGATGGAAAGGTGATGGCCGGTGATGCCTTCATTCATGACAAGGGCGCTTAATGCCGGGTGAAATGCAAAATAGGGTTTACCCAGCGGGTCATGAGCCACTCCTATGTGGCTCAAGCTCACAGGGTAGCGAAAACCGGTGCCGATCGCTTTTGAAAGTGCTTCCTTGGCAGCGAAGCGTTTGGCCAGAAACATGGCTGGCTGCCCGCTATGGATATATTCAGGCCATTCCGCATCGGTCAGTAATCGCCTGGCAAAGCGCTCGCCGTATTTTTCCAGCAATCGCGCAATGCGCGAGGGTTCGACCAGATCGGTTCCAATTCCATAAATCATGGGCGTGCTTCCATCATTAGTTTTTTCATTTCCCGTACGGCCGCCTCGAAACCGATAAATAATGCATGCGCCACGATGGCGTGCCCGATATTGAGCTCGGATATGCCCGATATCGCCGCGATGGGTTGGACATTTTGATAATGTAATCCATGTCCCGCATTGACCTTCAGTCCCAAGCCGATTCCTTCGGCTACCGCTGTGCGGATTCTCTCCAGCTCGATTTGTTGTTCGCCGGCGGCAGGCGCGTCGGCGTAATTGCCTGTGTGAAGTTCAATCGCGGGCGCACCGGCTTTCGCCGCCGCAGCGATCTGCGCAGAGTCGGCATTGATGAACAGCGATACGCGAATGCCTGTGTCGGCGAGCCTGCGGCACGCCCGCTGCACCTGCTCGAAATGCCGTACGACGTCGAGACCCCCCTCGGTGGTGAGCTCCTCGCGGCGTTCGGGCACCAGGCAAACATCCTGCGGCTTGATGCGCAGCGCGAAATCTATCATTTCGCCGGTTACCGCGCTCTCCAGGTTCATGCGCGTTTCAAGCAAATCCCGCAGGATTTCCACATCTCTGTCCTGGATGTGGCGGCGGTCTTCGCGCAGGTGAAGCGTAATTGCATCCGCTCCGGCCGATTCCGCCACCATTGCCGCTTCCACCGGGCTGGGATAAGTCGTACCGCGCGCCTGCCGCAGCGTGGCGACGTGATCAATATTGACGCCAAGTTCGATCATAATTGTTGAAGGTCTTTCAGTAATTGCCGCGTGTGCAGCGGTTGGCCATCGAGATAGTGGTTGAGTATGTAGCGCATCAATGCCTTGCTTTGCTGGCGGGTCGCGGCGCTCGAATAATCACCTTGCTCCATGTCCAACAGGGTTTTCCCATGCAGATGCAGGCCCTGGTTATGATGGCTTTCATCCAGTACCACCGGTCCGCGTTCGATCTCGTAGCAGTAATCTTCATTCGGGTCCGTTGGTTTGCCGGATATGACGTCATGGTCGAGCGTCAGGGCATAGCCCAATTCCTGCAGCATGCGCTGCTCGAAGCCCCGCAATACAGGGTTGTAATCCTTCAGGGTACTCAATGCCGTCAATGTTTCCTGATAGTATACGAATAATTGTTCATGCGGATCATTGCGGTGCAATAACCGCAGCAGCAATTCGTTGAGGTAGAAACCGCAAATTATGGCCATCCCCTGCAAAGGCATCTGGCCTCCTTGCCATTCCGCTTTGTGCAGCGTGCGCAATTCCGATTTGCCCCCCCAGGCTAGTTGCAACGGCTGGAAGGCAAGCAATAGCCCCCTAAGGGCCGATCGTGGACGCTTGGCGCCTTTCGCAATCAATGGTACGCGTCCGAAATTGCGCGTGAAAGTCTCCACGACGAGACTGGTTTCTCTATAGGGGTAGGTATGAAGCACGAATGCGGGTTGGGCGTCTTGACGCTGTTTATCCGCAATCATCGTTTTATCACCAATCGGGCCAGTCAATGTCTATTCATACCCCAGATTTTTCAATATCCGTGCATCGTCAGCCCAGCCGCTTTTAACCTTCACCCAGACTTCGAGATATACTTTACCACCGAAACTTTTTTCCATGTCTTTGCGTGCCTGCGTGCCGATTACCTTGAGTTTTTCGCCCTCCTTGCCGATCACGATGGCTTTTTGATTAGTCTTGTCCACGATGATGGAAGCGTGAATTTTGCGCAGCCCGCCTTCCGTCGTGAATTGATCAATGACAACGCTGATGGAATAGGGGATTTCTTCACCCAGCAGGCGGAACAGCTTTTCACGGATCAATTCAGCGGCGATAAATCGTTCGCTGCGGTCGGTGGCCTCATCCTCACCAAACACCGGTGGGTTTGGCGGCAAATACGGCCTGATTGTGCTTATCAAATCCGGTAGTTGTGTTCCTTGTTCCGCGCTTACGGGCACAATGGCCGCAAACGGATATTCCTTTGCCATTTTTTCAAGGAATGGGAGAAGTTGCGATTTATTCGGCACCCGGTCAACCTTGTTGATGACAAGAATTATGGGTTTGCCCTGTTCGTCGTTTACGGGCAGTAGTTTTGCCACCAGTTTGTCACGGTCATCAAAACGCAACGCCTCAACCACCCATATCACTATATCCACATCCCGCATACTCTGGGTAACGGTGCGGTTCATCGCACTATTCAAGCGATTCGTATGCTGCGTCTGAAACCCCGGAGTATCGACAAAAATAAACTGGGATTGTGCGTCGGTGAGAATGCCATTAATACGGTGCCGGGTGGTCTGCGATTTCTTCGAGGTAATGCTGACTTTTTGTCCGACGAGGCTGTTAAGCAGGGTGGACTTGCCGACGTTGGGTCGGCCAACGATGGCGATGTAGCCGCAGCGATAGACGGAGGCGCCGGAATTGCCGGGATCGGTGGTCATGGCTGGATGCACTGGGGGAAAGATGTGCGTGTTCCCGCCGGAAGAAGATCGGTCGGGATTCTTCGCCTCGTCCGAAATTTCCTGGCCATAAGGTTATACTTGTTCATAGGCTTGCCTGGCTGCTTCCTGCTCGGCGCTGCGGCGAGAGGCGCCTTCTCCCACCGTGCGGATATTAAGTTTTGACACCACGCATTCCACCTGGAATTGCTGCCGGTGAGCTTCGCCCGTGATACCGATAACCGCATATTGCGGCAGGGCCAGCTTTCGGCTCTGCAGATATTCTTGCAGGAGAGTTTTGGGATCTTTGCCAAGCGTATGCGGATCCAGTCCTTGCAGCAGGGGTGTAAAAAGGGCAATAACGACTTCTTCGGCCCGTGCGAAACCGCCGTCCAGGTAAATCGCTCCCAGTACGGCTTCCAGCGTGTCGGCGAGTATTGAGGGACGCTGATCTCCCCCGCTTTTGAGTTCGCCGTCTCCCAATCTGATCAATTCTCCCAATTCAAGCGTTTGCGCCAAATCGGCCAACGCCTGCTGATTGACCAGGTTAGCCCGCACCCGCGATAAGTTACCTTCGGTCAGCGTGGGAAAATGCCCGAATATCAGTCCGGCAACTGCGCAGTTGAGTACACTGTCGCCAAGAAATTCAAGGCGTTCATTGTGCGGGAGGCTATGGCTACGGTGAGTGAGTGCCTGGCGCAGCAACGCTGGCTGGTTGAAGACATAGCTGATTCGCCTGCAAAATATTCCGCTGTCCATATCCTGATAAGCAACGGGGATGCTAGAAACCCAAAGTTTCAAACGACCTTATTAGCCGACTCATCTGCTAACCGAGGGTGTGTGAGAGCAATATGGACGCAACATGTGTGCAACATGCGCAGCGATATGTAAAAACATTTTTGATCCGGCAATCGAGGCCCAATGAGTTTCCTGGAAAAATGGATAAATAGATCCTCCGCAAGGGGCGCTTCAAATCCGGATTTGTCCGGCTACTTGATAGATAATCCAATCCGTTTCAAGTCGCTGAAATTCCACCAGATCATGAATGCCTTGCCCACAATATTGCGTTCGGGAACAAATCCCCAATACCGGCTATCGCTGCTGCTGTCGCGATTGTCACCCATGGTGAAGTAGTTCCCCTCAGGGACCGTACAGGTGAATCCGCTGTCATGGTAGCTGCAGTTCTCGCGGAGCGGGAACGGGCGTACCCCGGCCATATGCATATCGGGAACTTCCGGATTGATAAGGATGCTGTAGCTGTGCTCGCCCAGTGATTCGCCATAGCGCCGGGTATATATATAATTCAACCCGGATTCCACATAGGCATACTCGCCTTCGGGTTCCGTCTTCACGGGAATGTTATTGATACTCAATTGCTTGTCACGATATGTGACGGAATCCCCCGGTACGCCGATGATACGTTTTATGTAATCCATCGACGGATTTTCCGGGTAACGAAACACCATGACTTCACCTCGCTTGGGTTCGTTCACATCCATGATCTTGAGATTGACGACCGGGAGTCGAATGCCATAAGTATATTTGTTTACGAGGATGAAGTCTCCCACCAACAGGGTCGGGATCATCGAGCCGGACGGAATCTTGAAAGGCTCCACCAGGAAAGAACGCAAAAAGAAGACAATAAGGATCACCGGGAAAAAACTTTTCGGATACTCCACCCACCAGGGTCCATGCGCTTCCGGCGCGCGCTGGCCTCGTAGTACGAAGCGGTCGAGCAAGGAGATACCGCCGGTGATGATCAGCAGTATCAGCATGATGAGAGGAAAATTCATTCCGTATCCTTAATGTCAGGGGTTATGCTGAAATCCACAAATGGCCGGATCGCGCCATCCCCGGTTACTTTTCATTGAAAATGAGTAGCATGCATTTCTCTGTCGGCATTGTCATTGGTGTTTTACCGGTCCTGGTGCTATTTGTTGCCGACCTGCAAAATGGCGAGAAACGCTTCCTGGGGAATTTCGACATTACCGACCTGCTTCATTCGTTTTTTTCCGGCTTTCTGTTTTTCGAGGAGCTTGCGTTTGCGGCTGATATCCCCCCCATAGCACTTGGCGAGCACGTTCTTGCGCAAGGCCTTGATGCTTTCCCTGGCGATAATGTGTGCGCCAATGGCGGCCTGAACCGCGATATCGAACATCTGCCGTGGAATCAGTTCACGCATCTTCTGCGCGAGTTCACGGCCGCGGTACTGGCTATTGGTGCGATGCACAATTAACGATAGCGCGTCCACTTTTTCGCCATTGATGAGTATGTCCAGCTTGATCAGGTCGGAAGCGCGAAATTCCTTGAACTCATAGTCCAGCGAAGCATATCCTCGGCTGGTGGATTTCAGTTTGTCGAAAAAATCCATTACAACTTCGTTGAGGGGTATTTCATAGGTAAGCATTACCTGCCTTCCCATGTATTGCATGTTTTTCTGCGCTCCCCGCTTGCTGATGCAAAGCGTAATGACCGATCCTACATATTCCTGGGGAACCAGGATGGTAGCGGTAATGATTGGCTCGCGGATCTCCTCTATTTTGGACGGATCCGGCATTCGCGAGGGATTATCTATTTCAATTACTGTGCCGTCGCGCAATACGATCTGATACACCACCGTAGGCGCGGTGGTGATGAGATCCATGTCGTATTCCCTTTCCAGCCTTTCCTGCACGATATCGAGGTGCAAAAGACCGAGAAAGCCGCAACGGAAGCCAAAACCCAGTGCTTGTGACGTCTCTGGCTCGTATCGCAATGACGAATCATTGAGTTTCAATTTCTCCAGCGCATCACGCAAGGCATCGTATTGATTGGACTCTACCGGATAAAGCCCGGCGAATACCTGCGGTTTGATCTCCTTGAAGCCGAGCAGCGGTTGGGCGGCGGACCGCTCCGCCAACGTTACGGTGTCACCCACTTTAGCGGAGCTCAATTCCTTGATACCGGAGATGATGAAGCCGACTTCGCCGGCACTGAGCGATTCCCGGTTTTTTGATTTGGGCGTAAAAACGCCGACCTGTTCGCACAGGTGAACGGCTTTGCTGGCCATGAGCAATATCTTGTCCCTGGGTTTGAGCACGCCATCCAGCACCCGCACCAGCATCACTACGCCGACATAGTTATCAAACCATGAATCAATAATCAGTGCTTTCAGGGGTGCGGCAGGATCTCCTCTGGGTGCGGGAATACGCAAAATCACCGCTTCCAGAATTTCCTGCACGCCCACACCGGTTTTGGCGCTGGCATGCAGCGCATGCTGTGCATCAATACCGATGATATCTTCTATTTCCTTGATGACACGCTCCGGTTCGGCTGCGGGCAGATCGATCTTGTTCAGTACCGGCACCACTTCCACGCCCTGTTCAATAGCGGTATAGCAATTGGCGACGGTCTGGGCTTCCACGCCTTGTGAAGCGTCCACGACCAGGAGCGCGCCTTCACAGGCAGCCAGAGAGCGTGATACTTCGTAGGAGAAATCCACGTGGCCGGGCGTGTCAATGAGGTTCAGCAAATAAATGTTCCCATCGAGCGATTTATACTCCAAGGCGGCGGTTTGGGCTTTGATGGTGATTCCACGCTCGCGCTCCAGGTCCATGGAATCCAGTACTTGCGCCTCCATCTCGCGATCGGACAGGCCTCCGCACAAATGGATGATGCGATCTGCCAAAGTGGATTTGCCGTGGTCGATATGGGCGATGATGGAAAAATTACGGATGTGCCGCATGCTGGGAGGGTGCCGGTAATAGGGTGATGGACGAGGGTGACGTCCGGGCAACTAAAAAAGGGCACATGCTGTGCCCTCTTGAAAGCTTGCATCCGCAAGTCCCGCCCGGATACGGCAACCCTGTTTATTCAAGAAGTTCGCATTTTAGCGAATTTTGGTGAAATAAGCATCTAGCGCAACACGATCAAGATGGTAATGACAAATTTCCTCGCCTCCCGCCAGCAATACCGGCACGCGTTCGCCGTAACGCGATCTCAATTCGCCATCGCTATCTACATCCATCACTTCCAGCCGGAAGGAAAGCCGCGCCTGCAACACTTGCAGGGCGGCAATCATGTTATGGCAAAGGTGGCAATGCTCCCGGCTGTATACGACCAATTTAAAAGGATCCGGCACGGAATCGGGAACATCCGGCTTATTTACTATCGCCATTCAGCTTCATCGTGATGAAAGTTGCGGTATCGCCGCGTCTTATCAGCAGGGCAATGTTTCGTCCTTTCTCGATTTTGTTGAGCAACTGGTTGAACTGCTCGACAGTTTTTACATCCTGGTTGTTGATGCTGAGTATCACGTCACCCGGGCGGACACCCGCACGGCTGGCGACACCCGCCGGCAACATGTCTTCCACCAGCAGGCCGTTGTCTATCCCCAGTTGTTGCCTCTGATCGGGGGTTAGTTCGCCCAGCATCAATCCGATACGGTTGGAAGTATCGGGCGCTTTGCCGCCTTTGCCGCCTCGCCCCACAGCTCGCTCGTCCGGCGGAAGTTCGTCCACGGTTATGGTCAACTCCTTCGTAGAGCCATTCCGCCATACCTGTACCTGCACTTTCGATCCCGGCTTGGTAGCGCCTACGATACGCGGCAGATCGCCTGAGGCGGTGATGGGTTTGCCATCGAACTTCAGAATGACGTCTTTTGCCTGAATGCCCGCTTTATCCGCGGGACCGTCCTTTTGCACCGATGCCACCAGTGCACCGTTGGGTTTGGGCAACCCGAATGATTCGGCAAGTTCCTTGGTTACTTCCTGAATGAGTACACCGATTCGGCCACGGCTCACCTTGCCATTGGCGATCAACTGGTTTGAAATATTCGTGGCCACGTCAATGGGAATCGCAAATGAAAGACCCATGAAGCCGCCGGTACGGCTGTAAATTTGCGAATTGATGCCTACCACTTCACCCTTCATGTTGAATAATGGGCCACCGGAGTTGCCGGGGTTGATCGCTACATCCGTCTGGATGAACGGCACGAAATTTTCCTGTGCCAGGGAGCGTCCCTTGGCACTGACGATACCGGCAGTCACGCTGTTTTCAAATCCGAACGGCGAGCCGATTGCCACGACCCATTCACCCACCTTCAATTTGTCCGGGTCTCCTTTAGTCACCTTGGGCAAACCGGTGGCATCGATTTTGAGGAGCGCTATGTCGGTCCTGCGGTCGGCGCCGATCAGCTTGGCGCGGAATTCACGCTTGTCCGTAAGCTTCACGGTAATCTCTTCGGCGGCGTCAACCAAGTGCGTATTGGTCAGGATATAGCCGTCCGAAGTGATGATGAAACCGGAACCAAGCGATTTTGATTCGAAGTCCCTGGGCGCGCCGGGAGGGGGCATGTACCGGCGAAAAAATTCGAAGAATGGGTCATCCTCCGGAATGTTCGGCATTCCCGGGAACCCGCGGCTACCCGCCATGCTGGGAGCCTGTACGGTGCTGATGTTTACCACGGACGCGCCCTCTTTTTCAACCAGGCCGGTAAAGTCGGGTAATTCCCGGGTTTGTGCCGAGACGGCAGTAGACAATCCGAACAACACGATTAGAATAAGTTTAGACATCATTTCTCTGCCCTCGAGAAGGCTCCGTTGGAAAAATAAATCATATAACCGATTGGAGATGATCAGTTAATTTTTGCGTCTATCATATCAAACTGTCCCGTGCAGTGCGGCAAAAATGTAGCCGTGGCAATTCAGGGAACAAAACAGGCTGCAATATCCCAGTTGCGTGGCACCCGGACGGGTGCGGAATGGCTGCTATAAGACAAGGAAGCAAAAAAGGACAGGGAACCAGACTTTTCCTGCTTGTATAGCTCCTGCTGGCCATCATTCGCCTCAATTCCCTCCTGTTTTTCTGCCTGGTTGACGCCTATTTGATTTTGTGGCTGACCACCGAGTCGCCAATCTGCATCACTGTAGTCGGTGGCACTTCGCCCACTGTCGTCACGATATTGTCCGCTACCATGCGGGTATAAATATTGATCGCGCCACGGCTGTGATAAAGCCCCTCAACCGGGGGAGAGGCATGTCCGGACGCGGGTTCAATGAATACCGACACTGCGGCAAGACCGTCCGATAGCGCGATATGGCTGACCGGCTTCGATTTTCCGGAGAGGTTACGCTTCATTTCGATGACCTTCCTGAATCCTGATGGAGGATCTTTAATCTGCCAGCCGAGTTTGTCACTTCCCATTGTGGACGACACCAGGTTGGTCGTGGTCCACCCGGCGGCTTTTGCGGAATATCTGGATTTCAATAATTCTTTGTTTATCTCGCCGCCGATTTTCAACTGCGTAAAAACGAATTGCTCCACCACCCGATCCTTATCCATTACAGCGGCCTTAAGCAGCAGACCGGTATCGGGATCCACCCACCACTTGTGACCATAGCGCTTGTCGTCCCGGGGTTCCAGCTCGATTATCTGGCATGTGTAATCGCTGACACGCTCCTGCCCCCCTTTTTTTACAATATAGCTGTCATCCAGATTACTCAACGGCTGGGGCAACAGCGCCGGGAATACTTTCTGCAGCCAGCGTTTTTCGGTTACGACGGTCTTTCGGTCCGGCAAATAACATCTCATCTCGTCATTATTGCGAATGATTTCGCGTGGCGCGCCGTCCAGCACCTCACTTTTTTCATGCTCGCCTTCAGCATCCACCAAGTGGATGATGCGGGACGTTTCAATATGACCACCGGACGAGTACACGAAAGTGCCGATGTAGTTATACAGGCGAGGCGCGGCAGCGATCTTTTGCAGCCAGTTCAATGCGTCGGGGGAGGAAGCGGAGGGATGTTGCGCGAAGACAGGCTGAATGATGCAGGCTAGCACCAACAGGGCAGCGAGTGCTACCCGCGTCATCGGGCAGAATTTTCGCGCGATGCGGCGACGGAATGCATCATATAGGGCGCTACGCCATGCATTGCGGTACTCGGTGAGAACTGGCGGTGCGCCAACAGGTAATCGTTGATTTGAGCGGGGGCGGGCGCAGAAACGGAGATGACGGGTAAGGCAGTCGCAGGGGTTGACGGGGGAGTCGCCTGATTGGCGGCCAGATTTACCGGTGGCCGATCCAACTGTACATTCATCCATCCGATCACGGCAGCAGCCGTGATCGAGGCTGCCACTGCAAATACCTTGCTCTTGCGTTTTATCAATGGGCGCGGTGCAAGCACAGTCGGTTCCTGGGCCAGGCGTGCGCTAACGCGTCGCGCGATATCGGCTGGTCTCGCTTCCGGCTGCCCCAAGGTATCGCTGATGAGATGATAAACCGCCCACGTGTCGCATAACTCGTCTGTTTTCTTGAGCTGGGCGATCATATTGGCGGCATCCTCGGAATCCAGTTCGCCATCCATCAATGCTGATATCTCATTTTTCATGCTACCACCTCTTGTCTTTGCCGGTCCCCAGCAGGGGCCGTAATTTTTCCGCTATCGCTTCGCGAGCACGAAATATCCGTGATCGCACCGTACCGATGGGGCAGCTCATGATAACTGCAATTTCCTCATAACTCAGCCCCTCAATTTCTCTTAACGTAATTGCAGTGCGCAATTCCTCGGGTAATTCCTCCAGGGTCTGATTTACTGTTTGAGCGATCTGCTTGCTAGTTAGTTCGCTTTCCGGGGTATTCATTTCCCGTAGTTGGCTGCCTTCCTCGAAACCTTCGGCATCCTCACTATCGAATCCGTTACTGGTGGTCGGCGCTCGCCGTCCTTGAGCCACCAGAAAATTTTTCGCCGTATTGATACCAATCCTGTACAGCCAGGTATAAAACGCGCTGTCACCCCGAAACGACGGTAACGCACGGTAAGCCTTGATAAAGGCTTCCTGGGTCACATCCTCCACTTCGGTTGCGTCGCGGATAAACTGCGACAGCAATCGCGCCAGCTTGCGTTGATACTTGACCACCAGCAGATCGAATGCCTGTTTGTCGCCACGTTGCGCGCGCTCCACGAGCTGCTGATCGATTTCCCGGTCGCCCATCCCCGCCTGACCCCTGAATATTATGATTTATACTTGGATTGCTACGTTATGACATAGCTACCCAAGTATACCCGTTCGACGGGCCATCGGGAATGCGCGAGGCGTACTGTGCCTAGTCTGTAGCAACAGACAACAGGCAATATAAATTAGTTCACTTGAAAACGTGGTTATTACGCAAAGACTGGATGAAGACCCGGTTCTGTTATGAGTCTGTTATGATTTCCGGTTCTCAGGAAGCCAAATCAATGCAAACCCGGATATCGCAGCTCCATTTCGATACGCTGATCATCGGCAGCGGTCTGGCTGGCCTCACCCTTGCGCTTCATCTGGCAAAAAGCAAAAAGGTGGGCGTCGTCACAAAACAGGCGCTGCTGGACGGTGCCAGCGGCTGGGCCCAGGGGGGGATTGCCGCGGTGCTATCAGAAGAAGATTCCCCCGAGGCCCATATCCGGGATACGCTTATTGCTGGCGCGGGTCTCTGCAACGAGGAGGTTACACGCTACGTCGTGGAAAATGGCCCCCGGGCCATCCAATGGCTTATCACCCAGGGCGTACCATTTACCCGCGAGCATGGCAGCGAAACAGGCTACCATTTAACGCGGGAAGGCGGGCATAGCGTGCGGCGCGTCATTCATGCTGCAGATATGACGGGTCAGGCGGTGCAACAGACCCTGAGCGAAAAGGCGCGTACTCATCCGAATATTACCGTGCTTGAGCACCATGTTGCCGTTGATCTCGTCACTGGCGCCAAATTGGCCCACTCCGCGATTCACGCCGGCAAGAACGGTAATCGCTGCTATGGCGCTTACGTGCTGGACAAGGCTGCGGGCAAGGTCAATGCCATTGCCGCCCGTAACACGGTCCTGGCAACCGGGGGCGCAGGCAAGGTTTATCTCTACACCACCAATCCCGATACCGCCACCGGCGATGGTATCGCCATGGGCTGGCGCGCCGGCTGCCGCGTGGCCAACATGGAATTCATCCAGTTTCACCCTACCTGTCTTTATCATCCTCATGCCAAATCATTTCTGATCAGCGAGGCGGTGCGAGGCGAGGGGGGGGTGCTGAAACTTCCCGATGGCTCGCGCTTCATGCTCTGGCACGATCAGCGGGCGGAGCTTGCGCCGCGCGACATCGTCGCCCGTGCAATCGACTTTGAAATGAAGAAACGCGGGCTCGATTGCGTTTATCTCGATATCTCCCATAAGCCGGCGGATTTCCTGAAGGAACACTTCCCCAACATTTATAGCCGCTGCCTGGAATTCGGGATAGATATCACCCGGCAACCCATTCCTGTTGTGCCCGCCGCGCACTACACCTGCGGCGGCGTTGTTACCGGCTGGAATGGTAAGACGGATCTGAAAAACCTTTATGCGATTGGCGAGACCGCCCACACCGGGCTGCATGGCGCCAATCGCTTGGCGAGCAACTCGCTGCTGGAATGCCTGGTATTCGGGCAGGCGGCGGCTGAAGATATCATTGGCCAGCCTTCCGAATCGGCCGTCGAGCTATTGCCGTGGGACGAAAGCCGCGTTACCAATGCCGATGAAGAAGTCGTCATTTCGCATAACTGGGATGAACTGCGGCGTTTCATGTGGAGTTATGTCGGTATTGTGCGTACTACCAAGCGTTTGCAGCGCGCGCAGCACCGCATCCAGTTGCTGCATGAGGAAATCAACGAGTATTATGCCAACTTCCGTGTAACCAGCGACCTGCTGGAACTGCGAAATCTTGTGGATACCGCCGACCTGATCGTGCAAAGCGCTTTGCTGCGCCATGAAAGCCGGGGTTTGCACTACAGCCGGGATTACCCGGAGCTGTTGCCGGAAGCGCGGGATACGGTTTTGAAGCGGTAATGCCGATTCCGGGCGACCCCGTGATACGCGGTCGTAGGTCGTAATACTACCCATCCTAATCAGAGAACTGTTTTTAGCAGACCCCCTCGGCACGAATGGATGAACCATTCATTATCGAAGCGCGCTCGCTGACTATGAAAGTCACAACATCCGCAATTTCAGCAGGGTTGATGAGGCGTGCGATCAGAGAGCTGGGACGATTGTTCGACATGAATTTTTTCTCTGCTTCTCCCAAGGGAATATCAGGATATACATCGCGAATAAATTTCTCCACGCCCTGCGTGCGCGTCGGCCCCGGCAAAACTGAATTGACAGTCACCTTTGTCCCTTTGGTTAATTCTGCGAGTGAGCGGGATATACTGAGCTGCATTGCTTTCGTTGCGCTGTAGTGCGCCATTTCCGGAGCAGGGCTAATACCTGACTCGCTTGAGATAAATACGATTCTTCCGTGGTTTCTGTGCAACATATACTTGAGGTAATGGCGAGCCAGGCGTACACCGCTCATGATATTGATCTCGAATAATCTTTGCCAGTCTGCATCGGTTTCTGTGGCAGGCGTGGCTAGCCCTTGAATATATTGGCTATCGATATCGGCAACAGCCGGGTAAGTCAGGCCGATATTGACGGCAGCATGGCGCGCAAAAGGCGGCAGCGCACCCCTTCTTCCGCCTTGTCGACGATGAACTTGAATGAGCCATGCCAATTATCGACAACAGGGGGGGTTGGATTGATAAAGATCCAGGTAACAGGTCTTGAGCATCCCTTGCCAGGCAGAGACGATAACGGGGTCGAGCTTTCCGCTGTCGGGTTTGTCGCAGCACCCCCAGATTCCCGAGTCC
>Ga0157370_10003393_pt1 | contig 18718 bp, 12 predicted proteins | sample C35metaG_FD_113463 | JGI IMG/M metagenome (GOLD analysis project Ga0157370, IMG submission 113463) | Corn rhizosphere microbial communities from Kellogg Biological Station, Michigan, USA - C3-5 metaG | ecosystem: Host-associated > Plants > Roots > Rhizosphere > Soil | place: USA: Michigan...
ATTTTTTTTGCATCAGGCATTCCTTTTAAAACACCGGTGACATTAATATCTGTTGAAGTTAATCCTCTTAAAATTACTTTTTGCAAATTCAAATAATTTACTTTTCCGGTCACTTTTGCATCAACATATAAAGTAGAATTGGACGACAATAAAGAGGTTTGAGGTTTTATTTGCGGCACAAACGTCCAGAGATCTTTCATGTTGATTTTACTGTTTTGCAAGTCAAGAAACAGGTGGAGTTCCCCCGGATTTTTTTTAATCGCATCAAGTGATTGGTAGGTGATGTAAGCGCGGTTTTTTATTTCACTTCCAGGCGTTTGAAGTAAAAGATCAGAAAGAAAAACACCATGAGGCTCATACACTAAATTTGTTATCAGATTGTCTAAAACAAAACCACTTTTTTCTTTCATACTTGCCGATTTAACTGTTGCAAGAATTGTATCTAAACTATATTGCACGTTCTCGGCATTTAATGAAAGATCCTGAATTCCTAAATGCATGTAATCCATGCCTGACGGTACTTTAGGAGCAGACGAGTCGTCATATTTTACATTGATATTTTGTAAAGTAATCGCTCCTGTAATGATCTTCAGGGGAGGAGTTGGTGGCACAGTTATCAGCGTATCTTTCGGCTTTTTGTCCGGAACCCGTGTAGCTGTTTCCACCGCGATATCTGAATTATCCATCGATGCATCTTTCAAAGTGATGATGCTGTTTTTTAGGTCAATTGTTTTTGGATGAATCTGCGCATTTTTAATTACAAAGGAAGAATTGATTTGTGCAGGTTGGCTCTTAAAAACAACATCAATATTACTGAGATTCATTTCTTTATTGATGAGCTGTAAATAATTCTCCGGATGTGCGGATGCTTCTGAAACTGTTTTTTTGATGGATTGTTTTAAGGGTTCATTTTGATAAAAATATCCTTTCAAACCATTGAGCGTAACAGATGGCACATTAAATAATAAATGCGCCGGATCAAAAGTGGAGATTTTTGTGTCAAGATGACCAAAGGCAAGATCCATGTCGTTACCCGTGAATACATCTCTGTAAATTACTCTTGTTTTATTAACCACAATGTGATCAATATTCATTTTCAGCGTTGCTGTATCCTGTTTTTCAGGAACTTTTTTTTGTTCTGATGCAAATGCATCCACAATAAACTGAAAATTAAAAACAGAATCGGGAGGTAATCTTTTTACTTCCACCAACATGTTATTGAGCGCTATCTCTTTTATTTCAATATCATTTCTGAGCAGTTTGATCATATCGATATTTACTTTTATTTCACCTCCATAAAGCAATGTATCCTTCGATTGATCTTCGATAAAAACATTTTGTAAAGAAAGTGCTGTTGGAAAATCAACATTCAGCTTGCCAATTGCAACTGTTGTTTTCAATTTATGTTCCAGGTAAGTAACCACTTTTTTTCGGGCAAAATTTTGCACAAAAGAAGTTTGAATAAGAATTAAGACAACGATAATTAAAAAGATAACGGAGGACAGGATCCACAAAAATATTCTTGCAAGAGTTGATAAAACCGTTCTCTTTTTCTTTGTTTCTGCTTCTTTTGATTCCATATCTTTCTATGATATAATGTATATCTCAAATTATACACCAACTTGTTTCTATGATATAATGTATATGTCAAATTATACACCAACTTGCCTCAAATTTTAGGAGTGTTTGAAAAAAACAGCAGGAATTGCTGTGATTTAAATTTTTAAAGAAAATAATTCAATGCTTTGATCTTTTCCTTTTAAATCCACAAGGCCCAGGCTTTCAGTTTGCCAGTCTTTCAAGCCGCTGGCTTCTACAAAATTTTTTGATACAATAAAATGATGATTGAGTTCATTGCAGGCACTTCTGATCCGTGCGGTTGTATTCATCGTATCGCCACTCATGGCAAGATCTTTTTTCAATACGCCAATTTCTCCGACAGTAACTTCGCCTACATTAATCCCAACGCGGAATTCGGGAACAATTCCATATCTTCTTTTAAAATAATTGCTCTTCCTGTGAATATTTTTTCTTGATTGAATCACAGCGTTCAGACATTTGATGGTATTTTTTTCTGAGTTTTTCCATGAACAAACCACTTCATCACCAACGTACTGATAAACGCTTCCTTCAAATTCGATGATGGCTAATGAAATGAGATAAATGAATTCCCTGATGAATTCAAAGTAAAGACTATGACCGAGCTTTTCTGCGATCGGAGTGGAATCTTTCAGATCCATAAACATGATGATCCGGTTTTCAACTTTCGGCTTAATGTAGTGCCCGGTAAGGATTTCAAGAAATACACCGGGTGAATATTTTTCATTGATGATCAAAATGAGTTGTGTCACAAAAAAGATAGAGGTCCAATAAACCACTTTTTGAAGAAGCCAGTTTTTGTGCAAGACATAACTTTTAATTTCATGAATGGTGTCTGATGAAGATTGTCCCAAGACAACCACTGAGTTGAAATATTGAATAACAAAAGTGAGTAACAGTGCTGCTAAAAGCAGGATACAACTTTTCGTAAAAAAATTCATCCAAAGTGGAAATCTTCTGAAGAACCTTCTGAGACGGAAAACAATGAGGTAGCCCATCACAAGACTGACCAGGAAGATAAATATTTCGCGTGTCCAGATTGAATTTGGATGATATTGCGGATGAGGATTCATGAGGAAAATAACCAGGTCAACAGCAGTCCAGAAAATGGCAATGAACATTACCGTTTTGATGCGTAAGACATTGATTTGTGAGAATTTCAATATGTTCAGTTTGCGATTCATTTTTTATCGGCTAAAAAATTATAGATAGCCAGCTGGGGATTATATTTATCTGCTGACGGATTTTCTTTTTCTTTCTGAGTGACACCATCAGACAGCAAATGAAAATCTGTATCGTCGGCTTTCCATTGAATATCAAAGTAACTAATCAATTCTTCCCTGCATTTCCGGTCCTGTGTTTTTACCATCACTTCGATGCGATGATATAAATTACGTGTCATCAGATCGGCTGAACCTATTACTACCACTGCGTTATCGCCGGTCCCAAAAATCAGGATCCTTGAATGTTCAAGATAACGGCCAACAATTCTTTTTACAACAATGTTCTCGCTTTGGCCGGGGATTCCCGGAACAATGCAACAAATACTTCTTACTAATAATTCTACCTGCACGCCTGCATTTCCTGCATCATAAAGCTTGCTGATGATGTCTGGTTCTTCAAGATTATTTACTTTGATTCTGATGAGAGCCGGTTGGCCATTCCCGGCTTTTTCAATTTCCTCATCAATCAGTTTATACAATACAGGAACCATGTTGAATTGCGACGCCAACAATTTATTGAATTTTAATTTTTTCGCCTGCTCGATCACATTGGTCAATTCTAAAAATTTAAAGAGTTGCATTAACTCTTTTGTGATGCCGGAATCCGAAGTCATCAGGACATGATCGGTATAAAATTGCGCGGTTATTTCGTTAAAATTTCCGGTACTTAAAATAGCAAAAGATTGTTTCTGTTCCTCTTTCTTCTTTTTGATAAGTGCAATTTTTGAATGCACTTTTATCCGTGGTAGACTATAAATAATCCGGATGCCCGCCTGCTTCATTGCCTTGCTCCATTTGATGTTATTGGCTTCATCAAATCTTGCTTTTAATTCAATAAAAGCAACCACGTTTTTACCGTTTTTGGCGGCGCTGATCAGCGCATTAATTATGTGTGATTCTTCTGCAACGCGATAAAGAGTGATATAAATATCAGTGACATTGATATCAACCGCCGCCTGGTTAAAAAAAGAAAGTACCGGATTATAAGATTGATAAGGAAGATGAAGTAAAATATCTTCATTCAATAAAATATTAAAAATGTCACCGCTGTTCATCACGTTTTCTGAAGACAACGGTTTTCTTTTTTGGTAATAAAGATCTTTATTAAAAGTTGGAAAACCGGAAAGATCATCCAGGTTGTGGTATCTTCCGCCGGTAAAAATTTCTTCCGAAGTAATATCAAAAACGGCTGCTAAAAACATCTGCAGATTTCGCGGCATTCCATCTTCATAGAGAAAACGGGATGGCGTTCCAAAGTCTCTTTTCTTTAATTGCTTTTCAATTCTTTGCAAAAGATTTCCGCTGTAATCATCGGCCAGGTGCAGTTCTGAATCACGATTGATCTTAATACTATATACACTTGTGGTCTCATGATTTGGGAAAAGATATTGCAAATTTTCACGAACGATGTCATCTAAAAATACGACGTATTGATAATTATCGATCGGGCTTAACGTAAAAAACCTTTTCACTTTATCAGAAGGAATATTGACGATTGCATGATGAAGAATTCCGTCAGAATCTTCTTTTAAAGTGACGATAAAATAAAGCTGATTATTTTTTGCGATGAAGGTTTTTTCTGCTTTCGGATCTAAATAAATGGGCTGGATGAAAGACAGAATATCTGATAAAAATATTTCTCTTATTTCAGGCAGATGTTCTTTTCTGATTGGCTTTTCATAATAAAAGATGATGCCATTTTGTTTTAGTTCGGGCAAGATCTCATCATGCAGGATCTCGCCAAAAAAATTGAGTTGAAATCTTATTTCATCCTGGATTTTATCTGCAATATTTTCTTCAAAATTTTCAATTGCTTTTTTTGTTTTTTTATTCAGGATGGAAAGTGCCATCACCTCAGGATAGCGGACTCTGAAAAATTCATTGAGATTGGAAGAAAAGATAGAAAGATATTTCAGCCGTTCAAACAGGGGCACTGAAGGATCATGAGCTTCCTGCAAAACTCTCAGATTAAAACTAAGCCAACTAAGATCCCTGTTCTGTAGTATCATAGAATAAAAAATTTCTTACAAAGGTGATCCCGAACCGTTAATTACTGTTGGCCCGGAACCGCCGGAAAATATTGAAGCGATGCTAAATGCGATCACTGAGATCACAATGCCGATCATAAAAATATTGTATGCAAGACGGATCAATTTATATTTCCGTCCAAGCACTTCCCCGAGGTAATAAATATCCTTGATTAGGGATCCATAAAGATAATCGGTATCGAGCATCATTTCTCTCATCGCTGCATCATATTGCTCGTAAGTTGTTTTATAAAAATTTCCAAAGAAGAGCAGGTTAATCTTTTTTTCTTTGACTGCTTCAATGGTGAATGAGCCGCTGCTGATCTTTGGGCGGGTTGCAAGGATCGCAACAACGATTGTGATCACTGATGACAATAAAAAAATAATCGTTGGAATAATCAGATATTGTTCAGTTGAAAGTTTTCTAAGCAATACACCTAAGATCACAGAAATGATAATTGCATTTACAGAAATAAGAATGTTGGCTTTCCGGTCCGCCATCTCACTGAGCCGCAAATGATTCTGGGAAGTGAGGCGTAGCATGGTTTGTATGCCTTTGCTCATCAGTCCGCTCTTGTCTTTATGAACAGCTGAAAGATCAACCTGCTCATTTTTTTTGCCCTTTGTTTTTTCTTTTTTTCCGGCAGAATCTTCTACTTTCTTCTTTAATTTTTTCAAATTCTTTTCTTTTCTTTTATCCAAAAGCTCTTTACAGTAATTAGTATAATAAACGTGTTCTTCCAGCATTTTGATCGTTCCTTCTCTAAAATCTTCTGTTTTAATTTCAGGATCCCGGAGCTTTACTTCCTGCATCACTTTTTTATTCATCTCTTTAAAATCTTTTGTCCCCAGATGAAATGTGTCGGCATCACAAATAATTTCCTCCAGTAAAGTCTTTGGATTTCTTGGACTTTTTGTGGCCATGATGCAACCCTCAATATCAGTGATCACCTGCTCATCGGTCAACAGATCTTTCATAAATTTTTTCATGATTTCGCAACTCATTTCCTCATGCCTGGCAGGCTCTGTAAATAGATAGCCGGTATCGTGAAACCAGGAGGCAGCGAAAAGAATGAGCATTTCTTTTTCAGAAACATTGTAATGCCCTGCAATCTCTATTGTTCGTTTCACAACATTTTCCGTGTGCTCAAGATTGTGAAAAACAAGTGCCGGAGAATGCATCTGGTCGAACAGTCCTTTGACATATTCTTCAATGCGTTTATCGATTTTATGGTAGTCCATAGTTTAAAAATTAATATTAAATTTAGTGCCTATTGAAAAATTAAATAAATTATCTTCAGGTGAATGAGCGATAGTAGCTGAAACCAATGCGAAATTGTAAGGCGAATAATAAATGCCGCCCCCAAAATCATCATGCCATTTGTGAGAGTTCTCATTCTTCATCCAAACTCTTCCAACTTCATTAAAACCGACAAGGCCAACAGCGCCGGGAAGAACATACGATTTTGATTCAAAAAGTTTTACCCTTAGTTCTGTTGTCTGATACATTACTGACTGTCCCGCAAAACGGTTTTTTCTAAAGCCTCTTAAATAATTATTAGCTCCTAAAGTGAGCGCCTGGAAGTATTCGAAATTGTTATTAAAAATATGGCCGGCGCCGAAACGCAGCACTGCAACCAGCTTTGCCGGATCACGCAAGCTTGCATACACTGCCAGATCGGAGGTTATTTTTGAAAGATGATGACTGTTTTCGTTGGTTCCAAACATGGATGATAATTCGGTATTCCAGATCACGCCCCTTGTTGGTAATAATTCACTGTTGAGATTGTTGACAACTATGGCAAATTTTCCTCCAAAATAAGATTTCAAATTGTAAATACTTGAAGAATCCAAACCGACAAGCGACGGATGTCCAAGAATTTTATTTTGATTATCTGAATACCGGTTCCAATAATGATAATAAGTCGGCCCGAGATAAAATTGGAGCAAATTATTAAAATACTTTTTTCTCAATAAAATTTCTGCATTGATATACTTATACCTCACATGGTAAAACTGCAGGAGTTTATTTTCATCTTTCACCGAAGAATTTCCAAATCCGAAAAAATTATTTAAAACGGGATTGAAAAATTCAGCATGAATGACAAGGTCATTATTATGAAGTAACCGGTTAAATTCTCCCTCATACTTCACCTGGTAAGCTTTGGAGGTGATGCTAAACAGGGACGAAAGTTTTTGATAAGTAGCATAAGGATCTTTTCTAAAGCCATAAGTTTTTAGTGAAAAGCCAACACCGACCAGGAGGTTATCTTCCTCATTATAACCAAGGTTCAACATTGGAATTCTGTAACTATTGTATTTGTAACTGGTAATATCGTAGCGGTTTACATAAGGTGAAGTGGACATTTCATTTTTGGAATGATTGGGATAAGCAATGAAATTGCTGTCTTGTAAATAATCGTAGATTTTGTTGCGAATATGTCCTTTGATGTTAAATGTATCAACTCCTTTTCCCCCAATAATTCTTAATTTGATTTTTGAGTTTACATTACTGTCTACATAAAAAATATCCTCACCATTTAATCCATAAAGATTGATATACTTTGTTACTTTCGGATCAAACACTCTGTCGTACATTACTGTTGAAGAATCGTTGTCTTTTTTTCTTTTGAAAACTTTTACCTCAATGCCTTCTTTTGCATTTGATACCCTGAAAAATTCATCTTTATTGCTGCTTGGAACATTCACTTCTCTGGAAAGAAACCGGTAATATTTCATTCCGTCTTTATAAAGCAGATCCCGGCGGCCTTTTAATTTTTTTGCAATGGTTGCAGCATTCAATGCATAAATTTCCGGCGGAAATTTCTTTACTGCTTTTGCGATCACAGAATCATTCAGATTGCTTTGGAATTTTTTTATAATATCGCTCCATTTTTGTTCATCGATATTGTTCATGAACAAACGGTCAAAATCTCTTTCTTCCCAGTTGAACCAATTTAAATTTGGATAATCTTTTTTAAACCCCTGCAGGTAGGGCATTGCAGAAAGACTAACTGCTTTTGCAAGCAATCCGTCTGAATTAAAAAATGCCTGGTCCCTGTCCTTTGGAATTGGAAAATATAATTTTCCAACCCCTGTATCCCTGGTTCCGAAATCCCATTGGCCAAAATGGCGGTCCCAGTCACCAATCACCATATCCAGCAAACGTGATCTTAAAACTGCCTCCTGGTCTACATGATCCTTGCTGTCACTGATTATTTTATCAATTACTTTTTGGGTGCTCTTCGTATCAGTTTCATTATCTACAGGATTATCCGGCTCCAGCAGGCAAACTTTATTTGCAAAAACCTGGCGATATTTTCCAAGAGCAGGATCATCGGGGACAAAATAATAAACCGGATTGTTATGAACAACATTGGTCGCTTTAGCTAAAAGAGGAATGACCAATGGGCCATAAGGTGATTGCGCAGAGATCATATCCTGTACGATTGATTGGGCAATAGTTCCTTTAAAAGCCGGCGGCACTGCGCCTGCCGGATCTTTATCCACCGTTCTCAAAACCCATTCTCTTCCATTTTTATCTTCCATTTTTAATGACTTCGTTTGTCGCCCGCCACCCAGTTCTTTAATTTTCAATCCGCCCATTATCTGATCAATTCTAAACACTTTCAGATGAACAGGAGTTGCCCATTCCTTTCTGTAATTTTTTCCTGCAATAATTTTATGGAAGCCGGAAACTTTGCTGTAATGAACATTCACCGGAACGGTGACACTGTCTTTAAAATGTACTACAGGCTGTGTTTCAGGAATGGATGTAGAATCCTTTTTTGTTTTTAAATAAGAAAAATTAAAAAGATTTTTTGAAAATGAATGCTTCACAGTATCTGCGTTTACAGTATAAAAATCGATATGAACATTTTTATTTTTAGAAATGAGAAGCGTTGCAAATCCTAAGGACTGGGCATTATAAAGCACTCTTTTATTGTTGGAAACCCTCGTTTTTTTTGAACCTGCTCCACTGACCACGTAATAATAACTGCTGTCTTTTATCAATTGAAGATTGTGCTCGTGACCGGCAACAAATAGTATGTTTGGATAAGGCTGAACTAACTTTTCAATATGATTGATCATGTTTTGATAAGCGGGATAATGCAGGTCTTCAGGAGTGCCGAAAACGCCACGCGCAATTGGATAAATAGAACCTATAACCGGAAGCGGAATCCAAAGATTTGGATTCAGATCAGTGAACGGAAAAATATGTTGTTTCAAAGTGTAATACCCGCCATGCGCACCATAACTTTTCAAAGTATGGTGACAGGCAAGAATAACCAGTTTGTCTTTATTGTTTCCTAAAATTCGATCCAGTTCTTCATAAAACTGATCTTCTGTTTTTATTGAACAATCTGATTCAACCCCGGGCTTCTCACCCTTTTGAATGAACCATTGGCTATCAAATAGAACAAGCGTTACATCTTTATTCACTTTATATTCTACCGGCCCTACGCATCCATCTGACGGCACAAACAAAACATTCTTATTTCCCAATTCATTAATGTACGCTTCCTGCCTTTCTACATTTTCCAAACCATTGATGCTTCCATCAGTCCAGTCATGGTTTCCGGGAATAAAGATCAGCTTTGCGTCTGTGCCTTTTGCAATATTTATCTGGGAATCAAGAACTGCTCTTGCCGCTTTATACTGGGGTAAAAAATCTTCCGGCAAACCTGTTTTATAAAGATTATCACCAAGAAATAAAACGATTGTTTTTTTATCTAATGGAATAGAATCGCGTGCTGCATCAACAACGGGCTGGCGACCGAAATTGAGTTTGCCGGCATCGCCGATCAGGATAATTCTTGATTCTATAGAATCGCTTTGGCCGAATCCTGAAGTATAAAAGAAGAATGATAGAATAAGTACCAGATATTTTTGCATCAACTGAGTGTTTTTCGTTTAAAAATGAGTAGTGTGGGTGAATTATATTTAGTGCCAGCTTCGTTGGAAATAATCAAATTCCCGGACTGGGTAAAAGTGATTCCTTCCGGTTGCGTAAAAATTGCGGGATTTAAATGGTAAGCTGCTTTGCAATTGCCGTTTTTATCTGTTACTACCAGCAGCATATTGGCAGAGGCAAGAATCCAGAGATCGCCGGTCAAAGGATTGATCGTTGCAGCAGAAGGCTTGAATTTTAATTTTTTTAGACCTGTTTTCTTCGCGATCAGATCTACATTGATGGTGAAAGCTGAAGGCGTAAAAGTTTTATTTTCCGGATGATAAGCCCGGGCGGTGACCACATTTTTTTTATCGCTTTGGCAATCTTTACAAATCAGTATGAAACTTTTGCGAACCGGATCATAATACAATGATTCGAAATCATTTTTATTTTTATGATCCTCAGCGAAAAGTGTTGTTTGCGTTGTTATTGTATCGCCTTTTGGAGAAAATTTTAAAGTGTGGATATCACCGTTACTTTCCAGGACATAAAAGGCTGAATCTTTATAAACTAAATCTTCGAAGTCAAAAGTTTTATCAAATTTCCATCTTTGTGTGAAAATATTTTTACCTAAATGGATCTTGAATAGATAACCTGATCCGTCAGATATTGCAAATACACTCGTGTCTTTTGGATAAAAATAAATACCGGAAATTTCAGAAAGCGCATCGTTTAAATATAAAACTAATGGGCGGTTAAGGTCATATTCTTTTGGAGAAAAAGCGACTTTATTTTTATTTGTAGCACATCCTTGAATCGCAAGTATATTGGCAAAAGCAGATAAATAAATTATCAAGTTACGATATAACATAAAACAAAAAATAAAAGTAAACCAACAGGATAACCAATATTGGATATTGAAGAATCAGTAATACTTAATAATATAATTACTAACATTATACCAATTAATTTATTGATTAGAAGTGGTTCAAAACCTTTTATTTAAAGTCGGATGGGGTTTTTTTTCCCTAAAACCGGCAAAAAATGCAATTGGGATTTGCAAAAAAAGTGAGAATTGAAATTGAAAAAGAATGGTTACAGGAAAACAAAGCAGGTTAATTCCATTCTTTTTGAAGAAAAAGAATGGTGTTCGAATAGAGCGAAGAGTATCTTTAGTGTTTAAAATTCGCCATTCACGGTGTTTTAAATCCTTCTTTCAAAGTAACCGTTCTGTTGAAAACAAGATGATCCGGTTTTGAATCCTTATCGATACAAAAATATCCGTTTCGGATAAACTGAAAATGAGCACCGGATTCAGCATGTTGAATATGTGGTTCTATAAATGCATTCTTAATGATTCGTAAAGAATCCGGATTAATGTATTCCTTAAAATCTGCTTCTCCTGCTGCAGGATTTTCTATTTTAAACAAGCGATCATACAATCTCACTTCAGCAGTTGCGGCATCTCTTGCATTGATCCAGTGAATGGTTCCTTTCACTTTGAGATGACTCATGTCGTGGCCACTTTTGCTTTCTGGAAAATAAGTTGCGTGAATTTCTGTTACATTTCCATCTTCATCCTTTTTGAAACTTTCACACTTGATAATGTAAGCGCTTTTCAATCGAACCATTTGACCTGGTGCAAGCCTGAACCACTTCTTCACAGGTACTTCCATGAAATCTTCTTTCTCAATCCATAACTCTTTTGACAGAGAAACAGTTCTGGTATTATTGGGATCATTGGGAAGATTTTCTGTTGTTAGTTCTTCTGTTTTATTTTCATCATAATTATCAAGGATGAGTTTTACAGGATTTAAAACCGCCATCACACGATTAGCAGTTTGATTCAATTCTTCACGGATACAAAATTCTAAAAGACTGATGTCAATTAAATTATCACGTTTGGCAACGCCGATCTTTTCACAAAAAGTTCTGATGCTCAAAGGTGTGTAACCTTTTCTTCTGAAGCCGGAGAGAGTGGGCATTCGCGGGTCATCCCAACCGGAAACGTACCCTTCATTTACGAGCTGTAATAATTTTCGTTTACTCATGACCGTATAAGTCATATTCAAACGCGCAAATTCATATTGGCGTGAAGGGAATATTTCTAATTTTTCAATAAACCAATTGTACAATTGGCGGTGAGGAACAAATTCCAGCGTACAAATGCTGTGGCTGATGTGTTCGATACTATCGCTTTGTCCGTGAGCAAAATCATACATTGGATAGATGCACCATTTATCCAATGTCCGGTGGTGATGAGCATGTTTGATGCGATACATAATTGGATCGCGCATCAGCATATTCTGATGGGCCATATCAATTTTTGCACGCAATACTTTTTCTCCATCTTCAAATTTCCCGTTTTTCATTTCTTCAAAAAGGCGAAGATTTTCCTCAATAGTTCTGTTGCGAAATTCATTCTCTTTTCCTGGCTCTGTTGGTGTTCCTTTGTCAGCAGCAATCTGTTCTGAAGTGCTGTCATCAACATAAGCGAAGCCTTTGCTGATCAGCTTTACAGCGAATGAATATAATTGATCAAAATAGTCACTTGAATAATATTCATTGCTCCATGTGAAGCCGAGCCAACGAATATCCTCCTTAATACTGTCTACATATTCTGTCTCTTCGGTCACAGGGTTGGTGTCATCAAAACGAAGATTTGTAGTGCCATTGTATTTTCGTGCAAGACCAAAATTCAAACAAATACTTTTTGCATGGCCGATATGCAAGTAGCCATTCGGCTCGGGCGGAAAACGCGTCAGAATTCTTTTATACTTTTCACTTTTAAGATCTTCCTCAATGATCTCTTCTATAAAATTTAAACTTTTTTCTTCAAACATTTTTTTACTTATTAAACTACAAATTAAAAACTGCAGGCTGTCAACTACCGAATCTATCCTCTTTGCTAAGAGCGTAAAGACTATTCTTCCATACTTTGCGCAATCAATTCTGCCAGATCAATCACCTGAACTTCATCTTCTTTCTTGTTAAACTTTACACCATCTGTAAGCATCATCATGCAAAAAGGACAGTTAGAAGCAATTACTTTTGCGCCTGTTCCGATCGCTTCCTGCGTACGTTCTTCGTTGATTCTTTTATTTCCTTTTTCTTCTTCTTTAAAAACCTGCGAACCACCGGCGCCGCAGCATAACCCGTTGCTTCGTGAGCGTTTCATTTCTACCAATTCCACATCCAATGCTTCCAAAACTTTTCTTGGCGCTTCATAAATATTGTTGGCGCGGCCGATATAACAACTATCGTGATAAGTAATTTTTTTCCCCTTGAAAGTTCCCTGTTCTTTCATCTTAATTTTTCCTTCATCAATTAATTGTTGAAGAAAAACAGTGTGATGAACCACTTCATAATTTCCTCCCAAAACAGGGTATTCATTTTTTAAAATATTAAAACAATGCGGACAGGTGGTTACGATTTTTTTTATTCCATAACCGTCCAGCAATTGAATATTCTGATACGCCATCATTTGAAAAAGAAATTCATTACCGGCGCGCCTTGCAGGATCGCCATTGCAAATTTCTTCTTTGCCCAATATAGCATAATTGATTCCGATTTTATTTAGAATTGTTGCAAATGCTTTGGTGATTTTTTGTGCCCTTTGATCAAAACTTCCGGCGCATCCCACATAAAATAATATGTCCGGGGTTTTGCCTTCTGCCGCCATTTCTGCCATCGTTGGAATATGCATTTCTGTTAAAATTTGCGGCTAAAATACAACAAACAATTTTCATACAAATCTTCGTCCTTAGCGTGTTTAAACTTATTTTTGCGCCTGCAAAAAAAAATAAACTTGATTGACAAAATAAAAAATTGGGAGCAGTGGCCTTTCAAAATTTTATATGCGCCGATTGTGCCGGTTTGGCTTTGGTATATGATTCGCTCCGGTGCGGTTTGGTTTTTTACGCCAAGCAATCCAAAACTTACATTTGGAGGAATGGACGGGGAACCAAAAAGAGAAATGCATGATCTTTTACCACCGGAATTCTGTCCTGTTTATTTTAATGTAAAACCATCGGAAGATTTTTCAGAAGTAAAACAAAGATTGGAGAAATCTGCAATACAATACCCATTGATCGTGAAGCCCGAAGTGGGCGCACAGGGAATTTTATTTCGAAAAATTGAAAATGAAGCCCATTTAAAAGAGTATCATTCTAAAATTCCTGCCGAATATTTTATCCAGGAGTTTATTAATTACCCGGTTGAAGTGAGCCTGTTTTATTACCGGTTCCCTTTTGAAAACAAAGGGGCGATTACCGGCTTTCTTCAAAAAATTCCGATGCGTGTTACAGGGGATGGCATTCATAATTTGGGGCAGCTGCTATTAAAGAATTTGAAAACAAAAAAGCGTCTTGCCGAATTGAAACTTAAACATGAAACTAATTTCAACAAAATAATTCCAGATGGGGAAGTTTACATTTTAAGTTATGCCGGTAATCATAATCGTGGTGCTAATTTCATTGATCTCAGCTCGGAAATTAATGATGATCTTGTAATGATGCTAGATAAAATAAGTTTGCGCATCAATGATTTTTTTTATGGCCGCTATGATATTATGTGCAAATCAATTGAAGATTTGAAGCAGGGCAAAAATTTTGTAATCCTTGAATATAATGGCTGCGGCGCAGAACCGAATCATTTTTATGATACAGGCTACACTTTAACCGAAGCATGGAATGAGATTTTGAAACATTGGAAAATCCTTTTCAGGATCAGTCGTTATAATCACCGGCAAGGGGTTCCTTACTGGCCATTGATTAAAGGACTTCGGTTTCGTTCTGAAACAAAAAAATATTTTAAATTAATTAATAAAGCCGATAAGGCAATCTCCTGAAAATTGAACAATTTGAAACTAAATTTTATGAAAATGATGAAGAGCTTTTTAGTTGCGTTACTTTTTATTTCTTTAAATACTGTTGCCCAAAATTATACTCCTGTAGATTCGGGAAGTAAGGTTCATTTTGTAATCAAGAATTTTGGAATCGGAACTGGTGGCGATTTTTCAGGCCTCAAAGGTGAGATTACTTTCCTCCCGGAAACGCTGGCTAAATCCAACTTTAATGTCACTGTATCCACATCCACAATTGATACAGATAACGAAATGCGTGACAAAAATTTAGTAAGTGATGAATATTTCGACGCCACCAAATTTCCGGTTATAAAGATTGTTTCTTCAAAAATTGAAAAGACAAATAAAACTGCGGCCGGGTATTATTTCTTTACCGGATCACTAACCATTAAAGGAATTACCAAAACAATTTCCTTTCCTTTCCAGGCAAAAAAAGTTGCTGATGGATTTTTGTTTACCGGCAATTTTGAAATTGACCGCACGCAATTTGGTGTCGGTGAAAAAAATATTGTATTGAGTGATAGAGTGACAGTATCATTGTCTGTTTTAGCGAAAAAGAAGTAATCTATGGGGTTGATAAAAATCTTTTTTTGGGGATTATTGGTAAGCTTTCTCGGCTCACTTCCATTAGGCACTTTGAATGTTGCAGCGATGCAGATCAGTGTGCAGGAAAATATCCGCAATGCAATTTTTTTCTCGTTGGGTTCTTTAACGGTGGAAATGATTTATGTACGAATTTCACTGGTTGGGATTAACTGGATTCGAAAACAGAAAAAATTATTCCGTTGGATGGAATGGATTGCACTGGCGATCGTTGTAGCCCTTGCCATTGGTAGCTTTGCCGCCGCAATGAAACCGCATCATGCAAAAAATGTAATGCTGAATAATGACATTAACCGCTATTTATTGGGACTAATGTTAAGTGCAATTAATCCGGTTCAAATTCCTTTTTGGTTTGGATGGAGCACGGTTCTTTTTACTAAAAATATTTTGCAACCAAAAAATTCCTATTACAATTTCTATATTATTGGAATTGGACTGGGAACGCTTTCTGGTAACTTGATTTTTATTTTTGGAGGAAAATGGATCGTACAAATATTAAATGGCGATCAAAGTTTAATGAACTGGATTATTGGTGGAATTTTTGCCATCACCTCAGTGATTTTTTTAATTAAAATCCTGATACATAAAGATGCCGCCAAGAAAATAGAAGAGATGAATATTGATGAAAATCCGGCTCCTCTTTCTATTAAAAAAGAGGTTTAAAGAAGGGATAATAATCGAATAGATACTTCCAATCTTTATTTTATTTTTTTTACTTTTTCTCAATGACCTGAAAAATAAATTTGTTGGTTTCGTTTTCTCACTTAAATTTGCTGCCGCAATGACACTTACAAAAGCAAATACCGGTTTCTTTTACTTTAGCTACTATTTTAGAAATAGTCCGGGATGCCTTTGTTAAAACTGAAATGAATCAGAATTAAAATAAAAGAATCCCGGCAAAAAAAGCCGGGATTTTTGTTTTTATATGAAAAAGAAAATAGCCATACAGGGTTTTGAAGGCAGCTTTCACCAGGCAGCCGCCCGAAGATTTTTTGGAAAGGATGTTGAAGTAATTTGCTGCTCAACATTTCGTGATGTAGTAAAGATTGCGGACGACAAAAGCAGCAGTGACGGTGGTTTGATGGCAATTGAAAATTCAATCGCTGGAAGTATTTTGCCGAATTACAATCTTCTTCAAAAAAGCAATTTGAAAATAATCGGCGAAGTTTATCTTCAAATTGATCAGAATCTTTTGGTAAATCCGGGCGTTTCTATTGGTGATATTCATGAAGTTCATTCCCATCCGATGGCATTGCTGCAATGCATGGATTATCTCGAAAAACATAACTGGAAATTAATTGAAACGGAAGATACGGCTCTGAGTGCGCAGCATATTCATCAACACAAAAGCAAACACATTGCTGCCATCGCGGGAGAATTAGCTGCCCAGCTTTTTGATCTAGAGATGATCGCACCGAACATTCACACACAGAAAAATAATTACACCAGATTCTGGGTTTTGGAAAATGCGGAAACTGCTCAGGAAGTTTCTGATGCTAATAAAGCTTCGGTTATTTTTCAAACAGATCATTCAAAAGGAAGTCTTGCAAAGGTTCTGACAAAAATTTCAGAGGGAGATGTGAATCTCAGCAAACTTCAATCAATGCCAATTCCGGGCAGCGATTGGAAATATTCTTTTCATGCTGATTGTGAATTCACGAACATTGATCAACTGAATAATGTTTTGGAAAAAATAAAACCATTTACCGCCGATGTGAAAGTCTATGGTGTTTATAAAAATGGAAAGTAAAAAAGTGAATCGTGAATGAATGGTGAATCGTAATTGGTGAGGTGCGAATTAAGAATTAAGAATTAAGAATTAAGAATTAAGAATTTTTGAAAATGGAAAATAAAATGGAAGATAAAAAGATTGCGCGGGTCGCTGATCGGCTTTCAGGCATTGAAGAATATTATTTTTCAACGAAACTTCGCCAGATTGACGAGATGAATAAAGCCGGCAGGCAAGTCATTAATTTAGGAATCGGAAGCCCTGATCTTCCCCCACATCCTGATGTGATTAAAGTTTTGCAGGAAGAAGCTGAAAAACCCAATCAGCATGGTTATCAGAATTATAAAGGAAGCCCGGTTCTGAGAAATGCAATTGTAAAATGGTATCAGAAATGGTACCATGTTGAATTAAATCCTGATACGGAAATTTTGCCTTTAATCGGAAGTAAAGAGGGCATTATGCATGTTTGCATGACTTACATTAACGCGGACGATATGGTTTTAATTCCCAATCCCGGATACCCGACATATAGGAGTGCTGCAAAAATTGCCGGCGCGAGTATTCATGCATACTCGTTAAGTAAAGAAAATGACTGGTGCCCGGATTTTGAAGAATTGGAAAAACTTGATTTGCAAAAAGTGAAATTGATGTTTGTGAATTATCCGCAAATGCCAACCGGGCAATTGCCAACAAAAGAAATGTTCGAAGAGTTAATTGCTTTTGCCAAAAAGCATCAGATACTGATTGTTCATGATAATCCATACAGTTTTATTCTGAATGACAATCCGATGAGTTTGTTAAGCATTGAAGGTGCAAAAGATGTTGTGATAGAATTAAATTCTTTCAGTAAAAGTCACAATATGGCAGGCTGGAGAGTTGGAATGCTTTGTGGTGCGAAAGAAAGAATTAATGAAGTTTTAAAATTCAAAAGTAATATGGACAGCGGCATGTTCCTTCCGGTGCAACTTGCTGCTGCAAAGGCTTTGGAGCTTGAACAAAGCTGGTATGACTCAGTAAATGCTGTTTATAGAAAGAGAAGAAAAAAAGTTTATGAACTATTGAGTTTGTTGAATTGTTCTTTTGATGAGAACCAGGCGGGCTTGTTTGTGTGGGCAGCAATTCCAAAAGAATACAAAGATGGATTTGAATTAACTGATAGAGTTTTAGCCGATTCCAATGTGTTTATCACACCGGGAGGAATTTTTGGAAGCGCCGGCGTAAAATATATCCGTGTCAGTTTATGTGCAACAGAAGAAAAACTAAGTGAAGCAATAAACAGAATTAAAAAATAAATACCGGTTAACGATGTTTGAAAAAGTAACGATAGTAGGTGTTGGTTTGATTAGCGGTTCTTTTGCCCTTGCATTGAAAGACAAAGGTTTTGCAAAAAAAATAATTGGTGTGAGCAGAACTCAGGCGAGTGCGCAAAAGGCAAAAGAACTTGGGATCATTGATGAAGCATTACCGCTGGAAGAAGCAGTGAAGCAAAGTGATTTTATTTATGTGGCCATTCCTGTTGATGCGACGATTGCGGTAATGAAACAAATCATGGACTTACTGACAGAAAAACAAATTGTTGCTGATGCAGGTTCTACAAAATTTGTTTTATGTAAGACCTTATCTGATCATCCGATGCGTAAAAGATTTGTCGCTACACATCCTATGTGGGGAACTGAATATAGTGGGCCGGAAGCGGCTGTCAGAGACGCTTTCAAAGATCGCTCCTGTGTAATTTGTGAAAAGGAAAAGAGTGATGAAGATGCAGTTTCTGTTGTTGAA